>Ga0326760_1001412_pt1 | contig 10702 bp, 10 predicted proteins | sample GCREP_S_FD_207668 | JGI IMG/M metagenome (GOLD analysis project Ga0326760, IMG submission 207668) | Hot spring sediment microbial communities from Geyser Creek Basin, Yellowstone National Park, WY, United States - GCR.EP_S | ecosystem: Environmental > Aquatic > Thermal springs > Near-boiling...
CGGTACTCGGTTCATCGAGGTTTATCCACCCCTACGAACTCAGGCTCATAACGGTCAGAGAGCAGGCTAGGCTCATGAGCTTCCCCGACGACCACGTGTTCCTCGGGGGTAAGGATGAGCAGTACAATCAGGTTGGTGAGGCGGTACCCCCGGCGCTCTCTAGAGCTATAGCTAGGTACCTGCTTAGGTACCTAACCTAGAGCTTTAGAGACCTTGAAGTAGACCCTATCCATGTAGTTGAATAGCTTAAGTAGTTCGGTGTTGGCGGACTCCAGTATGACTACGTAGCCCCAGAGCGATATGATCACCTTACCTACCCCATCACCGCTTCTCAGACCCACTACGTAGCCCCAGGCTACGTAGTCCACGCCCTTAGTGTAGTTAGGCTTCTCCTTACTTACCGTAATTACCACCTCATCACCGGTGTTCAGCCTGAGAAGCTCCGAGAGAGCGTCGAACCTGACCCTCACATCCCCACAGTCCACGGAGTATATGACAACCCTGGGGATGAGGGATTTAGATACCTCAGTTACCCTCCCCCTGAGCTCTAGGTAGCTAGGGCTCTGCACTGCGACCAGGGCGACCACCTACAGTACTACCTACTAAGGGTCTTAAACCCCCGGATACCACGGGCATTATGTCTACTACATCGCCCTCCCCCAAGGCTTCACTAAACCGGCTAGTGGGGAGGGGTCTATCGTTAACAAGTACTATAAAGTCCCCCCGCTCAATTAAGGCCCTTAACTCAGGGCTTAGCTCACTGAGGTTATCCAGCAGTTCCTTCACCGTACCCACCTTAACGTCCACCTCGCTCCTTCCAAGGGCCTCCTTCAAGGACCCGTAGAGCCTGACCTTAACCATACCGAGCCCCGGATCCCCATTAGGGGTAGGCTAATATACCCGTACATTAGGTCTCCACAGGGTATACCGTCTATTACTAGGTCTTCCCTAGGGATTCGAGGATTTCGTTGTACCTCCTAACCCTATCCCATAGATCGCCACGTAGGCTAAGTCTTAGCCTAAGTGAGTGGTGCACCCTCTTCCTAGCTAGTACTACTAGGTCTACCAGGTTGCTAGCTAGGCTGTAGCGAGGTCTGACCCTACCCCTTCTAAGACTTTCAAGGACCTCCTCTCGGCTCGAGCTACCGCAGTCGACCAAGGTGTAGGCCCTACCAATGGTCTCCAGCATGTGGGAATCGCTAGCAGCCATTCTACACGACTTATCGGCTACCGTTAGTAGAGTATACACGTTGGTTAGTGGGTCGGACGAGGAGTTGAACACCTCAACACAGTCTATGAAGTTGGCTCTGTAGAGACTACCGATACCGTACCTAAACCTAGCGTACGGATGTACTGCTACTAGGACGCAGTTCTCCCTCTTAGCTAAGTCTACTAGGGTGACGAGGCTGACCCCCTTCACCGGGTTGGACGTACCCCGCAGTGAGTGCGGCAGCGACTCACAGAGGACCACCACGTCCCCATACCGCGTTCTAAACTCAGCACCAGGTACTACCACAACGCTAGAGACCTCCCTAAGAGCTATCGCCGAACCAGCGAAGGTGTTGTGATCGGTGATCGATATAACGTCCAGACCCACTCTAGCAGCGTACCTAACTATATCACGCGGACTCGGTAGTCCGTCACTCACGTAGCTGTGTATGTGAAGATCTGCCCTAACGGTTACCGTTTGTCCCCAGATGCTCATTTCGGCGGCTCATATTTATTCGTTGCACCTAGGGGCCTCCACCTCGTCCACAGGGGCTTTGATATCCCCGTGGGTTCACGGGCGGCCGTCGAGCCCGACGGTACTGGGCCCCCGTCCAGCGTGGACCCGCCTAGACTCGGAGCGGAGCCCCCATCGCCTAGGCGGGCTCCGAGAGCATAGATGAAACTAGGGTTCGTAAACCTAGCTTCTAAACATCAGAAACGCCCGCTCTCTACCCCCGTACCACTTAACGGCTAGATTCAAAACTTGGTAACACTCCCGGGCTCTGAAGTAGGAGGAGTGATTAACCGCCTCCCGGTGATCCCCTTAGAGCGTTCCGATATAATAGCCATGGCGCTTAGCCAGCGGCGTATCCCGCAAAGCTGGGCACCGCCTTGCAAGGAACTTTATAGCGTTACCTACCGACCCAAGCGTACTAGGCAGAATCCACCAGCAGAAATAGGCGGAAGAATAGAGCTAGTTCTCAGGTTACAGAGATAGCATCTACGCGATTTTCATGGGCCTCGGGTTTGATCTAAAACCCTTAAATATGCTAGAGTGATATAGACAGCTCGGGGTGATTTAAGGCGTGGTTACTATATGTACTGGGTGTTTAGTTCTAGAGCTGGTACCTGCCTCGATAGCTACGTTTATAGTATCCGTTCTTTGGTGGTTAAGGGGCCCTCGCATTGTTTTCCGCGAACCGGTGTTTGGCAGGGTTTATGTTGTTAAAGAGGACGGTCCTGTAGAACCTTTGAATGTTATACTTACACCCCCACCTCCAGAAATCCGGGAAAAGCTTAAGGAGCTGGTTAAACGCGAGTATCTCGCGGAGTGGAGGAAGAGGCACACATTCAAGAGTATCCTACTAACCTACGGCATACCGACATTCATAACGTTGTTCGTCGCAGGCTACCTGTTCTGCGTCTACCGCTACTCTGGTTATTACTGTACACCAATACCTTAACGCGAGTCTACCGGTTTCAATAGTGCACGAGCCCCTCCCTACCCTCCTAGAACTCTAGATTTAGGGAAGACTAATGCGTCGGGTAACGCCATACAGGCTAGGGATAATACTTGCAGAAGAAGCCCCGCCCTTTAGAGCGGGGAGAGGTCAGGGAGTAAGGAGCTCCCGGTACTGAGGGCTGGCCAGGAGGCCTCTAGCCTGCTCAACGATCTCGACACCGTGACTCGTCCCTATTACGTGGGCCCCTAGGGCTAGGAGTAGTGCAGCATCTAGAGCCGTTCTTATACCTCCAGATGCCTTGATCCTGCACCTACCGCTAATGGAGGACCTTATGGTTATTATATCTGAGGGCACCACCCCGCGCGCCCCGAAACCCGTGTTCGTCTTAATGTAGTCGGCCCCCACCTCTTCAACAAGTTGCGACGTCCTTCGCACCTCCTCTGGGTTTAGAACCGAGGTCTCTACTATAATCTTTATTGCTAGTCCAAGTTCGTGCGCTAGTCTAACTAGGGACTGCAGCTCCTCCCTAAGCTCACTCCACCTACCGCTTCTAGCTAGCACAGTGTTCATGACTACATCCACCTCCTTAGCACCGGCAGTTGCGGCGTACTCCACCTCAGCTAGCTTAGACCTGAGAGATAGGTAGCCGTGTGGAAACCCAGCTACCGTGCAGACCCTGTGCCTTGTTATGGGTACCACCACCGGGAGTAGTGCCGGTGGGACTACTATAGCCCTGAACCGGTACCTCTCCGAGAGCTCGACGAAAGCAACGTAGTCCTTCTCGGATGCGTCTACCCTAAGCATGGTCTGGTCTATAGCTCCCTCTAGGGAGCCGAGGAGCTCGAGGAGGTTCTTGAGGCTAGGCAATCCAGTCACCTACCTGGATCTTCTCGGGTATGTACCTATCGGATAGGAACCTAAGGCCCTTACTAGCTAGGGCCTCTATCTCCAGCTTAACCTTTCTATTTAGGAACTCGTCGAGCTCTATCTGCCACCTCTCCGACTTAAACCACGGGTACTCCTTAAGCTCCTTAGCCCTCTTGATGTCCCTGTCCTTAGCCTTAATTATGTAGTTCCTCCTCTCCTCATCGGTTAGGTACGGCTTTTTACCTATCTTAGAGCTACCGAAGATATCCGTCATCATGACGCCGAGGAAGCGGGCCTTAGGTGTCGCCAACCTCTCGCTCTCGTAGGATAGGGTTATCGATCCCGTCTTGAATACGCTGTATATGTAATACCCATAGGGGTCGGAGTCCGATAGTACGTAGACCGGCAGTCCGAGCTCCTCATTAAGTCTGCGGACGAACCTCCTAGTAGCTCTATCGGGCTGGCCCGCGCTAGTGATGAGTATCGCCCTGTGCTTCCTCCAGAAGCCTATCCTATGCAGCTGCTGGAAGACGGCGTCCTTCTCTATGACCAGTACGAAGTCAGCGTTAACATCTAAGAACTCTATTAGGTCGGGTGTAGGCTCGATGGAGTACGCGCCGTGACCCATCTTACTAAGGTCTATAACGTCATCCCCCGACCGGATCCTCATCTCTCCGACTACCTTACCCTTCTCCTTACTCAGTATGAGCATCTCCTCCCTTAGAACGTTCGTGTATACCTCGATATCCCGTATTACTGAGTCGGACTCGGACTGCTCATCCCAGGTATTCTCCTCAGCTATAGCTTTTGACGGTAGTTTCCTAAACCTTATGGTGTGCTTACCCCTGTAGTAGAGGTCTCTTATTGTCGGGTACTCACCGTTGGAGAGAGCCTCGTAGATTATGCTAGCCATGAGCATCGTCTGCATAAACTTCCTTGCCTCACGCAGGTCTACGAAGGATCTCTCGAAGGTGGCGTCACCAAGTAGTAGAAGACCCCTCTCGGGGTCGTATATGGTGTTACCGAGGGTCCTCTTCCTTATAACGAGCTTGGGGGGTTTCCCGCTCATAATGTCCCTTAGGACTTCGTAAAACCTCTCCCGGAGTATCTGGAGGGCCCTCTCACGTGCTCTAAGGTCTACTTTGGATACGAATTCGCGTTGATCGCTCATCACTCTACCACCACATCGCTTAGGCTGTCTATCTTAAAGGTTTTCAGTTTGGAGTTGAGTATCTCGAGGAGCTTTTGGGAGACTGCCTTAGGGTCTACGCCGTACATCTTATGGAGGGCGTTGGAAACCTCGGGAATGTACTTCGCTATCGACACCGCCCTCTCTACCTCCTCAAGCTCCCTCCTCTTTCTCAGAAGGTATGACCTAAGGTCCCTCAGGACCTCCCTCAGAGCGTTCTCCACCTCACGCTCTATCTCCGGAACGTCGGCTACAGCCTCCTTACCCACCCCTTTGTAGGGCACCTTGGTACTGCATACGTGGGTAACTATAGCGAGGGGTGCTGGGAACTCCACCTCGTACAGTTTGAAGTCTATTCTCTCAAGGACTTTGTATACCACATCGCTCCGCTCGTCGTAGAGTAGGGGTATCTTATTCGCGTACCTTAGGACTAGAGGCTCCTCTAGCGGAGGTATTCTACCTCCGTAGGCTACCCCAGCTTCAACTATGAAGGCGTGACCCTCGTATACTGAGGGCTTCCTAGTTATAGCGTTAGCGTACTCGGGGTTGAAGATCTTAGTTAAGCCAGCCACTATTATATCCCTACCTAGGTAGGAGAGGTGGTCGGCCCTAGGTGGTTTAATGTCCTTAGAGTTCTTCATGACCCTCAGTAGTGCTTCAATCTCCTTATCTGAGAGCTCTCCAGCTCTCTTCTCCGGGGGTATCCCGGCCTCGCTCAGTATCCTCTGTGCCGTTACCTCACCAACCCCCTGGAAGCTCTCCACTAAGGCCTCCGCCACCGGGCTCTCGCTCCGGGCCTGTAGTATGCTCTTCAAAGTCTCCATATCAACTCCGTGCGGATGGGGCAGGACCTCCCTAGCTGGCGGGGGTAGCTTATTAATAGACCTCTCGAAAAGTACTACACTACCCTCGGGGTCTCTAAACAGTATCTCAGCGTAGGGGGCTATTACGGCAGTCCTCCTTATGTACTCGTATATCCTCTGCTTAGCCCTGGACCAGTCACCTAGGGTCACTAGCCTAACAATGGTTCCGTGTCTACCGCTTACGTTCGAGGTCATGGAGAAGCTCAGGACTACGGGTTTGTTCTCCCTGATATCTATCTTCAGCCTAAAGCTGTAGACGTGCCTGGACTTTATTGGAGCTACTATGACCTCAGCTGGGTAGCCTGTGGTGATCTGGGCGTAGAGGACGGCCATCTTAGCCCCCAGTCCGAACATCCCCCTGGTCTGCCTCAGGACGTACTTAGAGCTGAAGAGGAGCTGGGCAAATGCCTGCGGAACGTACTTGGGTGGTATACCTATACCGTTGTCCTCAACCACAACCTCGTAGTGAGCCCCCTCCTCAACCTGCCTGAGCTCCCTTATGGAGACCTTTATAGTTGGGAGTATACCGTAGTTCTCGGTAGCATCTAGGGAGTTCTCAATAAGCTCCCTCACTGTCTGGTAGAGGGCTCTAGCCGGGTTCGAGAACCCCGCTATCTCCTTGTTCTTGTAGAAAAACTCCGCTGGAGATATAGCCTTAAACTGCTCACCGCTCTGCCCCATTCAACCCCTACCCACTTAGCGTCTATATGTAAGAGCCGTCTTTAAAGCCGGCTAGGTAATCAGAGAAGAGAAGACACATCAACTATCAGGAGACCGTCGTATCATCACCGCTAACCACTAGCTTCCGGGCTTTAAAGCTCTACCTCCCGTAGTAGACTACGCATACAGCCCTGTGAGGGGAGTTCTTGACGACGTCCACCAGGTCGGGGTCTATTGAGGATAAGACTATAAGGTCCTCTACACCGCTTACCTTGATGGTCATCATAGACCCCGCTCCTGGGGGCTCCCCGCATTCACCTAGGTCAACCACGTACGACCACCTAACCCTCACGTAGGTACCTAGGGGTCCTATAGCGTACGCGAACCACACCTCTAGCTCCTCCTAAACCTCATCAGGAGCTTAATTAAGCTGTCCAAATACCAGAGTACGGGGCTTAGGAACTTACCGAACACCCCCAACCCCCTCGCCAAGGTCTTTAGAACCACGACCTCCCTTACACCAACGACACCGAGGACTACAGCTAAGAGGAGGTATGCAGCTAGGTAGATTACAAACTTCGCCAGTAATACTGCGAGAGACTCCAGGAACTCCGTAACTGAAGTTGCTATAGGTACTAGGGGTACGGATGCTGCAACAGATGCTAGCAGAAGCCTGGTTTGGCGGACCGCTTCAAACCTCACGGGGATCCTCCGGCTTAGGAGGCACAGTTGAGTTACGGTAGTTACTGTACTGAGGACTACGGAGGCTATAGCCACCCCTACCAGCCCGACCCTAGAGGCTAGTAGGTAGAGTAGGGGTAGGTACACCAGCGCTCCAACGGCGTTGGAAATCAGTATGTACCTAGTCTCGCCTAGTGCGTTGAGAGCTGAGCCCAGGGAGTGGGAGCCTATCAGGGTGAGTGCGTACGTGAGGACTAGTACCCTAAAGTACTCGGGAGCCTCCGCGTACCTACGCCCGTAGACTACGCGCACAATATCGGCGGAGCAGGTGGAGGAGAAAACGGTTAGGGGGATTGAGAAGAGTGAGACGTACTTAACTGACTCAGCGAAGTCTCTGGCTAGCTCCACCCCGTCCCTAGCCTCTGAGAAGACCCTAAGGAATGCCGTGGAGAAGGGAGCTATAGCTACGGAGATCACGGAGAGGAGGTTGGCCGCAGCCCTGTAGTTACCTATCTCAGAGTCGCTAAATGCTCTGGACATGACTATGGTTGAGTAGGTGCCTAGGGCGGACGCTAGTACGGATGTAGCGTAGAGGGGTAGGCTGAACTTAATCATATCTGCGAGTAGCTCCCTACTAACCCTAAGGCCTAGCCCCTCAGTGGAGGTGATCAGCAGTACTAGCGAGGTAGCCAAGGCGATTACTGATGCGACGACGAACCCCACTATAGCCCCCCTGACGTAGTATACCGATGCTAGGGCTACGGATAGAGCCACTCTAAGAGTATTGTAAAGGGGGTCTACTAGAGCCGCCCTACCCCTCCTACCCACCCCCAGTAGAGAGGACCTCAGGGCCGAGAGTAGGAGGTAGGACAGTACGAAGGGCGCGGTTAAGGCTACGAGCTCGGAGTACTCGGGTCTATTTATTATGTACCTAGCTAGGGGCTCTCTAAGGAGGAAGCATACTAGGGACGCGAGCGAGGCTGATGAGGTTAGGAGGACCAGCCCCGATGATATGTACGAGCCAGCCCTGTCCGGGTACTTAGACGGGTACCTAACTAGAGCTGTCGGAAGACCTAGGTCGGAGATCGCCGCTAAGAATGAGGGTACTGCGAGAACGAGGGAGTAGACCCCATAGCCCTCGGGACCCAGGATCCTAGCTATTACGAGAGAGCCCACACCGGCAATCACTACTGAGGCGAAGCTACTCCAAGCGAGGGTTACAGCTATTGCGGTAGCCTCTACTAGGGCCTCGTTTACTCCTGAGTTAGGTGGGTTCTTCACCATCAGCACTCTCCTCAAAGCTCTCTGCAGGTACGCGGACCCGCGGCTGTCTACCGGTAGGGTTACAAGCCCCCAGTATTCTCAACGCCGTTGTCGTGGCAGTCTCTACCAGAAGCTTTTAAGCGCGTTCCAGGCGGGGACGCGGAGATCCAACGTAAACCGGGTTGAGATAGGGAGGTCTTCGACTACCCTAATGCTCCTCGGGTGGTAGACGTACTTTCGAATAGGTGTGGAGATCTGGTAATTAGTGAATACCGCTACCTAAGGTAAGGGTAGAGGGGGCAGGACGGCGTGAACGGGCTATTCTTAAGCAGTAGGTGTCGTCAGTTCTCAGTAGGGGTCCTAGAGCCGATGCTGATCGAAAGCTGCCTGGAGACGAGTACTACCTTCCTTTAAAGGCGTTTGGTTAAAAGCTTCTCAAACCAGAAATAGGTGGGGCAGCGTGCTCTTCGAGGTACTGGCTAAGGCCTTAGAGGTTGCTGAGAGGACTACGAGTAGGACGCAGCTAGTCGCCATAGTATCCGACCTATTTAGGAAGGCCGAACCCGATGTGGTGGATAAGATCGTCTACCTGCTCCAGGGTAGGCTGTGGCCCGAATGGCTGGGTCTTCCGGAGCTTGGCGTGGGGATAAAGCTTCTGATTAAGGCTATATCGAAGGCCTACGGTGTTAGGGAGTCCGAGGTGGAGGCCCTGTACAGTAAGCTAGGTGATAGTGGTAAGGTTGCTGAGCAGCTTAGGGCTACCAAAGCACCCTCCGCAGGTGGACTCGCTAAGTTCGTCCAGAAGCCTGGGGAGACGGCTAAGTTAACCGTCGCGGAAGTCCACGAAACCCTGAGCAGGGTTGCCCTAGCTACTGGAGAGGGGAGTAGGGATATAAAGATCAACCTAATCGCCAGCCTCCTCAGTAAGGCCAGTCCTCTAGAGGCTAGGTACATAGCTAGGCTAGTCGAGGGTAGGTTACGGCTGGGAGTCGGGGACGCGACGATTATGGAGGCCCTCGCGGTGGCCTACACGGGCTCCTCAGCTAACAGGTCCGTTATAGAGTATGCCTACAACGTTAGGGCAGACCTCGGTAACGTAGCTAAGGTACTGGCTACGAAGGGTCTAGAGGGGCTTAAGGGCATAGCTCCAACCCCTGGGATACCCATAAGGCCTATGCTGGCTGAGAGGTTAAGCGACCCCAACGAGATCCTCTCTAAGGTTGGTGGTAGAGCTTTAGTCGAGTACAAGTACGACGGTGAGAGGGCTCAGATACATAAGATAGGGGATAAGGTCGTAATATTCTCCAGGAGGTTGGAGAACATAACCCACCAGTACCCAGATGTAGTTGAGATGGCTAGGGAGGGCCTGAAGGCCTCTGAAGCTATAGTCGAGGGTGAGATAGTGTGTATAGACCCCGATACCGGGGCCCTTAGGCCGTTCCAGGAGCTCATGCACAGAAAGAGGAAGCACGACATACACGAAGCTATAAAGGAGTACCCGGTCGCCGTCTTCCTATTCGACGCCCTCTACGTCGACGGCACGAATCTCATAAACAGACCAATCAGGGAGAGGAGGGAGGTCCTAGCCAAGGTAGTTGAGGGGTCCGAGAGGTTCAGGCTCTCGGAGGCCCTGTTCATTACAGAACCCACCAAGCTTGAGGAGTTCTTCCTCAAGGCTATAGAGGACGGGGCCGAGGGGGTCATGGTCAAGGCGCTCCACGATCAGTCGGTATACCAGGCTGGTGCCAGGGGTTGGCTCTGGATTAAGTACAAGAGGGACTACAAGAGCGAGATGATAGATACCGTAGACCTAGTCGTCGTAGGGGCCTTCAAGGGGAGGGGTAGGAGGGGAGGTAAGATAGGGGCACTGCTCTTCGCGGCATACGATAAAGCTACCGATACGTTCCAGACCGTGTGTAAGGTCGGCTCGGGGTTCAGTGACGCAGACCTGGAGAAGATGGACGAGCTCCTGAAGCCGTACATAATACCCCACAGACACCCCAGGGTCATCTCCGATATAGAGCCGGATATATGGGTAGTACCGGCGCTAGTTGCCGAGATACTAGGGTCGGAGCTAACGCTATCACCCCAGCACACATGCTGTAGGGGGGCCATTAGAAAGGGCGTAGGTATCTCAATCAGGTTCCCGCGATTCATCAGGTGGAGGCCTGATAAGAGCCCCGAGGACGCTACCACAACAGAGGAACTAATCGAGATGTACAGGAGTCAGCTAAGGAAGATCGTGGAGGAGGTGGCCGAGGGACAGCCGAGTACCTAAGGCCGCTATCAGGGTCTTACAGACGGAGGATAAACTTAAACTTGAGCACCGTAACCAGTTACCGGTGTATTACGTAAATCTAAAACAACGTCTTACGTTAGCAGCTAAGGCGTTGGAGCCTAGCTTTCGGTGAATTGTAGCACTTATATAGGATTACCAAGGGATCTCTGGGGCAACTATGGCTACCCGTAGCCATCATCAGGCTTATAAACCAGCTTTATGGCAGAGA
>Ga0326760_1001415_pt1 | contig 10690 bp, 9 predicted proteins | sample GCREP_S_FD_207668 | JGI IMG/M metagenome (GOLD analysis project Ga0326760, IMG submission 207668) | Hot spring sediment microbial communities from Geyser Creek Basin, Yellowstone National Park, WY, United States - GCR.EP_S | ecosystem: Environmental > Aquatic > Thermal springs > Near-boiling...
CCCTTGACATACACATTAACAGGCCCTGGGGAATCCCCGATAGGCTTCACTCTAAACCACACTCCTTTAATTCCGTAATCACTCGGAGACTCCACGGCGAGGAAATCGGCTACAATCCCACTGGCCAAGCTGTAAGTCGCTATGTTTATCAACGCCGCCGTATAGTTCACCGGAGACAACCTAGTAGCGGTGCACGCTCTTAGAGTCTGCGAGAAGAAACCTCTTAAAACGAGAAGTAGCCATCTATCTACGTTTTTGTCTATGTAGTTTTCGGCGAATCTGCGGCCGGATACGTCGACTCTGTATATTTTCACTTCGGAGACTGGGTGGCTGAAGGAGACCCTCATCACGACGGCTTTGTCCCTAGCTCTGGCTTCGTTGTACCAAAGCCCCACTGCGTCTGGACTTAACGTCGCTGACCTCTGCACCTCGTATATACACAAGCCGTTATTGTAGCTAGAGGCGGAGAAGGAGGCGGAGTCTAAACTGATGTGGCCGAGCTCTCCCGCGTAGGTCGCGACTGTCAAGGTGGGGCATGGAGGCGTGCTCCAAGGCACGTACACAGTCATGTCTATGCTGAGCATCTCGCCGTAGTAGCCGTCTGCCAAAGAAAACGGGCCGAACACTAAATTCCTCACAGGCGGATTTAGTAGGTAGTAATAGACAGCGCTCCCGACGTTTTGTGATCTGTTTGCTGGCGTGGTGCCTAGGAAGTAGGTGCCGCCTGCGGCGGGTATTGCGTTTTTTCTAAATCCTAGGGTTGCGTTGGCGCCTATCACGTAGGACGCGCTGTAGTACGGCACGAAACACAACTCCACCCCGACGAACTGGTTGGGCCAGCTGAGAGAAAAAGAGGTTGTGTATGTGACGTATCCATTTCTCAAATCCACAAACCACTGCCCCAGCAGACTCCTCTTGTTTAAGGTGAGTCCCGGATCTACGGCCCACACCCTCACAACCCCCCGCCCCACGACGACGCCGCGGCCGTAGCTGTCTGTATAGACATACCACGCAGTCCTCCACACACGCGTAGCGTTGTAACCCACAGCAGCCACAGTAGGATTCCATCCAGGGGCATAGTCTGGAGAATTCGGCCTCAACACGTTGAGGCAGACCTCGTTGTTTGCACGTATCCAGCCGGTGTACTGCCGGTAGATAAAAGCCCCGCTGGGGAAGACCACCGGTGTGGACTGGGTAGATGTCTGGTGTAAGGATTCTCCTTCTCTACCTAGCGGCCGGTGTGAGGAGGACTGGCGGCCTTCTCCCTCTTTATCTAGTGGTTTTTTGGTGGGCGGTTTTATCCATTCGGCTTTGGTTTTGGGGGCTTTGGTTTCGTCTGGTTTGAGGTAGCTGTATGTGGCCACTACGTCCGTCGGCGCCTCGACGAGCTCCACTGCTGTCTGGTTGAGGTAGATGCGTAGGACTCCGCCTCTGGCGTCTGGGGGCGTCTTTGCCCTCAGCGCCTCCCGCGGCAGGTATATCACAGCTTTTTTGAAACTCCACGTGGGTATGCGGACTGGGGCGTTTGCCTCGACCCAATACGCCTCCTCCCACTCCCCCACGTAAGCCACATGCACAGGCCTAAACCCCCGCCCATCGTAATATGCGAGAGGCGGGATTTCGAAATCCCCCTCAACGAACACGGCCACCACGTCGGGCGGAGGCTCGGCGGCGGCTCCAGCTAGGGCAGTCATCAGCGCCGCGGCCAAGAGGTATGCCGCCAGTCTGAGAACAGCCACGTATCAACTGGCGGTGTTTATATTTTTCCCGTGTTCGCCTTTTTCTAAGTTGTTTTTCGTTTTTCGAGAATTGTAATTATAGTTGAGGTCTTTGACGTGTTACGGATCTACCGCGTGCAGACGGGTCACGGGGCTGAATTCGGGGCCTCAGATCTCGCGGAAGGTTCATTTTCCTCCACCTTTGCGGCTTGACTGTGGCCGAGAGGAGGATGTCGCTATACGTGGTCCTCTCTCGCCGGCCTATACACCGCGGCCGTCATGTGCACGGTCTCCGCGATGCCGACGATGGTAGCGACCGCCGGATGGGACAGGCCGCGCGGCGCTCCAGATCTCCGCTATTCGGCAACCCCCGCCCCGATTATCGCCTGGACCAGCGTATTGGCCGCGGTTGCCTGCCGGTAACAAAAGTAGGAACGTCAGCTCGATCGCGGGACGGCTGAAATGAAGGATGTGAGACTACGGCATCTAGGGAGCTCGTCGCTAATCTCTAGCCGCAGGCGGCAGAGAGACGCAAGGTGGTGAAAGAGGGGCGGGGGCAATGAAGGGCTGGCTGACGGACGTCAACGTCTGGCCGCGCGGCTAGGCGGGCTTCTGTTGATCCGCCTCTTATGGGCGAAAAGTTTTTAATTTAATCAAATGATTATCACGTGATCAGGGAGGTTGAGAGGGAGGTCGTTGCAGAGACCTTTAAAAGCTACCACGAGGCGGGGGTCTCCATCAGAAGTCTCGCCAAGCGGCTGGGGAGACCCTTCAGCGCCGTGAGAGACGCCGTGTACAGACTGGAGGCGTTGGGGGTCCTCCAAGTCATAAGACTTGGACGGGAGTATCTAGTAAGGCTGAGAGACGTGGGGAAAGCCTTGGAGCTGGGATACATAGACTTCGACTTTTTAATATACCGCTTCGGCTACATAACCCCCGTCCCAGCCAGGTGGCGGGGCCACTACATATCGGACGAGGCCTACATGACGCTCCCCTTCTCCGCCAAGGCGCACGAAGCCCTCAACCAAGTCCTAAAGCTGGAGCTGGAGGCCAGGAAAGGCCTGGAGAAGTGGCTTGCAGACATAGGCGAGTGGCCCCGCTTCAGCTTAGTCTTCTACCGAGTGGCCGCCGCCCCCCTCGAAGGCCTGGAGGAGTGGTATCGAGATGTGTGCCACAGATGGTTCAAACAAGCAGGTCTCGAACCCCTCGGCAAGTTGCCGCCTGCCTACGGATTCTTCGCCTTCATTGTCTGGGCCGTGAGAGAGCTCACGGGGGCCGACTGGAGGGAGGCCTTCAAGAAGGCGCTTGAACTCGTAGAAAAATACATCAAGGAGACGCAGGTTGGACGCAACAAGTTGGAGGAGCTTGTGGAGGAGATAGTACGCGGCATGAGGCAGTCGCTATGAAGCTGGGGCAAAGGGCGTTGCGCAGAAGCAGAATACGAAGAGAGCATCTACTGTGTACCCTTGACGAGCCGCCGTACGCCTCGGCAACAGCGGATCTCAACAAGGCGAGTTACGTAAACGCAACCAGAGCCCTCAGGTGGCTTAACGGACGATATGCATCTCCCCAGCGATCGTAAAAGAGCTGAAAATAGGAAATCAGCATTTACACCCCACAGCACCTCTTATACAAATAATACAATGAATCTAAAAAAGGAACTGTCGATATTATTCACCTATTTCTATAGGAAATATATAAAATATCTTGCAGTATTGTTTGTAGTGTGGACTGGGGTTTTTATTTGTACGTTTTTCCAGCTGTCGTTTCTCAACGATCTTGTGAATGGGATCGTTGCGGGCTCCTCTTTTTCTCCGCTCACGGCGGTCGGGCTGGTGTTGACCTCATTTTTGATACCTCTGCTAAACTTTATAGGGGAGTACAGCAGCGGTCTGCTCCACAGACGTGTGGAAATCGACTTGATGGCAGAGATCCTGCGGTCGTCGACGCGGAGGGAGGTCGACAAGTCGGAGGTGCTTGCAAGGATAAGCGGCGACTTGATGAACGCCATGGGCGCGGCCTACACGCCGTTTGATGTGGCTTTTCAGCTTATGCGGTTCTCTGTCTATTTCGTCTTGGCGTGGCACTTCTCCCCGACGCTGGCGTTGGCGGCGTTGCCGTTTGTCGCGGCGTATTTAGTGGTGATGTGGAGACTTGGGCCGAAGATATTTAGGTACTCCGCGCTGGAGCGGGAGAGGTACTCCGAGGTCTATAAATGGGTGAAGGAGACGGTTGACGGTAGCCACAGCTTGAGGCGTCTCGGCGTGCGCCGCCTGCCGGCCCCGCTCCTAGCCGCGTTCAACGGCTGGCTTGCCGTCACCAAGAGGCAGATTCTCTACCTCAAGGGCGTGCAGTTTGGCGCGGAGTCTATAGCATATGCGGCGCCTCAGTTTACGATTGCATACGGGCTCTACTTGGCGGCGCAGGGCGCGGCCGCGGTGGGCGCGGTGCTTGCGGCGAGTAGGGCCGTGTCTCTGCTGTTTGAGCCGGTGGCGATTATTATAAGCGAGGCGGCGTCGTATATGCAGTTTAGGGTGTCCTACCGGAGGGTGGTGGAGCTGTTGGACCACGGCGAGGCGGCTCCTGGCGCAGACGGCGGGGGCGAGGCCGCCGTGGTGAAGGCGGCGGTTTTTGCCTACGGCGACAAGGTCGTCCTGTCTGGGGTGGATCTAGTCTTGAGGCCCGGGGATTTCGTCTGGGTGAGGGGGCCGTCCGGCGTGGGCAAGACGACGCTGGGCAAGGCCCTCGCCGGGTTGGTCAAGCCGGCCTCCGGCGTTGTGGAGGTGCCGAGGAGGGCGCTTTACGTGGGCAACGACGACTACATATTCGACGCGTCTGTATACGAAAACATCGACCTATGGGAGGGCTACAGCAGAGAGGAGGTGGAGGAGGCTGCGCGGCTGGCCGCTGTAGACTTCCCGCTGGATAAAAACGCCAAGGAGCTCTCCGAGGGGCAGAGACAGCGCGTCCTCATCGCTAGGGCTCTCCTCAGGCGGCCGCACCTCCTAGTCCTAGACGAAGTAATCTCCGGCCTAGACCAGCAGACCGCGGAGAGGGTTCTGGCGTCGGTGAGGAGCAGGGTGCCTATATGCGTAGTCATCTCCCACCGCCCCGTAGAGGCCGAAAAGATCGTGGAGGTGGGGGAGGGCCAAGCCCGTCCCGGTTCAACACTTACAGCGGCTCGAGGAGAGACAGGCCGGTGAGCCCCGCCCGGGGGGAGGAGGCGCCGCGCTTAGGGAAGCGGCCGGCTCCACAGTGCCGCCTCTTTCCTCGGCGTAGTCTCTAAGCCTTGACGCCTTTCTAATCCAGACTTCGTGGCTCGCAAATAGGCGGGGTGGGGAGCACAGCCCGAGGCATTGCCCCTCCCTCACGTCTCCACGGCGTGGGTTGTCTGCGGCATGTCGTCTCGTTGTGTGGTCGGTCTTTGTCTTTGTTATACTATGCTATCTACACAAGAAAGATTTTAAAGGAGGGGTGGAGAGGAAGACGTGAAGGAGTTTGTAGAGGTCGCCGCGCGTGGCATGACGCTTATCTACGGGCCGCCGGGGTGCGGCAAGACCTCGGTCGCCATGCGTCTGGCCAACAGATTGGAGGGTAGGGTTATGTGGGTTTCGACGGCTGAGGGGCCTGACCTGTTGGTTCAAGTCGCCAGGAGGCTGGGGGTGGATTCGTCTAAGTTTAATTTTTTGGATTTTCCGCGTGCTTTTCAGAAGGACATACTGCGCTACATTCTTGACCACGTGGGCGAGTACGGCGTGGTGGTGATAGACTCTGTGGAGGGCGTCGCCGGCCGGCAGAACATCGATGTGGCTACTCATTCTGTGCTGTACCAGGTGTCGAAGGAGAAGCCGGTTATCTTAATCGCCGAGGAGGAGACGCCCAGATTGGCATACGTGGCGGATCACGTCGTGCACGTGTGGTGTAGGATAAATAAGCTGGGCCACATGATGAGGTATATACAGCTGGAGAAGTCGAGAACCCGCCCCCCGAGTCCCCGCTACATTTTCGAGATTGTGGAAGGCGCGGGGATTGCATACGTCTACCCATCGGTCACGAGAGGTCGCTCCGAGCTTTTAGAGGACGAGGATCTCGGCATAACGGCGCCGGCGCTAACGGCGCCGGCGCACAGCGCGCTGTGCGTCCACTCAGAAAGTATAAAAAACATGGCGAACTATTTGTCAAAGATAAAGGAAGAGGCTGTATATATTAAACTAGGGTATTGGAGCCCGTTTCACGGCGTTGTGAAGGATGAAAGAAATATGTATGTTATAAAAACTACAAATGACATATTTAGATTAATCCATGACGTTGCTTCGGGAAAAATAATGCCGAGCTATGTAGTTGTCGGGGGACTGCTAAACGTGCCCGAAGAGGATAGGGCAGATTACGTGACGCTATTTTACGCACTGTCAGGCTATGTCAAGTTCTTGCTGTTTGTCGATGTAGGGCCAAAGACAGAGACAGAAAAACTTGAAAAATTCTGCGAAGATGTTGTCAGAGTTTAGAATATGTCAAACCCAACGTCTGCGCCATTCGTGGGCAGTATTACGCCGGATAGTGCTAGTATTAGTGGTATTGCAAATATTCCATATCTAATTGTTATTTTTACTACTTCTACGGTTTTTATCGCTTTCATAATTTTAAGTTGCTCTTTACTTATGTAAGTCGGGCAGTGCTTCTCATAATATTAAAATATTATAAGGGGGTCGCGGGCTTGTCGATGCCGTCTTGGGGCCAGGGGTTGGGCCGCTTGGGTGGTTGTGGGCGTCTTGATTGGCGCATTGATGAGGCTGGATGTAGGTTGTGGAGGCTGTAGTGAAGTGGGGGATCAGGTTTGGGCGGTGTGAATCTCGGCGTTAGCTGCGTTGAGAGGCGTGGGTGGCGTTGTGTAGGGTGGTTTGGGTGTAGTGCGGCTTGTCTTATGCGTCTTTTTGATTTGGTTGAGTTAGGTTTTTGTGGTTTTGATGAGTTCTGCGCGTAGGGCGTGGTCGGTGGTTGTGTTTGCGGTTATGGCTTTTGGGGCTTTGGAGATGGCGGCGGCGTGGTGTCTGCTCTTGACTGTGTGGCGGCGGGACCGTTAATGTTTTGACTACGGCACATATCCGAGGTCAGTCAGACGGAGAAGCAGTATTGTGATGGACGGTTTGTCTGGTTCCTCCTCCGTTTCGGTGCCAGCTCTGGCGCTGGGGGCGAGGCGTTGGTTGCCGCATCGCCACCTCTACGACTGTAAAAGATATTACTTTGTCGTCTCAATGAATTTGTGAGTTATGAGGCTTGGATTAGAAAGGCGTTGAGGTTTAGAGAGTGCGCTGAGGAGGATTTGAGAAGCGGTAGGTACGACTCGGCGGTATTTTTCGCTCAACAAGCCGCCAAGTTTCTGTTAAAGGGTGTGTTAATTAAGTTGACTGGATCCCGGCCGTTGACGCACGCCGTGTCGGAGCTGTTGGCATATCTGGCGCCGGGGAGGCCCGTACCTGAGGACGTGGCGAGGTGTGCCGAGGCCTTGGAGGCGCATTACATACAGGCGAGGTGCCCAGACGCGCGTCTCAGCGAAGCAGGTTGTGGAAGGCGGAGGAGGCGGTGAAGTGTATGGATGCTGTGTGGAGGTATGTTCGAGAGGTGGCTGGAGGTCTTGCGTGAAGTGGCGAGGGCCAGGGAGGAGGAGGCGCGTAGGCTTATAGAGGAGCTTTGCGGGAGGGCGCTTGTGGTGGCTCTCTTCGGCTCTAGGGCTAGGGGGGACTACACGCCGCTGAGCGACTGGGACCTCCTGGCGGTGGTGGAAGGCGGCGGCTACAGGGTGGAACACAGAGGGGTCGGCCAGGTGGTCTGGTTGCCGTTGGACAAGCTTGACGAGGTCTTGGAGTGGTCAATGGTGGTGCTAGACGCCGTGGCGGATGCGAAGCCCGTATGTGGAGACCGGGGGAAGCTGGAGGAGGTGAGGAAAAAGGTGGAGGAATACGTCCGGAAAAGGGGGTTTGTGAGGACTAGACACGGCTGGTTCCCCGCCTAATACGCGTTGCGGACCTCCGCGCGCTTAAGCGCAACGGTTTTGCGTCGTTTCTGTCGCAGAGGCGGCTTTGGAGCTACGGGTTTAGCGGCTTGTCTCTTCTGATGAGTCCTGCGCGTAGTATGTGGTCGGCTAGCGTGATTGCCGTCATGGCTTCTAGGGCTACCAGCGCCTTGGGGACGGTGGTGACGTCGTATCTGCCCTTGAACTGTATGGTGGTGGGGGTCATCTGTTGTAGGTCTACTGTCTGTTGGGGTCTCCTGACGGAGGGGGTGGGCTTGAACCAGACTCGGAAGTAGAGGGGGTCGCCTGTGGTGATTCCGCCGAGGGTTCCGCCTATTTTGTTCGTGGCTAGGCTCGGCTTTCCGTCTCTTATCGTTATGGGGTCGTTGGCTTGGCTTCCCCGCATCTTCGCCAAGCTCCTCCCGGCGCCCCAGTCCATGGCTACTGCGCCGGGTATGGAGAAGGCGGCTGCGGCTAGGTCGCCTTTTATCTTGCCGAAGTGGGGCTCGCCGAGGCCCGGCGGCACGCCCACGGCCCAGACCTCGGCGGCGCCGCCTATGCTGTCGCCTTCGAGGACGGCTTCTCTGATCTTTTCCAGCATCTTGGAGAGGGCCTCGTCGTCGACTACCGGCAGGGGTTTGCGCCAGCTGTTTTTGATGTCCTCCACGGTGTAGGGCTTTCCTATCTCCACGCCGCCGAGCTCCACCACGTGCCCCACTACCTCTACGCCGAGGTGCGCCATCAGCTTCTTTGCCACAGCCCCGGCCGCCACCAGCGCGGCTGTGGTCCTGCCGGAGGCTCTGCCTCCCCCCCTGTGGTCGTAGTGCCTGCCGTATTTGAGGTAGTAGGTGAAGTCGGCGTGTCCCGGCCGGGGCTTCATCCAGAGCTCGTCGTAGTAGCTGGAGATGGCCTTTTTGTTCCATATCACTATGGCTATGGGGGTGCCTTGGGTGTAGCCGTCTTTTACGCCTGACAGTATTTCGAACTCCTCAGGCTCGCAACGCGGGTTTAGGACGGGGATGTGGCAGAACATGCGTCTGTCCAGCTCTCTCCTCACGTCCTCCTCCTTGAGCTCGAGGCCGGCGGGGACGCCGTCTATCACCACGCCTATCGCCCTTCCGTGGGATTCGCCGAAGGTGGTTATGCGGAACTCTCTGCCGAAGGTGTTCATGTTTTTCCCAGGAACTGGAGGACGGCTCTGCGCATCACCTCTCTGTCTGGCTCCACGCCTAGCCAGATCTTCTCCGCCTGCGCGCCCTGCTCCACGAGGAGGTCTACGCCGTCTATGACCTTCACGCCCAGTCTCTCCGCCTCTTGCACCATCGCCGTGCGGGGGGTGGGTATGTAGACGAAGTCCACGTAGAGCGCGGCCCCCTTTAGGTCTGCCAACACGGCGTCGTGCACCGGCGTGGCGTTTATCACCACGTCCGCCTTAACTGGCGCGCCGACGGCCTCCACCCGCCGGCCGAACTTCTCGGCGAACTCCCCGGCGAGGGCCTCCGCTCTTCCGCGGGTTCTGTTGTATATGTACACGGCCTTGGCCTCCGCCTTCACGGCGGCGAAGGCCGCGGCGCGGGCGGCTCCGCCTGCGCCGAGGATGAGCACCTCTGCGCCAGCCATGTGGGGCCCGGCGAGGCGGTACACGGCGTGGGCGTCTGTGTTGTAGCCCACCAGGAGGTTCCTCTCGACGAGGACTGTGTTCACCGCGCCCACGGCTCTGGCGTCTGCCGCCACTGCGTCGAGGTGCTTCACGACCTCCTCCTTGTGAGGTATGGTGACGTTGAACCCCCTGAAGTTGAGCCTGGCCAGTTGCAGGAAGCATGGGAGCTCCTCCCGGGGCACGTCTAGGGCTATGTACTCCGCGTCGATGCCCAGGGCTTTGAAGGAGGCTTTGTGCATGACGGGGCTTGCGGACTTACCGCGGACGTGTGCGCCGATGACGGCGAAGTACATAGAACTGCATCTAACTATTTAAATAAGTCTTTTTCCTCAATACATGCGTCCCCCAGTTGACGGTGGGCGTTATCGGCGCGGGTAAGCTCGGTAGTCAAATTGCGCTTAGGTTGCGGGGCAACGGCGTGAGGGTCCTCGCCTCGGTTAAGTCGGAGAGGTCCCGGCAGAGGCTCCTCTCGCTGGGGCTTGAGGCGTATACCGACAACCGGCCGGTGGTGGAGAACAGCGACGTGTTGATCCTGGCGGTGAAGCCCGTCAACCTTCCTGAGCTGGAGTTCCGCGTGGATAAGCCGCTGGTCTCCTTCGTGGCAGGCGCCGCGCTTGAGTCTTTGCGCCGTCTCTCCTCGCAGCCCTACAGGGCGATGACAAACGTGGGGCTCACGGCCATAGCGGTGGCGGGGCAGTACGACGAGCTGGTTAACTCCGTCCTCGCCCGCGTGGCGCCGACTTTTTGGGTGGAGGAGAGGCTTATAGACCCCTTGACTGTCCTCCTCGGCTCGGGCCCCGCCATCGTCGCGGAGCTGGCGCTGGCGTTGGTGAGGGCGGGCGTTAACATCGGGATTCCTTGGGACCTGGCGAGGGAGATAGTGCTATCTCTCATGGCCTCGCTTCCGGCGCTTGACGACAGGTTCGGCTTGGAGAAACTGGCGCAGTACGTGGCGACGCCGGGCGGCACCACCATAAAGGCTCTGCTGGAGCTGTCCCCCGCCGAGGCGCAGATAGGTAGGGCGGTGGAGGAGGCGTTTGTCAGGATTTCAGCGCTGAGGCGGTAACTTCTGTAAGACTTCGAAAGTGGTTTTTGTGAGGTCCATCTTCAGCGCTTCTTCCAGCGGCACGAAGGCGGCCTCGGCGGCGTCGTCCCCGGCGCGGGGCTCGCCTGTTGCCTCCACGAGGTAGACCAAGATGACGAAGTGGTACCTCACCTGTCTGCCGTCTTGCTCTATGTACTCCACGGGGGCGAGGAAGCCCTTCACAACTCCGTCTACCCCCGTCTCCTCCTTCAGCTCCC
>Ga0326760_1001416_pt1 | contig 10681 bp, 13 predicted proteins | sample GCREP_S_FD_207668 | JGI IMG/M metagenome (GOLD analysis project Ga0326760, IMG submission 207668) | Hot spring sediment microbial communities from Geyser Creek Basin, Yellowstone National Park, WY, United States - GCR.EP_S | ecosystem: Environmental > Aquatic > Thermal springs > Near-boiling...
TTCTTGTTTTTTTAATTTTTTAGAAATTTTAAAGATTACCATACTTAAACAAAAAATTTTCCATAAAAAAGAGGACAATATTTTTTGTTTTCTTTCATTTTATAAAAATTTAAGAAGACTTCAGATCTAATTATCTCTTTTAGGCTTTTCTTGAATATGTTTTCACTAGGAGAATAAAAAGGGCAGGGGGAAACGTTTCCTCCATAGTCTATTTCTATAAAGTATGAACCTCCTCCACATGGTTGTTCACCGCCAAACTTTATAAAACCTTCTTTATCAATTCTTTTTAACTCTTCTTTTATTCTTTTATACTCGTTTGGACCACAAATAAATTTTTCTAGTAATTTCCATCTACCTATCGGAATAAGAACCTGAACAAGTAACATATTTGCTCCAGCATTTTTAGAAAATTCATACAAATATTGCATATCATCTTTGTTTATCTTTGTTAGAACTGTTGAGATAGAAAAAGGAATGCCCAATTTTTTAGTGTTTCCAAACTTTCTAGGACTCTAGTTTCATAACTTCTTTTAAATAAAATATCTGTAGAAAGTTTCCCGTATATGCTTATTACTATTTCATCAAAATTAGTTAAGAAGTCCTTACTTTTAGATGGAATAAAATAGCCATTCGTTTGAAGAATAAGTTTCTCAAACTTTGGTCTACAGTATTTTACAATATCTTCAATATCTTTACGATAGAGAGGTTCACCACCTGTTATGATCAAAGTTTCTATTGAATCAACTTCTTTAATTCTATCGATTAGTTTATAACACTTTGAAAGAGGAAGCTCATAAGGAAAATTAGGACCGGAGTTATTATAACAGTGTATACATGAAAAGTTACATTTTCTCGTTACTTCCCAACTTACTACTTTTATCTGATGCTCACCCTCATATAATGGAATCTCTGATCTTTTTCGATGCACAAAATTAGTCCAACACAAGTTTTAAGATTACAACTTGGTAATAGAGTAACCAACGAATTGCAGATACATTAACGATTTTGCTTTTCATGTCTTTAACTTATTTTTATGAGCCCCGGTCGTCTAGCGGTCAAGGATGCAGGCCTCTCGAGCCTGAGACCCGGGTTCAAATCCCGGCCGGGGCATTAAATCCTTTTCTTTAAACTTTCATTGAACAAATTGTAAACTTTCAAAAAAATTTCTCTCATGAAATCTTCATAAACAAATTTTAAATCTTGTAAATCTGAAGAATTAATTTTTTTAATAATTTTTTTAATAGAAGATTGTACTTCTTTTACTTTTGAATAATCTATGGATGAATATTTTTCAATAATTCCATACAATTTGTCTAGCAATCCAATTATTATCATTTTGAGATTTTTTAAAAACTCTGGATTATTTTTTAAAATTTCATTTTTATACTTTTTTATTTCCCTTTCGACTTCAGAAAGTTTATACCTTAAAATTATTACATCTCCAAAACCTTTTTGAAATCTTTCAAAATCTAGCAAATCTCTTATTGCTATACAATATGCTAAAGGTTCTAAATCTGAAACATTTATAAACATAAAGAAAGAATTAGTAGCATGTTACTGTTTGCATACCACTTGGAGTTCCAAACACAATTAATGTTACTCTAGCTGATTGACCACTACTTACAGTATATGAAACTCTTATTCCTACAGTTTCACCACTTGTTATTCTTGCTGTTGCAGAAGCAGGCTGATTACAAGCTGCAGATCCAATAGTATCTACATTGCAATTCGTACCTTTAAATATTGATGGATTTGTTACAACAGTTGAAGTACCAGTTATTACATTTTCTATTCTAACAGTTACATCTGCAGGAGTTGCATCAGCACCATTATAATTTGCTACTATTCTTATTTCTCCAGGATTTCCTGCAGTACATCTTAAGTCAAGGATTGAAAAGCTACCTTTTTTTGTTGCCCCACTTATAAAATACCAAACAACTCCTATTAAACTTACTGATATTACTACCATCATAAGTACTGCTAGTACTTCACTTATTCCTTTCATAAATATAAGTATTAAGTTAAAATATCTTTATTTTTACATGGTTTCAATACTTTCCATTTCGGAGATTCAAGGAGAAAGTGAAAATTTATTGAAGTTTTTAGATTTTATAAAGGAAAATGAAAATTTTGATTTTGTAGTTTTTAATGGAGATTTATTATCTTTAGATGACGATGAAGAAGTTGCAGAAGTTATTGTTGAAATTTTAAAGATTTTAGAAAAGCCAATAATAACTGTTCCAGGAAATAATGATTTTAAAGCTTTTGAAATTTTGAAAAAAGAAACAATATACATTCACAACAATTTTAAAATTTTTGGTTCAATTGCTTTTTTTGGATATGGTGGTGCAAGAACTCCAGTAAGAACAACTTTTGAACCTAGCGAAGAAGAATTTAGACTGGCATTGGAAAGTTTGTATAAAAAAGTTGAAAAAGTAGAGAATAAAATTTTAGTTACGCATATGCCTCCAAAAGATACAAAACTTGATATGATTTTTACTGGAGAGCATGTTGGAAGCGAAGCAATAAGAGAATTTATATTAAAATATCAACCAAAAGTTGCAATTTGCGCACATATAATTGAAGCTTATGGGATTGATAGGTTGGGAAATACTTATTTAGTGAATCCTGGAAGAATTACAGAAGGAAATTATGCAATAATAAATATTGAGAAAAGTGTAGAAATAAAGATTAAAAACGTTATTAATTTATTATTTGAGAAAAAATTGTTATGAAGACAGAAATAAAAACAGAGATATTAATAAATCAAATTTTAGAAAGAATAGATTTTCTTGATGTACTAATTTTAAAAAAATTTTATGCTACTGGAAGAGAATTTCCAAACGATACGCAACCATATTGCTTACCAATACTTTATAAAGAATTAAAAGAGCAAAATAACGTAAAAATAAGTTTGGAAGGATTGAGAAAAAGGTTGAATTCTTTAGTAAAAATCGGATTGCTTAATAAAATTGAAAGAACAAATCCATCAATTTATTATCCAGTAAGAGATAAGGAAGAATTTATAAGAAAGATTATTATAAAGTTTTTTGAAAGATTTGGTTTTGAAAACTTTTTGTTGAAAATTTAATGAATTATTTTGAAAAATATTTAGAAATTTTTCCAAAATTAAAGGAAATTGCTGAAAAAATTTGGAAATATGTAGATGAAATAAAAAAAGAAAATGTATTAGAATTGGCAGAAAAAATTGAGAATAAAATTTTAGAATTTGGTGCAAAACCCGCATTTCCAGTTAATATAGGAATAAACAATATTGCTGCTCATTATACTCCAGAAAATGAAGAAAAAATAAAAGAAAATGATATTTTAAAAATAGATTTTGGAGTTCATATTAATGGATTTATCTTTGATACTGCAAAAACTTATGGAAATAATGAAGTTGTAAAAGCTGCAAAAGAAGCTTTTGAAGAATGTTTAAAAGAAGTAAAAGAAGGTGTAAGAGTTAAAATATTTGGAGATATCTGTGAAGAAGTTGCAAAAAAATATGGATTAAAGCCAGTAAGAAATCTTGGGGGTCATGGTTTAGGATATTATTTAGTTCATACAGAACCAACAATATTAAATGGAAAAAACAACAGTGAAGAAGTATTAAAAAAAGGGATGCCTATTGCATTAGAAGTTTTTATTACCAATGGACAAGGAAAGGTAGAAGATTCTTATCCATCAACAATTTTTGAAATAATTAATCCACAAAAAATTGGAATGTTAAGAATGCATAGAGAGATAATTGAATATGCATATAAAAATTTTTATACTTTGCCATTTTGTAAAAGATGGCTTTATAAAAAATTTTCAAAAAGCAGTGTAGATTTTGCCATACTTCAAGCAAAAAAGATCGGAATAATAAAGGAATATCCAGTTTTAAAAGAGGTTAAAAATTCTATTGTTGCTCAATTCGAGACAACTTTAATTGTTGAATAGATTTTTTAAGAAAAATTGAATAAATAAAAATTGGTAAAATTATGTTTTGAATATCTGAAAAAATTGAAAAGTAAAGATTAAATTCTATTAATAAAAAAATTTCAAAAATTTGTCTAGAAATTGAAAGAGAAATAATTAAAAAAATAAATAGAAAAATTTTTTCAATTCTTGAATTTATAAGAACAGTAGGAAATGTTAAAATTAAAGGTATTAAAAATGTGCATTTTTTATCTATTAAAATTTTATAAGAATTTATCTCTAAAAATTCATTTTCAATTTTTGTTGTGTAAAAGATTTTGAAAAAAGAAAAAAGAAAAAATTCATTTGCTTCTATTATTGGATAAAAGATAAAATCGGGTAAAAAAATTAAAAGAAAGATTCCAAAAATTATTGCAAAAAAATTTATAAAAAATTTCATAAAATAATTTTTATAAATTTCTAACTTTTACTGAGAATTTTATTTGAAAAAGTATTACTATACTGAGAGCTTTCTAATTCTTTTTAATCCTTTTATTGCTGAAAATAAAGCATCTCTTTCATGATAATTTTTGTACTCAAAGTCTTTTGTAATTTTTATTTTTTGAAGTACTGGTGGATTAGTTTTAGGATGAAATATCTTGCATGAAAAGGTTGATGCAAGTTTTTTTACTTTTTTTGGTATTTTTTGCTTATCTGTACAAATTAATATTGGTTTCCCAAATTTTATTATATCTTCAATTATCTCACTAATTTTATATTCTTTTTTGCTTTTTAAAAATAAAAGCTTTCCTTCAACATTAAATATTGCTATTGCAGTAGTTGATCCAAAATCAATACCAACTATTAGTTCATTCATTTATTTCACTAAATTTTTTATTTACAATTTCATATATTTTTTCACCTCTTTTTCCAAAAAGTGCTCTCAGCTTACTTTTACTAGAATTTACAAAATCTTTTATACTTTCAAATTTTTTGATTATTTCTTCAGCTGTTTTATAAGAAACTCCGGGAAAAGACATCAAAATTGCTTTAATTTTTTCTTTTTCAGTCTTTCCTTTTTTCTTAATTTTTGTTTTTATAATTTTTGCTTTTTCTCCAATTTTTAGCGCTATTTTTCTCAATAATTCTGCTGTTTGAAATTCATCTTTTGTAAAAACTATTGAAACTCCTTCTGCAATTATTCTTGCAATTGCTCCAATAAGTTCATCATTCACATTTCCTTCTACTATTATCAAACTTTTTTTATCTTTTAAATTTTCTATTTGCTCAAAAAACCTTTTATCGAATACAGAATTTTTCAGATCTTCAACATTTTTTCTTTCAATTATTAAATTTTCAATCAAAAAATCCCCAATTTCCAAATTTTCTTCAACAACTTTTATATCATCAAAACATTTTAAAATTTCAACAATTTTCTTCTCTCTATAATCAGAAATAATTATTGGCTTATTGCTAAAAGTCTTTTGAGTCATAGATTTTCAATTTCTTTTTTTAAATCAGAAATTATTCTTCTCATTTTTCTTTCTTTATGTAATGCAGCCCAATAATATGCTTCGTCTCTAGTATCTTTTGTTATTAAAATTATTACTTTTCCACTTGTCTGTCTTCCAACTCTTCCTCTTCTTTGAATTGCTCTTATTTCACTAGGAACTGGTTCGTAAAAAATTGCATAATCTGTTTTTGGAATATCTAATCCCTCTTCTCCAACACTACTACAAATTAAAACATTAAATATTCCAGCAGAAAACGCTTTTATAACTTTTTCTTGCTCTTTTTGGCTCATTCCAGCAGAATTTTCTTTTGTTGCTTGACCAACAAGCTTTGCAACTCTGAACTTCTGTTTTAATTTATTGTATAAAAATTCTATTGTGCTTCTATAATTTGCAAAAACAATTATTTTAACATTCGGATTTTTATTTATTAGATATTCTAAAATTTCTTCCAATTTTTTTGCCTTTGGATGAATAAATTCACTACTCAAAAAATTTTTTACAATATTTTCTGCAACAATTACTCTTAAATCGTTTGCAATAGCTCTATCATAAATTTTTTTGCTTTCTCTCAATTTTTTTAAATATTCTTCAAAATAATGAATGCTTTGTGTTTCTAACAATTCAATCAAATATTCAAGTTTTATTAGTTGAATTAATTTAAAAATTACTGAATTGAAGAATTGCTTATTTGGAAATGTTTCCTCTTTTTCTATTATTTCTTGATAAGTTTTTATCAATTCTTTTCTTTTTATATTTTTTGATTGTATAATTCCCTTTTCTATTAGCCAATTTATCAATTCTTCCCTTATTTTTTCAAGCTCATTTCTTGCTTTTTTAATTTCTTCTGGTAAATCAACATATACATATACATACTCAATTTTTTTAATATATTTTCTTATATCTTCATCCTTTTCACTTCTTATTTCAATGTATTGAATTGCCAAATGATTTTTAATTTCTTCAATCCTTTCTTTTTCACTTCCTGGAGAGGCTGTTAATGCTAAAATTAGTGGAAATTTCGATTGTTCTAAATATTTTTTTGCAACATAAGTATATGCATATTCTTTTACACATCTATGTGCTTCATCAAAAACTACTAAACTAAAATCGCTTAAATTTAAAGTATTGTCTTCTAAATCATTTTGAATTGTTTGGGGAGTTGCAATTATTATTTTTGCAAATTTATACAAAAACTTTCTTTCTTCTTTTGGAATTTTTCCGGTAATTGCAATTATTCTATTTGGATCTATATTAAAAAGTTTTTTGAAAGTTTTTTCATGTTGCAAAACTAAAGGTCTAGTAGGTGCAAGCATCATTACTTTACTTTCTGGAAACTTTTTCAATCTATTTGCAGCAACAATTATTGCAATTATAGTTTTTCCAGTTCCAGTTGGCAATATAACTAATGTATTTCCTTTGATTGCAGTATTTGCAATGTTTATTTGATATTCTCTTGGCTCAATAAGTTCTTTTCTTAACAATTCCATAAATTATTTTACAACGTTAATTGGCTTACCGTTTATGAAAGATATAATGTTTTCCAAAGTCACTCTTTTTATTTCTTCCAATGCCTCTTTACTATTAAATGCATTATGTGGAGTAATTAATACTCCTTTTAATTGATCTTCTGCTTCAAACAAAACATAGTTTGCAAGTAATTTTTCCAATTCTTCCTTTTTTAATTCTTTTTCAAATATTTCCATTTCTTCCTTTATTTCTGGTTCATTCTCTAAAACATCTAATGCAGCAGCTTTTACTTTTCCTAAGTTTAAGTATTTTATTAATGCCTTAGTATCTATTAATGCACCTCTTGCAGTATTAATTATTATTACTCCATCTTTCATTTTTTCAAATGCACTTTCATTTAATAAGTGATAATTTTCCTTTGTTAAATTTGCATGCAAAGAAATTATATCAGATTCTCTTAGTAAAGTATCTAAATCTACATATTCATATCCAATTCTCTTTGCTTCTTCAAAATTTGGATAAATATCATATGCAATAACTCTCATTCCAAAAGCTTTTGCAATTTCTGCAACTCTTCTTCCAATTTTTCCAGCACCAATTATTCCTAAAATTTTTCCTTTTAATTCAAATCCAGTCAATCCTTTATTTGAAAAATTCCCTTTTCTTGTTCTTTCAAAACTTTCAAATAATTTTCTTGAGATTGCAAGCATTAATGCAATGGTATGTTCTGCAACAGTTTCAATACCATAAGATGGAACATTTGAAACAATTATGTTTCTTTTTTTGCATTCTTCCAAATCTATATGATCATATCCAGTACTTCTAGTACAAATAAACTTTAAATTTTTCAATTTATCCAAAATTTCTTTATTTATTCTTGAATCTATAAAAACTGAAATTATTTCAGCATCTACTAAGTTATTTTCACTTATAGGTTCTTTGAAAAAATACAATTCATATCCTTTTAATTTTTCTGAAAAGTATTGAATTTCATCTTCTCTAGTTTCATAAAATGCAATTTTCATAATATGAATTTATGGAAAAATTCATAAATTTCTTGACATTCTTTTACAATATCTTTAATATCAATTTCTTTACTCATTTCTTTTAAAAAGTTTAAATCCTTTTCTAATTTTTCTTTTGCCCATTTAATTGCTTCTTCTATGTTGGCATTGCCAAATTTTATACGAAAATAGGGTAAATATATTGCTTTTTTAAAGGGGGCATATGCATCTGCAATTTTTAATATTTTTGCTTCTAATGAAATTGATATTGAAGGTTTTTCATACCTATGCTCTTTTATACATTCTTTAATTTTTTCAATTTTTTCATTTTTTAAACTAAACTCTTTCAATATTTTTTCTGCCTCTATTGCTTCTGTTTCTTCATGATTTTTTGATCCAAACTTTATTCTTCCAATATCATGCAATAATGCAGAAATCCTTAAAATTTCCTCATTTGCATCAAATCTTTTTGCAAACTTATACAGATTTCTTCTACAACAGAAATATGATACTTATAATCTTCAATTCTGTTTAATTTTTCACAAGTTTTCTATAACATGATCTCTTTCTTTTTCTATCATAAATCTTCTAAATCAAATAATTTATAACCCTTTTTTCTAAATTTTTCTTTATTTTCAATCTTTTTAGCTATTATTCCATAAACTTTCTTTTTTTGTATGTAAGAAGTTTTTCTTTCCATATCCTTCAATATTTCTTCTACTTCCTTTTCCTTTAAATCTTTCCATTTTACTTCAAAAAATAATAGTTCATCGTTTTTTTCATCAACACATACAATATCTATTTCAAATCTTTTTCTTTCGTTTTTTTCTCTATAATATCCAACAAACTTTTCAATTTTTGTAAAGCTAATTTTTCTTTCTTTTAATTTTTCAATTAGAAACTCTCTCGCAAAATCTTCAAAAACAATTCCAAAATAATTATTTAAATCTTTTTTTACTTCTTCATAAACATTTTTCCAGTCAATCATCAATATTTCAAAATTTTTGAAAACATACCTAAACCAAAACTTAAAGAAATTATCTTTTAATGCATAATACTTTCTTTTTTTACCAAATATTTTTCTCTCTTCAATTACTTCAAGCAAATCTTTTAAATCGTAAATGTAAGGCATTAGAGAAGTTTTTTGTAAAGATGCAAATGATGCAATTTCTTCTAATTTTGTTTTTCCAAGGCCAATTGCTAATAATATAGAAAAATGAGTTCTATAATCTTTTCCAAAAGATTCTCTAAAAATATCTTCTACTTCATTTCTTAATATTGCATTAGGTTGAAAAATTAAAAATTTAATTACATCTTCTAAATTTTTGATTTTATAAGAAGAAATTAATGTGTAATAATAGGGGATTCCCCCAAAAACTAAATAAAATTTAACTTTTTCTTCTAAATCTTTTATTCCGATATCTTCCAAAATTTTAAAAACAGTTTTGTAGTTGAATGGTTCAAGTTTTATTATAACATTGGCTCTTTTAAAAAGTGGAGAACCTTCTTCTTCAAAAAGTTTTTTAATCATTCCTATAACTGAACCAAGAATTATTATTTTTGGTTTTTTTATATCGATGAATTTTTGAATTATAAATGGTACTTGTGGATTTATTTTTAAAAACCATTGAAACTCATCAAAAACAATTATCCCTTTATATTTTTCAAAGAGTAAAGAAAAAAATTCTTCCCAATTTTTTGGCCTTACATATTCTTCAATTTTTACCTTTTTCTTTAATAATTCGAAAAATTCTTCAATTAATAAATTTTCAGATTTTTTTGGATTAACAAAAAAATATATGAAATCTTTATTTTCGCAAAATTTTAAAATTAAAGTAGTTTTTCCAACCCTTCTTCTCCCGTATATTATTGCAATTGGATTTTTAATTTTTTCAAGAATTTTTAATTCTTCTTCCCTATCGTAAAACTTTATTATTTCCATAATTATTATATTTATAATAAAATTTGGCATTGGGGCCGCTGGGATTTGAACCCAGGTCACCAGCACCCGAAGCTGGCATACTTCCAAGCTATACTACGGCCCCTCAATTTCTTCATATTTAAATCCAAACTCTTTTAAAATCTTTTGATTTAAATCTTCTTTGCTTACTTGCTCTTTTATTTTTTCAGCAATTTTCGGACCAATTATTAGTGAAAGAGTTTGAATCGGAATTTTTCTTAAAATTTCAATGCTTTTAATTCCATGATTGTAAAGCTTTCTTGCTCTTACTCTTCCAATTCCTTCTAATCTGATTAATGGCAATAATTCCTCTTTTATTCCATATCTTACTCTTATTCTCAACTTTTTAATTTCTTTTAAAACATTCATTTTTCCAAGAAGCAGTGCTAATTCATGCAAAGAGTATAAAATCCAATCTGCAATTTCCAAAACATTTCTAATTTCTCCAGGAGTTACATAATGTTTTTTCAATATTTCATCTTCGCTCGCTTCATTTATCCAATCATTTAATACAATTGCAACTTTTAAGCTTGGTAAAATAAATTCAAAATCAATTTCATACTCTTCTGGCATTTCAATTAAGAATTTATCTTTATTTAAATAGTAAAAATTCATTATTTTTTCATATTCTCTTTCTCTTACGTTTAACAAAAATTTCATTTCTGTTGTTAAAGAAATTAAAGTTAACCAAGAAATTTCATTTGCTTTTTCACAATTTTTCAACCCGTCTATTAAAATTTTTGCTGAGTAAGGATCAATATAAAGTTCGCTAACTCTTTTTCCTATTCTTGTAGCTTCATACTCTTTATTTTTTATTATAAAATTCCAATTCTTTA
>Ga0326760_1001417_pt1 | contig 10680 bp, 4 predicted proteins | sample GCREP_S_FD_207668 | JGI IMG/M metagenome (GOLD analysis project Ga0326760, IMG submission 207668) | Hot spring sediment microbial communities from Geyser Creek Basin, Yellowstone National Park, WY, United States - GCR.EP_S | ecosystem: Environmental > Aquatic > Thermal springs > Near-boiling...
TGCTTGCCTACGCATATCAGAGGGGCTTAAAACCGACCGATAGGTTTTTCAACTTGAACCGGAAGAACGCCCACAAGATGTTGGTCAAGGCAGCGAAACTGGCGGGGTTGAACAAGAGGGTCTATCCCCACTTGCTTCGTCACAGTTGCGCCATTGAGAGGTTGAGGCAGACAGGAAACCCGAAAGCACTTCAGTGGCACTTAGGTCACAGCAGCATGGCTATGACGATGAGGTATTTAGGCTTAAGTTAAGTTTGAGGAGTGAGTAAAGGATATCTTAAACATATCTTGACTTCTACTTTGAAGCATTGATAAGGTGGAGGCGATAAATATCCTTGTGGTTGCACAGCGAAAACGAACCATCAGCCCATCGTTGAGCTAGCAGTGAGGTAATGATTGTTCGCTTCTTGTCCACACTTACAAAGCACATGACTAAGATGAATCAGAACGGTTTGAAGCCTTTCTCGTTCTAATAATTTTGATGACCTTCTCAACGACTCCCTTTACCTCTTTAAAGACGCCTTCCTCCCTCAATAACCCTTCTGCCCGAGAAAGGAATTCCTTGACAGCATCCTTCTCTGTTTGCTCCAAAACATCTGTATCCTCAATGACTTTAGCCATCCATTCAATTTCCTCCCTATTCTTTCGCTCCAAAAATCTCCTAAAGACCTTGCGGAAAAGTTTGTCACCTTCTTCCTCTATCCTACTATCAGACTTCAACAATTCTCCATAAAGCCTAAGGAAGGGTGCTGTTGTGTTCACTTGGTCTGACTTCTCCAAGAGGAGGTCCCTCAAGTCTCTTCCGAAGACACTTACCAAGTCTGGGTTGAGAGCCCCTGGCACATATTTCCATTTTCTTTCTAATTCTTCGCTTACTTTTATTTCACCCGTTAACACTTTCTCAGCGTGCTCGAGGAGAGCGTCAAAGAAGGCTTGTCCCATATTTAACTGCTCCCCACGCTTTACAAGGTTAAGGAAAAGTTTGAAGGTAAGGGTGAGGTTTGTGAGGTGAGATAACCATTCCTCCTTATTCAGGCTCTGAAGCCCTTTCTTCAAAAACTCTTGATAGCCTGAAATATGTTCCTCGGGACAGGAGTCCAAGATCAAAAGGTAAAGGTCAGAAATTTGAGGGTCAAATTCTGTTTGGGTCACTACAGTGGCTAAGCCCTTCTTTTCTGTTAAGCGGCGGATCAACTTCTCCAACTGAGGCTGTGATTGGAATTGGAAAAGAATTTTTTTCAAGTTTGAGTAATGACTGATCACACTATCCAAAGGGAAGAAATCGTCCAACCCCTTTTCAATTGCCACACTTAAGGTCTCTTTCACCCATCTGCTGATCATCATCCGCTCTCCTATTATATGGTCAGAACCCAACTCTACAAGTCGGTTGAAATATTCTTTTCTTTGCCGAATCCTTTGAAGACAGATAGAGACAAATTCCTCAAGAATTTGGGGGTAATTTTGAGGCTGACTTAGTATGTCGTTCCAGAAAAGACTTGAGCCCGATGAGGCGTTACCCCAATAGTATTGGGAATATGTTGGAGGAGATTGACCCTCCAATAAAGCGACCACACACCAAGCAGCAGCATCAAAATTTTGATTGTTATAGGCTTGGTAAAGGTGATGAAAAATTTGTCCGCCGTTTACCATCGAGTTCAATGAATTCTGGAAAACTGAGGGAGCATCAAGGTTGTCAATAAAAGCAATGAGGCTTTTCAGCAACTCCTTGACTTCTTCAGGCTTTGCTTGTTGATCGTTCAACTTCCCTTCTATCGCATTAACTACACCCCGCCACTCATCTTCTCTCGACTTCGAGAAATTCGGAACCGCCAACAAGCAGTGGACAATATCTCCCAGCCTATCCACCTTACCAGACCCTATCATTGAAGATAACTCTTGAAGGATTTCCCTCTCGGTGACCTTGGGGACAAAGTATTTGATCAAAGTCAAATCCTCGCCAATGAACCTCGTCAGGGCTCTCAAAACCATGAGGTAATCAGCAACATCCCCATTCACTCTGAAATTATTCAACTCATCCTCAAGTCCCAATTCCCTTGCCTTCTTGAGGATTTTCCAAACCCCTTCAACCCAACTATCTATAGTTTCCTTGGGAGGCTTAGTTTTTTCGGAGATGGACTGTAGAAGGTGGCTGACGAATTTCTTTCTATCTTCCTCGTTCAATCGGTCAGACAACAATACCAAACCCTCACAACTCCTTTCATCCAACTTGTCCCAATTTTCCCTGCTCACTAAAAATGCGGTCTCCATCAGGAATTTGAAGATGTTGTCAAGGGGGATATTTTCAATTGAGGTCAGGGCTAAGGAAGCCTTCCCAATTTGATCCGGTTGCTCTTTCAAATCCATCTTCCCCAAAATGTCTTCAACAACCTCAACAAAGCCAGGGATTGGGGTCTTGGAAACAGGGTTTTCGGATAGTTTCTTCAATCGTTCCCGATCCCCTTTGATTAGTGCTTCCCTCACATCGTTTCCGATAAGGACATGAAGTGCTTTGTCAGGTAGGATATTGAAATAGAGGGAAGCCAAAAACTTTTGCCATTCATCTCTCCCCTCCCCCAAAAGATCCAAAATCTTAGGATTGTCGAGGAACTCTCCCGAAATCAGTTTCCCTTCGTCAATCTTGTCCTCGTAAATGGCATATAAGGCTTGAAACCTCAGGGGAATATCCCTGCACCATTGTTGGTGCAAAGCACAAACTCTATTGACAAATCTCTTAATGTCCCTTGGGGTTAAAGACTGAGAGACTTTCTTGGGGCAGAAACGAAAGAGTCGCTTAACGATGTTCAATTCCTCATCGTCCTTGTGTTGGGGAAACGCTTCCTTTAAACATCTCTCCAAAAACTTGTCCCAATCTGAAAGGACAGGAGGTGGAACATGAAAGGTTATCTGAAAGGTTTTAGAAGCAAAGGCGTTGGGCAGTTCATCCTTTTCGTCAGGACTCCAAAGGCGTTTTAGAACGCTGGGGTCATAAGGGACAATTAGCCAAACCCTTTTTCCCCACTCTGCTTCCCTATCTATCTCAAGGAAGGTCCTCATTGTCGCCCAAATTCCCCTCGCTTCATCAGTGTCCAGACGGTCAAGGTTGTCCATAACGATGACCAAGTGACGCTCCTTTTCCTTCAATCCTTCCCCCAAAACCTTGGCGAACATGTCTGAAAACTCCACCGAAGTTGGGTCTGGTGTTCTAATGGCAGTGGAGCGTTGAATCTCTTGCGTTTTCTGGAGATACAAAGCCTCTAAGTCCTCAGGTTTACTTTTTTTATCTTTTGACTTACGAAGCTGAAACCAGATCCAAGAGACAAAAACAATAGCGGATGGAATTCCAAGAATTACGAAACCAACCCACTTCCAGAAACTCTGACCTTCAACATTGACAAGAGCACTGCCTAAGGGCAGTAAGATTAGGAAAGATACTAACACCTTCCCCCACCCAGTCAAAACAGGTCTTGTTTCTGTTATCACGGTTTCCTTTCTTTGAGTCAATTTCTCTTTAACTTCGTTGTAAGTCTCATCTCCTATCCAACCTCTTTCCTTCAAAAACTCGGCGAGTCGTTCCAAGAAAGACCTGCGAAGTGGGTCGCCTCGGTGAGCCCATGTATCAAAGACGAAGACGGCCAGATTCTTTTTGCATCTTATCTTCCTTTCAAGGATTTTTATGACTGTTGACTTCCCACTGCCCCATGAGCCAACTAAGGCAATAGCCTTACCACCCTCACCTCCCATCACTGTTTCGTAAAGGGCATCAGCAACTCTTTCATGAGAACCAAACTCGTCTTGTTCTACAGGTTCGTCTGAGAGAAATTTTGTGGGACACGGCACAAGAATCACCTCCCTTAGCGCTGTCTTTCGACCTTCGCCTTTAAGATGTAAAAGTCTTTGAAGTTGGCAACGATTTCGTAGTAAGGGCTGGCAAGGAAAATGTCCAGCAACCTATCATAGTCTTTTCTCTCCATTGGCCACCAGTTCGCCCTTCTCTTGACAACTACGAAAAGGATGGGGCGCTCTTTTATCCTTTCCATTAACTCCCTTTCGTCTTTAATTTTGACTTTTTCCTTCCCATCCATCTGTCTTAATGCTTCCTTGTTTGCGCCCCACAGACAACGAATGAAAGGGTTGGGGAACAGGTAAATCTCCCTTCGGTGGGCCAAAGGGACAGCGAAAGTGGTCGTAGCACTGACACTTGCCTCCTCAGGGATTTTCTCCCTCAATAATTGCCAAACGATTTTCGCCTCCTCTTTCTCCAACTTGTCCCTTGTGAAGACCGAAAAAGAACTTTTCCCGTAACGAACCGCAAAACAAAGAAGGCAAAGAATCCAGAGAGCCAAGAGAGCTATCTTCCACCACATCCTTTCCCTCTCAGGAAGCCCTTCCATCCATCTCACAATTCTGCTCCATCCCCTCAAGTTAGCGACCATAACCCAAAATATGACCAAAGCACCGTGCTGAAAGCCTAAATCCCTCATGGCAGGTCTTTCGCCCAAAGTGACAAAAGCAAAGCAAGGTAGACCGAAAACCAAAAACTCAAAGCCAATTATAGGGACGAAACCGAAAGGGGCTAATAGGAGGAGGGGATAGAAGCCGGGTGGCGTTGCTATTCCTCTCGCCATTACCATCTCCCTTATCACTGTGAAGGGATGGGAGAGTATGTAGGTAAGGATTTCCGAAGGAGTTTTTCCCCAACGCTCGTAAAGGGCAAGGTAAAAAACTTCCTTTGCCCCACTCAACCCTTTCATCACTGTTGCAGCCAACCAAAACCAGAAGGAAGCAAGGATGAGGGCGAACAGACACCATTTCCTACCGCGAAACATCCCCCAAAAGCTAAGGCAAAGAACTGGCAAAACCACATCCTCGCGACATGAAAGGGCAAGGGGAATGGCAGCGAAAAATTGACCTGTCCTGCCCTCCTCTATCGCTAAAACAGCCCAAAGCAGAAAAGGAAGGGAAAGAACCAAAGGGTGAAAGTCAAAGAAGAGCATGGAGAAGAAGACAGGGTGAAGGAGAGAGGAGAGGGAGAAGAAAAGGGCAAAGGAAGGGGAAGGGAGCCAGCGAAGAGAGAGGCGATAAAGAGGCAAGGCACATAAGCCGAAAGAAAAGGATTGGAAAAGGAAGAACCAAAAGGGATGAGGGTAAAGGCGATATAAAGGGACGAAAAGGAGAAGGATGGGTGAGAAGTGGTCAGCGAAAAGGTGAAGACCTCTTAAGGTCACAAAGGGTGTTTCACCTTGAGCCATCAACCATACCCCTTGCATGAAAATCCCCAAATCATAAGCGTAGGCGGTCAAGCGATGGAAACGAAAGAGGGAGACTGAGAGAAAGAAGGAAGAGAACAAGCAAATGCCACAGACAAGGGCAAGCAAAGCAAACCTCTCAACCCTTTCCCTTTGCCCCTTCTCCCTCTCCAACCCAGCCATTCGCTCACCTTCCAGTTAATGTTGAGTGCAGACTTGTTCTGTGGGAACTTGTTTCCCTGTGGACCTCAAAACATAAGGAGCCCACCTTTCTTTGAACTCACGCTTGGCAAAATACTTCCATCGCTTCTGCATCGTTATCTTCTCTGTAGGGTCAGGGAGAAGGCAATAGTTGGGATTGTCGTCAGGCATCGTTAAGACATAAGTGAAAGTCACATTGTTGGCAACGATGTCCTTGAAGCGACGGGTCTCGGAATAGTTCTCAGGGTTCTTTCCATCATGAATCTCCACCCACGAACCAGGATAGGCGAAACCTTCAAAGAGCAAGAAGGCAGGGTCGGAGATAGAAGGCTTGTTAGACCAATGAATGCTCCTTTGACCCCAATCATTGCTTGAAGCGAGATAGACCTTCAAGTTGATGGGATGGGGTTGGGTTGGGTCTGAAGGGATGTCAACGGAACTTTCGTGAGGTTCAGTGTAAAACATGAGCAAGGAAGCGTCCCAGATTTGGTCGTCAGGTTCAAAGGGAGGGGAAGGGAAAGGAAACTTCAGGTAAATGCGGGCGATGCGGGACGGGTCGTCGGCAAAACCGACAAATAAACCACCCCGATAGGTGGAATAGCCAAATCGGTAGTTTCGGAAGGTAACAGGGTTCTTGCGAAAATCCAACCGACTATCCACACTGGCATGGTCAGCGACAGGAACTTTGTCTATGACGACATAGCAGAAAGTGAGGGGGCTCCCTTCACTCCAAAAGACTCTCTCTTGTCCGATTTGGCAAGATGGTTGCCTACCTTCACAGGTAACAACAGATTTCCTGAAGGCTTGGACTGCATAGAAAATAGGGCGGTCATATGGGAAATCAAAAGAGTCAACGAAAGTAGTTGTAGTAATGCGCTGGTCTGGAGATGTGGGAGAGATAGGAGTTAAGGAAGAGACAGGATAAAGGGCGCCATGGGAACAGGGGCGAGGGGAGTCAGAGAGGAGACCTCGGTAAACAATATAAGCGTTGCCTGAAGGTTCCCATTCAAGGTAGATTTTCTTTTGAGGGGTAAGGCGAACTTGCGTAATTCTAATCCATGCAGGCGGAGGGGGCGGATCAGGAGGTTTACAAATGCACTGTTGCCCCGTCCCGCCATAGCCACCTTCAGAAGGTGGAGGTTCTTGGGCGAAAAGGAAGATGCCCAACGCCACCATCATGCTCAAAAGGACAACAACTAAGCCCATTCGTGCACTATATCGCTGCCACATAAAATCACCACCTTAGAACTTTAATTTGAGCCACTCTTAGTTTATGTGCAACAAGAAAAGATATACAACATTGCTCATTCAAACATTATCTCAGGATTAATCGTTTCATCATCCTCATTATGACTATTTCTTTATCAAACTATACCATGCTATAAATCCTAAAACTAATGCACCTATTAAATTCATTATCAAGGAAACAACTAACCATACAATAGCTTTCACAACAAAAGATTTTGGTTTTTCTAAAATTAACATACCAACTATCCAAACAAGAATGGTACCAAATAATATAAAATAGATTAATTTTAAAAATAATTCTTTCAAATTATTGGGAGGAATCATAAGCCAGTTAATCCATCTCATTAATTTTTGCACCTCCAAAAATAATTACACTTCATAATCGATAGCCCATATCAATGCAGAAATTTGAACCTGTCTACCTAAATGCCCATATATGACGCCTGCAAGAGCACCGCCTCCAGCACCTACACCAAATGCTAACGCTGCAGCTTTGCCGACCGCAATCGCTGAGAGACTCTGCAATCCCCAAGCGATACTAACAAGTCCTCCGAGCGTGCCCATTATGGCACCTCCAAGACCTATAGCTATTACTTCTTTCCAATCTATGTTATTGAACCCTACTTTTATCCACTGGAAAAGCATGTCACCAATTGCAGCTCCTAAGCCTACAGCCAATCCTATGACTATAGATGCGAGTATTGATGCATATATTCGTGGTGTGAAAAGTATCAATAAATTTATTATTGTTCCTAAAAAGCAAAATTCGGCAAAATGTCCATTTTTATCTATTTTATTAATTGGATCGTTATCTGCATACCAGTACCAATTGTTTGTATGTTGTCCAGGGTCCTCACTGACAAACCTACCAACTTCAGGGTCGTAATATCGTGCCCGCATGTAAATTAAGCCTGTCTCTTCGTCCGTTGGATGACCTATCTGAGCAACATACTTGAAACTGTTGGCTCGTTGACCCTCTTGCCCACGAACTGAACCATAAACATCGTAGTCATACTTCGCCACGACGATACCATTGCTTGAAACCAAAGCACGACAAGAACCTAAACCGTCATACACGAAATAATCCCTCGCCAAAATTTGCCCGTTAGCATCCTCGTCTATCCTGCAAACATACCCCATCGCACCCACCACATACCATCGCTTCGTCCCGTCACTTCTTATCTCCCCGATCACCGTCTGTCCGTCATAGATATACTTCGTCGTCAACCCGCCTACCACTTGCTTCTCTACCCGCATCCCATCAGCACGATACCTGAACCTAACCTCTCCCTCGTTGGGAACGATAACCCGAACTAACCTGTTTTGAACATCCCACTCATACAATCTCTTCCCATCGTTCACACAGTTCCCATTGGCATCGTAACTGAACACCCTCGTCCCATTCTCATCTGTCAGGCTCACCAATTGGTTCAAAGCATTGTAAGCGTAACTTGTCGTCTTCACCGTCCCATCGGGAAACTGTTCTGTCTTCGTCAACCTATTGCCCACCCCATCAAAGGTGTAACTTTGCACGACCCCATCGGGGTAAGTCACCCTCACCAATCGGTTCAATTCGTCATATTCATAACTTTCCACCTTCACCGTCCCATCCCCTTCCGTCATCTCCTGCCTTATTCTGTTCCGCAAGTCATCGTAGGTGTAGGCAAACTTTCTAACCCGTTGGTCATTCACCTTCCAATCCACACTCAAAAGCATGTTTTCTGTGTCCCAAACAAATTCCGCTATTAACTTTTTCGTCGGGTTACCGTTGGCATCTTTCTCTATAACGGCTTCCATCCTTTTGATTTGACCAATGGGATAACCGGAAAATTGAAAGACGGTTGCATTTCCTAAGGGATCAATTACTTGCCTCAACATCGGTAGTGGTTCCTCTTCAGCCTCTCCCTTTATCACTGATTGACTAACCATCGCAGGTTCGTATTCATACCTCACTTGCCATCCGTTCGAGTAAACTATTTTCGTCTTCATCCCAAACAAGTCATACTCATACTGGATTGTCCCTACCTCTGGGTCTGTGACTGCTATCAATCTTCCTGCGTTGTCGTAGGTGTAACTTGTCGTTCCCCTCCCGCTCTCCGTCACTGCAATCACTTGCCCGTCCCCATCATACGCATACTCAACATAACTCCCATCAGAATACTCAACCCGAACAGGCAGGCCAACAGCGTTATAGGTGATGGTGGTCACTTGTCCCTTCCGATCCCGAATTTGGATGGGTCTCCCCAACAAGTCGTAAGTCGTTTCGGTGTAACTTCCGTCAGGGTAAATCAACTTTCTCAAATTCCCATACTGGTCATACTCATACCGCCAAATCCGCCCTTCTGGGTCGGTCATCTTGATTTTTTGTCCATACTGGTCATACTCAAAGGTCGTCACCCCTCCCTTGGCATCCACAACCTTCTTCACATTCCCTCGGTTGCCCGGGTTGGGGTCATCGGTGGGATAGTAGTCTGTCTCCGTCCTTCTCCCCATTGGGTCTATTGTCGCCTTCCGCTGGTGAAACTTGTTTTCACCCCAGTATTCAAACCTTGTCTCTATCCATTGAGGTGATTGGTCAAAATAAGAGCGCAAAACCTTTAAAGTTTCCATGTTCTCTTGACCAGGATTTATCACTTTTTGCGCTTGCTCATCTATGACAGCATCATAACCCAACCACTTCTCTCCCACCAAAAGGGTTCGCATTGGGGAATAAACATGTCGGAGGTTATAGGCAATATCCCATTCCCAAATCAAATCGGCTCCACTGCTAACGAAGTATCCTATCGTTCTTCCCCATGTCCCAAAGCACCATCGCCCTGCATAGGGGATTTGCATCCCGTCGGGGCGGAAAAAGTGAACGACATGCAATACTCCCGGCAATCCCCCATACACCTTCGCTTGCGCCCTTAATCCACTGGGATACCTGATCTCATCTACCCAAAGGCAGGTTTGGTGAATGTAAGGGTCGGGAACAAAGCCTGCGGATGGTGATTCGGAGATCGGCTCTTGCAGCCGATACCGAATCTCCGTCACCTTCCCCATCGGGCTCGTGATAGATGCCAACAACCCGTCTTCCACTCCCTCGTTCCCTGAAACGCTGGTATACCCGTAAGTGGTTGTCCTACCTGCAGGGTCAGTTACTTTCCACAGGTTCCCTTCGCTGTCATACTCATACTGCCAAACCCTTCCTATCGGGTCAGTTATTTTCACTATCCTCCATTTGGGTTCGCTTGAACTCCCCACATTCCCCCAACTGATTTGCACCTCTCTACCCACTGTGTCAACAATCTTCGTCAGCAACCAATCCTTGCTACCGTTAGGGTAAGTGACTTCTAAACCATACTCAAAGACAACAGCATTTCCGTTTCGGTCCTCTATTCTCGTTGGCTTATACCACCCCGTCGGTAGACCTTCTGAATCCCTACCGAAGGCGTAATAAGTCGTAATTGTCCCGTCCTTACTCTTTCTCGTAAACTCCAAAGCAAACTCGCTGACTTCCTCCCCGACAGGAGGCGGTGGGGCTTCCCCTTGGATGTTTCCTTCCAAATCAGCCACATAAATTAACTGCGAGAAACTACCGTCACTTTGCTGAGCCCTAACCATCCATTTCGTCCTCGCTGTCTTATCGTGGACGAAGACAGGTGGTGTGATCAAGCCATCGGCATCAACTTGATAGGGCAACACCGTCCCGTTCCATGTCTTTCGGTCCAAAGTCCCAACAGGGTCTTGTGGGTCAGTGTAGAGAACCATGTCATAGGAAAAAGACCATCCCTTCCCGAAAGGTCCGATTTTGTCATCGTGGGCATTGTAAGTTCTCGTGCACGCTATGTTCATCCCCCTTGAAGGGTAGGATAAATCTGTCTCCGTCACCATCAAATTCCCTGTAGCAAGATTGATGGAACGGTAAAAGGGGGTCCAAGGGAACTTCCCACATCTCTCCTCAAACCTATACGGACCTTTGCCCTTCAGCGACTTCATTTCTGAAA
>Ga0326760_1001419_pt1 | contig 10673 bp, 10 predicted proteins | sample GCREP_S_FD_207668 | JGI IMG/M metagenome (GOLD analysis project Ga0326760, IMG submission 207668) | Hot spring sediment microbial communities from Geyser Creek Basin, Yellowstone National Park, WY, United States - GCR.EP_S | ecosystem: Environmental > Aquatic > Thermal springs > Near-boiling...
TCATGTTGGAGACTTCGCGGTCATCTATCACCCTATCACCTAGTCTAATGTCCTGAACTATCTCTCCACCAGTTATGTAGCTCACTACATAGGCCTTGAGCTTCTTCAATAGCACTATGAATCTAACTGTCTTGATGCCACCAGCTGTAGAGAAGCTCATAGACCCTATGAACATCGAGATCACCAGTAACGACTTAGCTCCATAGCTTAAGCTAGCGATATCTCCAATATTAAACCCGGTAGTGGTCATAGCCGATATGGTGTTGAACAAGCCTAGAAGTAGCGCTTGATCTAACCTAAACCCAACCTCTGGTAGAACAACTATTAGAGACAGTATAGAGAACAATGCAACTACGTACATGTACCCCCTGAACTCTTCAATAGACCATGCTCTTCTAACATCTCCATTCAATAGGTAGTTAAGCACTACGAAGTTAGAACCACCTATTAGCATGAGGGCTACGATTGGATATACACTGAGAGGCGCGTATCTGTAGACCGCTTCGTAGTTAGCATCATGCGTGCTCATCCCACCAGTCGCTACAGCCGTCATTGTGTGCACCATAGCGTCTAGCGGCTCTACACCGAGATATATGAGCGCTACTACCCCGATCACCGTGACGAAGAAGTATATGTAGAAGATCCTCTTCGCGGTCTCCCTCAGCGATATCGATATGTGGTACGGCCTCTCGAGGCTGTAGAGTATGTACCCGAAGCGCCAGAAGAACGGGAAGAACAGTGATGCAAAGACCACCACTCCAAGCTCTCCAACCCACTGCATAAGAGCTCTTAGGAACAACACCCCTTTACCCACCCTGTCTAGCCCCCTCAATATGGTGAGCCCTGTCCCAGTGAAACCTGAAATGCACTCGAAGAGCGCGTCTACGTAGCTTATACCCAGCTCGAAGGATAGTGGGACGGCAACGAGTGCTGGCGCCAAGACCCAGACTAGGCTGTATGTCACCAGCGCTTCCCAGTAGTTCATTTCTATAGAGCCCTCGATAGCCTGTAGTAGGCGGCCTAGGAAGAACGATGTTGTAAACAGCACTGCTCCGAAGTAGAGGAATAGTTGGCTAACGGGCCCTCCATAGAGGGCATCAACGATGGGGACTACGAGCATTATCATGCCCACAATGCTTAGAACAGGCTGTATGCCCTGCACAATCGCCTGTAGCCTCATGAGTAGAGATCGCCTTAAGCCACCATCTAGCCAGTTAGAGCTTAAAGCGCGTGTGGGGTTTATATTTGATGACATGATCGATTGTTGATAAGATACTTATAACCCCTACTACTTAAAAATCACTGTGTAAATTAGAAATGCTGGGGATTTGAGTCTTGAGTAAGACACCGAGAAATACAAAGCCGCCAAGTCCACTAAAACTACTAAAAGCGTCTGAGGGGAACATAGTCTTAGTCAGGACTAAGGGCGGGTTTGAGTATATCGGCCTACTAGAGCTTGTAGATGGAGTTATGAACGTGGTGTTAAGAGACTGCGTCGAGTACAACGAGAACAAGCCAACTATGAGGCTTGGCAAGGTCATCATTAGGGGTAGCAACATAGAGTACATTAGCATCGATTACGCTAGAGTAGCGCCGGACAAGGTCTACCTATAATAGACAACTACGAAACTAGCGATCAGCTGTCACTTCGTGGTGGCTTATAGATGTAGATGTCATCTACGCAGGCCCCCAGGTAGCTATAGCTAGAATCGAGCTCGTAGGGTCTGACTCTATAGGTTCTAGGGTGCCCTGTAATAATTGCTACCCCTGTAGACCCAGCTACTTCCTTCAAGGCTAGTAGGACCTCTCGACTCTCACGCATAGCCCCCCAGGTAGAGATCGATAGAAGCGCGCCACCAACGCCCGGCCTAATTGGTAGCTCCTCTCCATAACCCTGTACTAGGATCCCACCAGCCCCTTGCACCCTTCTAGAGGCAATGGTGATCATCCCTTCGTCTGGCTCGATACACACATACCTCTTTGGAGCGATCCCCTTAGACACCATGTACTCGTATAGAAGCCCCGTACCACACCCTACATCGATGATGAGCTCTCGGTCGAGTAGGCCCAGCTCTTCGATGCAATTGTACTTGGTGAACTGCTCCTCTCTGTAGAGCTCATCGTAGACTTCAGGCTTTATCAGCCGCTCCTCCATGTCGCTCGCCTTTAGTGTAGTTTAGTAGACTCTGCCTCTTCCACGCCTTGTGCTTCTTTACGAGCTCCCACATCTTCTTCAAGTCTACGTATCGATACTCAAGCCCCATTCTCAGTAGAAACTCTATCGCCGATGGAGAGAAAGCTGGTGCTAGTAGAATCCCACGCGGTCTTGCACCCCTCTCTCTCGCGTAGGCCTCAACATACCTGTAGAGTTGCAGTGCAGCCTCTCTCGTCGCTGTAACACGCTTGAGCTCCACTAAGACCGGCCTGGACTCTCTATCAACTCCATAGATGTCTACATAGCCATCGCCAACAGGCTTCTCGACCTCTAGGACTCTAAAGCCCTCCTCGATGAGTGAGGGGTTCGCGACCAGTACATCTCGCATCTCGGACTCGTCAACGTACATTGTGAACCCTCCAGGGTCTACGAGCTTCCCAGCCACCACCGCCTCTACCCTGGTAAACGTGATCGTAAGGTACTCCCTAGGCTTGTCGCGCACAGCGTGTATCACGAGGCCTGCATCCTCTCTGTAAAACACCTCTATAGCGGACGTCGATGGCTGCCAGTTGATCGGGGAGTAGCCTGTAGGCCCGTGGACCAAGACAGCTCCATCCTGCTTGATCAGCACCACCCTCTCGCCAAGCTCTAGACGAGACGCAGCTCTACCCTCATAGTCTACTCTACACTCACCTACAATCACTACTAGTCGACGCCCAGCGATAGACTCTCTAACAACCCCCTCCACTTCGCGCAGAGTAGGCTTCGACTTCACTACGATGCTCAATATTAGCTCCCCACACTATAGAATACTGTAAGCTCGTACTTAACTAGAGTGGTGAATAGCGCTGAGAGTCGAGTTCATAGCTTTCGATAGTATGGGAGTTAGGAGCATGGCTACGCTGGTTGAGACGGTAGATGGGGTCTTCTTAATAGATCCAGGCGCTGCTCTAGCCCCGTGGAGGTATGGGCTACCACCACACGAAGAGGAGGTTAAGGCGCTCAACGAGGCCCTAGAGAGGATCTACAGAGCGCTTAGCGGGGCCGACTACGTGATCATAACCCACTACCACAGAGATCACTACTTGTATAGAGAGGGCGAGCAAGAGCACTATAGGGGTAAGAGGCTCTTCGTCAAGCACCCTAATAGGTACATAAATCGCAGTCAAGCTGTTAGAGCCTACGTGTTGTTTAAGAAGAGGGGTGTAGAGAGCGTTGCTAGCGAAGTTAGATACGTCGACGCTTCTAGCGTAGAGCTTGGTAGAGTCAAGCTCGAGTTCTCGCAGCCTCTATACCATGGCGAGTGTGGAACAAAGCTAGGCTGGGTCCTCGCCGCGACGATCATCGAGGAAGGCTACACCTTCACGTTCGCGAGCGACGTCCAGGGCTGTCTATGTGATGACTCGCTAAGATACATTCTATCAAGAAGCCCGGACTTCCTAGTTCTCAGCGGGCCCCCAACATATAGGGGTTTTAGAGAGCTCTCAGAGAACACGGTGAAGCTTGTCAAGGAGTTAAAGAGCGGGGCTACACTGGTGATTGACCACCACCTCCTAAGAGACCGCGAGTACGCGGTCTACATGGAGAAGCTGAAAAGCATTAGAGGCGACGTGTTGATCACGACTGCAGCTGAGTACGTGGGTTTAGAGGTGAGGCAGCTAGAAGCGCATAGAGACCTGTTGTGGGGGTCTAAAAAGCCAGCACGCGCGATGCACGAGTATGAAGAGGAGTAGGCGTAATCCACGTTGAGTAGTTAGGTTTAAAATCCTCTTAATGGGAGTATTATCCTGGCTGGTGATTGCTGGAGATTGCATCCAATTCTAGTCTTGTTTGGATCGAACCTTGTGTCTGTCGTTTTAAAGGCTATTAGCGTGACGGGGACAAACGCTACAAGCGTCTTTATAGACCTACTCAACGATGTAGGAGACGTCGTCGGCTTAGGTCTACTCGCTACAAGCTTGAGGTACGCTCACAGTAGGCGAAGCATCATATACCCGTTTGGAACTAAGAGAGCTCTATACCTCTTCGGCTTGCTGGCCATGATGATCTTTAGCGGCCTACTCCTCGCGTTGGCGGCGTTTAAGGTGGTCTCTCTCCTCATGGAGCCTCGAGAGATCTACGTAGCCTCCTACTCGACCTACGCGTTTTCAGCCGCGCTGCTCTTTAACGCAACTAGCTTGGCGTTTATACTCCACGCGAGGTCTAAGAGCAACGACCCCATTATCAGTAGTGGTACACTAGATGCTATGAGCGACTTTGCTGGTAGCGTACTAGCACTACTAACACTATTGACAAAACTAGTTATCGTCGACGTTGTTGGAAGCCTCGCTATATCCATCATAATCCTCATATCAGCAACGACTCTTGGATATAGGTACTTCCACGTCTTAGTCGGCAGGGCCCCTCCAAAAGAGGCCTTGAAGAGAGCTATCGATAAGGTCTTAGAGTTCAAAGATGTTAGAGACGTGAACGTCTTCAACGCAGTGATGATCACCGAGGACGAGTACATGTTGATCCTCGAAGTCGAGGTAGACAAAGACATGGAGGTAGAAGACATCGAGAAGCTCTCAGCTAGGATCGAAGAGGAGATCAAGAGGGTCGAGCCGAGATTTAAACACGTCATCATAGAGTTCGTCAGCGAGAAGCCACAGCCAAAGTCGTACAAGGAGATAGTAGAGGAGATAAACAACATCAAAGAAGAGTAGCGCTGGAAAAAGCTCAACTAGTAGGACTCTAAGTACATAACCACGGGTACGCTCATTTCACAGCTACCTTTCCTAAACCTATAGCTACTCATCCTAACGTGAATAAGCTCGTTCGCTACGTAGTTCTCGACCTGTATATAACCGTCGACTCTGCCGAAGGAGGCTGTGATAGCCGCTAGTAGCTTAGCCCACGGCATTCCAAGCTGAGCTAGTGGGATCGCTAGAAACGCGAAAGAGACCGGTACTCCGAAGCTAAGGTTGCAAGTATCATACCATTGGAAGAACTCCGGGAAGTAGTATCTTGTACGAGTGCTGTTGAGCGTCGCGACGTACACCCTACTACTGAGAGTGTTGTTGAATAGGAAGTCTCGTTCAAGCCAGTAAGGCCACCTGTACTCAACTCCATCGACGTATTTAAAGGCGATGCCAACCCGCTCGACCGCAAGATCCTCGACAACCCCATCAACTCGCTGATAGCCAGTCGGGTATCTCGGCCTCCATGGGCAGTCGGGATAGCCCACCCACTCCTCTAGGAAGACCAAGTATGGCCTGGCGTATATGTAGTATGTTACAGTTTGCCCAGCTGACAAGTTTTCGAAGAGATCCCCGCCAGTTGCGACGTAGGCTTTTATATCACTCGCTTTGTATAGCGTGATATCTCTCGCAAAGCTGAAATTACCGCTTCTCAGCTTGTTCTCCATTTTAAACCCTATACCAATAGTGAAGTAGACTCCTCCAGCATGGGCTATATTACCGCTTAGCGTGCTCGACACAGGATAGGTGTTTTCGACTATGAGTATTGGCCACTTGATGTAAGTTCTCCCGTTGATCACTCTCATGTAGTCTTCATTGTACGTCATGTTCTCCAGGCCAACCCACCACTTAACCTCCCACCAGTAGCCCTTTTCGCAGAGTAGCCTGTCTAGGGGCTTGACATCTCCATTGCTAGGAGGCGTCATTGGTGTAGAGGCGCCTACGTGGATCTCCACTACGCGCCTAGCCGGCTCGCCTCTCATCAGCTTTAATGGGCTGTACGAGATGTAGTCGACGTGTCTCGCGACAAGGACGCTGCCCCTCTCTACCCAGAAGTTTACGTTGAGCATCTCTGTAAACCCTTCAAGAGCCCTTAGTGCACGCTCATAGCCCCTAGCTAGCTCGAGGTACCGATTGGCGTGGTTCTCGACAATCCGCTTAAACACCCCCTCTAGGTAGATCCTCACCACACCTCTCCTCGCCTCGCCCCTGAAGATCTCTACTAGTGGGCCGCCAAGCTCTACTGGCGCTAGCGCATAGATCTGAGCGTAGACCCTATAGTCGCCTAGTGGAATCTCGCGCCCGCTCTCATCGAGTAGCCTGACGGAGACCTCTACGTAGGGCCCCCTCATCTCTAAGGCTACGAGGTCAGCTAGCACTAAGCCCATAGAGCCAAGTAGAATGATAGCCAAGAGTACTGTGTGAAAAGCTCGTATCTGCATAACTCCCCCCATTTTTGCCACTAATGCTTAAAACCTTACCACTATAAATGCCATGTACTTAGAACGATCACGCCAGCAGTTACGTCGGTCTTCACATGTACAAGCGTTTTTGAAGCCTCGAGGAGAGCGTGTATGGCTGGGGTCGCGGCTTATATTAGCACTGGTTGATTTTAATCCTTTGAGGCTAGCTGGTGGTTTGTTTGAAAGCGGCTGTTCTATACGAGCTAGCTGAGATCGAGGTTGAAGGGGTTGAGCGTCGATACCCCCATCTCCCTCTCAAGAGGGAACCTCTCGTGGTCACCGATATCCAGGAGCCGAGTGTTGGTAAGGGCCAAGTGTTGATCAATGTTGAGGCTTGTGGTGTCTGCTACACCGATATAGATATTATCGAGGGCCGCGTCGCGTGTAAGTTGCGACTCATACCCGGACACCAGGTTGTTGGTAGAGTCGTGGAGGTTAGTAGTGGTGTTGTGGGCCTCGCTCCCGGGGACAGGGTGGGGGTTGCGTGGATCGGGCACACATGTGGCTCGTGCACGTACTGTAGTAGGGGCCTGGAGAACCTCTGCATAGACTTCAAGGCTACTGGTTGTCACATTGATGGAGGCTACGCTGAGTACACAGTAGCCTACGCTGACTACGTCTACAAAGCCCCAGAGAGCGTTGAGGCTACGAAGCTCGCACCGCTGATGTGCGCTGGGGCTGTCGGCTATAGAGCCTTGAAGCTCACGGGGCTACGAGATGGTGAGAAGCTTGGGCTCTTCGGCTTCGGCGCCTCAGCTCACATCGTGATCCAGGTCGCTAGGCGCCTATACCCATCTAGCGAGATCTACGTTTTCACCAGGTCGCCCGAACACCAGGAGATGGCGAAGAAGCTTAGAGCTGACTGGGTTGGCTCTCCACGGGATGACCCACCGAGACCAGTCGACAAGGCGATAGACTTCACGCCCGTGGGAGAGATGATCGCTAGAGCTCTCGAAGTGATAGCTCCTGGTGGAAGGCTCGTCGTGAACGTCATTAGGAAGCAGACACCTACAAGCCTAGTTTACGATAAACACCTATGGCTCGAGAGAGAGGTGAAGACCGTGGCCAACGTCACAAGACGCGATGTCAAAGAGCTACTAGAGATAGCTGCCAGGTGGCCCATAGAGACCCACGTAGAGGTGTACAGGCTAGAAGAGGTCAACGAGGCCTTGAGGAGACTAAAGGCCGCTAGAGTTAAGGGGTCAGCCGTGCTGAGGATCAGCTGATGACACGCTAGGATGATACGCTTCGAGGGCCTCCTCAACCTGTTGCCGAACCCGGTTTTCGAGAAACAGGGTCGTTCACCCCCTTCTCGCCAGCCCGCTTAAACCATCAAGTAGCACGACCTAGTTAAGGTCTCCTGTTGTGCGAGGACGGCTGTAGTCACCAGCCACTCCACTCGACCAGTTGGTGGGTGTGAATTGAAGTATCCTACTACCAAGTCCACTAGGAGCATAGTTATGAGTATTAGTGGTAGTGTCAAGATCTTCCAAGTGGATCTAACCTCGATCACTTGTGGGTGTAGAGCGTTCACCCGGTTAAAGTAAGCTAGTAAAGGCCTATGGTCTTTAAGCAAGAGAGATGCTTGAACATCTGCTAGCAGCTCCTCGATCCTACTGAGAGATGGTGGTATGAGTAGAGCTAGAGCTGTAGAGGTGAGAAGAACGAGCCAGGGGACTAGTAGGTCTGGTGAGAGCTGTGAATCCTCTAGAAGCTTGAGTGTAGTAGATACTAACACACCGAGGTTGAATAGAGCGGTCATCGCTATTGCTTGTTTCACCACAACGAACTTCAAGTTCTTGTAGTGTGCAAGCTCATGCGCTATAACAGCCTCTACAACCCTCTTCTCATCGTTGAATAGCTCGAAAAGCCCTCTACAGAGTACTAGCTCGCTCCATACGAGCATCGCGCAGGGATATTTAGACTCGACCACCCAGATCCTCAGCTCTTTCCCAATGCCAAGCCTACCCTTTAACTCGCTAATGGCGTCTAAGACCCAGGCATCTACATGGGCCCGCGTTGTGTTGAACTCCCTGGCTTTTAGGGGCCATGGTAGCAGAGCGAGGCCCGCTACGAGGTTGACTAAGCCCATGACGACGGCAGCTAGCCTGATCTCTAGGGGCGATCTCAACGTGAGGTGAACGATCCAGGGGGCTGAGACTAGCAGTAAACCCAGAGTAGTTAAGAACTTCCTGGTCTTTACAAGGGCTGTGAGGGGATCTAAGCCTCTCTCGACCATCCTATATGCTACCCTCTCTAAGAGGTCTACTTGTAGACTTGGCATCTTGATCTTGATGGCGCGTTGGCCGGCTCGCTCTATGGGTCTACTATCTCTCTCCAAATGTCATCCCTAAGCCTCCTGTATTTAAGGTAGTACTCTAACCCCTCAGCTAGTAGTGGCTTGTTGTTCACAACGGGGTATCTAAAGGGTAGGTAGATCTCTCCATGCTCACTCTCGACCACGACCCCGTCTACGTACCTATAGCCTTCTAGCCCCTTATTCCGCCACAAGTAGTCAACGTAGTAGACCGCTCCATCGATGCTATACTGCCTCTCGCCAATGTTGAAAGCTCTAACACCACTCGGCATTCTACTGGTTATGTATAGCCACGTCCTCCCCCTTGGCGGGTGGTCTCCTAGGATCCCCCCGACAACGACGTATTTAGTCTCTAAGAGGTGCTTGTAGTCTAAGGTCTCAGCTGCTCTCGGATCTAGCACTATGACTGCGCTCGGGTTGATACTTCCAGAGGACACCAGCTCCACGACGCTCTCCTCTCTAACCTCTCCGTACTTCGAGAGCAACCTATGATACCTCCTCGGCACCCTGGTGAACATGAGCTTGTCTCTACCGTAGATCTTCGATGCGTGCCTATACTCTAGTATTAACCAGGGGCTCAACTCGTCTTCGCAGTGCTCGATCACTATGTAGGGCTTGCTCACCACCTCCACCCATTAACCCCCTACAACCATGCCATCTCTCCTAGCGATCAAGCCAACAGATCATGGCAAGACGCCTAGAGTTCTAAAGAGCTCGTTGAGTAGAATAGGGACTAGGAGCCACGTTGCGTAGTATGTTGCAAGACCTCTAAGGTATAGTTGAAACTTGCTTTGAGGGTTGTAGGCGACCCCTACATACGGTATTGTGAAGTAGTAGACGATCACCGAGATCGGCCAGGCGAACCTAGATACTGTGAGAGGGTCGAGTAAGAGGGTCGCTAGGTATACGGCCATCCCGTAGACAGCGCCTACTTTGAATCTAAGCAAGACTATCCTATCTTCGACGCTGAGTTTTGACAGCCTCTTAGTGATGCGGCTTAGCATCCTCTATAAACACCTAGGTGTAGAGATAGTAGCTGGGATTGTTAAAAGCTATGTGTGGCGAGCGCCGTTGATCAAGAGGTCTATGGACATAGTAGACGTGTACGCGTGGGTGCACGCCAATAAGAGCGTGCTAGAGGGATGCTACGTAGACAACATCTACAGGGCTAAGTACTCTTGGTTGATCAAGTTGAGGTGTAAAGATGAGGTTAGGCTATTGAAGGTCGAGCCAGGTCAGAGGATACACCTCTCGAAGATCGAGCCTCCACATAAAGACGTAGACAACTTCGCGAGGTACATGAGAGCCCACGTGAGAGACATGAGGGTCGAAAGCCTCGAAATGCCGTGGTGGGAGCGCGTAGTGGTCTTAAAGACTAGTAGAGGTAGAAGAAGCCTAGTACACTACATCGAGATCCTCCCTCGCGGGGTCTGGGCGATCACCAGTGGCGAAGGGAAGATCCTATACGCGTCGAGGTTTGAAGAGTTCAAGGATAGAGCCATAAAGCCTGGGCTAACATACACTCCACCACCCTTGAAGGGTCTAAGCCCGAGAGACCACGAAGCTTTGAAAGCCTCGATCGCTAGGGGCAAGGACATCGTCAGGGGCATCGTCTACGGCTGGGGCTTGCCGGGGTATGTAGCTGAAGAGATCCTCTACAGAGCTGGGCTCTACGAGGTCAAAAACGTCGAACCATCAAAGATCCCCACTAGCGACATCGAGAAACTACTAGATGCGTACATCGGGTTGCTTGAAGAGGCCAAGCAGGGTAGGGGGAGGCTGGTGGTAGGGGAGAGTGGGCTCGAGCTATTCACCCCCTACAAGCCATCTCTACTAGTCGAGCTCCAGAAGAAGGAGGTTAGAGAGTACGATCGCTTCGACGACGCCATAGACGTGTACTTTGGCGAGTACGAGTCGCTAATGGAGCTTGAAGCTAGAAGAAGAGAGCTCGAAAAGCAACTAGAGAACTGGAGGAAGCTGATCGAGGAGCAGAGAAAGAC
>Ga0326760_1001420_pt1 | contig 10673 bp, 9 predicted proteins | sample GCREP_S_FD_207668 | JGI IMG/M metagenome (GOLD analysis project Ga0326760, IMG submission 207668) | Hot spring sediment microbial communities from Geyser Creek Basin, Yellowstone National Park, WY, United States - GCR.EP_S | ecosystem: Environmental > Aquatic > Thermal springs > Near-boiling...
TCGACCGCCCTCCCCGCTATGAGCGCGAGCTGGGCGTAGCGCCTGTAGCACTCGGCGAACTCGCGCAGCCCCTCACGCTCCAGCCCCCCGCGAGCTCCCCCATCTCCCTGAAGCAGAGGCCGAGGAGATCCGCGTGGAGCGAGTACGGCGCGCGCGTCACGTCGTCCCAGCGCCACTTGAAGCAGTCGTCGTAGAGGAAGAACTCCACGTCGTCGAGGATGCGGCCCAGCGCGACCGAGAGCTTGAGCCTCTCCCTCCAGTCCTCGCTCAGGAGCGCGTCCGCGAGCTCCAGGAGGTAGGCGAGCCGGAGCGCCAGCAGGGTGCGCGCGAACGCCAGCGACTCGAGCAGCGCCTGCCTGATGCGCCTCCGCGCGTACCCGCTGAGCGCCTCGCCCCTGCGGAGCAGCAGCCTCCAGCGGTCGCCCCCAGCTGCGCGCGCCTCCACGGCCACCGCCTCACTTCAGCATCGCGTCGAGGTCCATAAGGGCTTCGCGCAGCCTCCTCGCCCAGTCCCTCAGCGCGTCGAGGGCGTGCCGCGGCAGCATGTACTCGTCCGCGAGCTTCTCGAGCACGTGGATCTGCGCTGCAACCTCGTCCAGCTGATCTCACCTCTCCGCCACCACCTCCCTCCACCTCGCCACCTCCAGCTCGGCGTGCATCCGCAGCGCGCGCCCCGCGCCAGTGATATATAGCCCTGTGCACGGCTCGCTGCGAGGGCGCGTGGAGCTTGGCGCGAGCCTGGAGCTCTGGGGGGCTCTAGAGGTTGTCTCGTCCAGGCTAACCGAGCTTGCGAGGGAGACTTGCCGAGAGCTGGGCCTGGATCTCGGTGTAAGCGCTCTAGCATCCCTTGAGCGCATCTACGAGGACAGCGAGTACGGGCGCGAGATCTGCGGTTACTATGACCCAGTGAGGAGGCTCGTAGTGGTCTCCCTGCCGTGCCTGGCGGAGGAGGAAAAGAAACTCGCGGGTCGCCTCGCCGAGACGCTCGCGCACGAGCTCGTCCACCACTGCCAGTTCACGCGCGGCCCGCTGTGCGAGGTCCACCTCGACCCCGGGCTCGCCGCCAGGGTGGACGCGGCGCTGCCCTACAGGCTCAGGCCCCACGAGGTCGAAGCCTACGGGAAGCAGCGGGAGCTAGCCGAGAGGCTGCGGGGGGTAAGGGGCTTCGACGAGGCGGTGGGCTACGTGAGACGGTTGCTCTCTCCCGAGGTGGTGCTCCCGCTGAGCGAGGTCGCCAAAACTCTGAGCAAAGCCCCAGCGCTCAAAGAGTCAGCTAGGCTCATCGCAGAGCTCACTGGAGAGGACCTGCTATCAGCCGTAAGAAACCTAGAGAAGCGGCTAGTTACAGAGGATGAGACGGTCAGAGAGTGCTACAGAAAGGAAATAGCCGGCTACCTGCAGAAAATCGAGAGAAACCCTGCCGACGTGGTCGCCGAAGAGCTAAGGAAGAGAGCAGAAACCTTCCTGTCACAAAAAGTAGAGGGGGGCAGAGCCAAGATCATTATTACAGATCCCGGCATTGCCCAGCCGCGTGCTTATGTAGTCTCTAACAATGGCATAGCTATCGGCTTTGATTTGAAGAAAGGAGCACCACCGCTTCTTCCTCTACTCCTGGAGACCGCCGGCTGGGGTCCCTCGTTCAAAGAGCCCATAAGGCTGCAGATGACTCTTGCTCAGATCCTGAAGGGAGCCGTCAGAGCTGGGAGCCACGAGTTCAGAGTAAAAGTTCTACCTCGGGAGAACATAAACGTATGTAAAGAACTTTACAAAGAGCTTTACAACGAGTACTGGAAAGAGCACTGGCTTGCTGCTGATGTGCTCTTAGCTCTCCTCTTACTCAGCGGCTGGAAGATGCAAGCTCTTGAGAGCAGGAAGTTCGGGGAAGCTGAGTGCTTTGCCGTCGCAGTGGAGGATCCAGGGGGCATGGAGCGTTTGGAACTCATCGTGCCCAGCAACGTGAGAGTCAAGGATGAAAGCCTAGGCATCGATGCGCCGCTTAAAGATGCGGTGGAGAGACTAAAGAGCGAGGAGAGCTCCAGAGACTTCATCATAAGATATTTCACAGAGGATCTCACTCATAAAATTATTTTCAAATGCAATGAGAAGCTGAGGAAGAAAATGCTTGAAGAATTAGCAGAGGAATTAAATCAGCTATTAAAGGTTTTGGAGGAATTCGATGGGAAAGAAAAGCTAGTACCAGAAGTCTAATGGAAGATAGCCTCCTGAGGGTATGCTGAGAGGGGATGACTCGCTGAGAAACGCTCTTCAAGACTTAGTCGGGGAAATAGTCAAATGGTGGCGCAGGATTGGCGCTAGAAAGTACCCCTGGAGGGAGGTCAATGATCCATGGCACGTCCTCGTTGCCGAAGTCCTCCTAATACAAACCAATGCAGCAAAAGTGGTCAGGGTGTATGAGGAGTTTGTGAAAAAGTACTCCATACCAGCGCACTTCGCCGAAGTCTCTGAGGTGGAGGAGCTGCTAAGGCCGCTCGGTCTCCACAGGCAGAGAGCTAGGCTACTGAAGCAGGCTGCCGAGTTCCTCTGCCGCGAATACGGCTGCCGGGTTCCTGACTTATACGGAATAGCGCAGACCCCCGGGGGGTTATTCAAGATGTTGAGCACTCCTTCGCTAACGAAATCCCAGGTGATACGCTCTTCGAGAGCGTGTGTGACTTGGCGAGCTGCTCTGAAGTAAGCGTGCGCTAAAGAACCTTGAGAAAGAGGCAAAGAAATCCTAAACCTTTCACAGCCTTAAACTGTGGGCTACTCCGGACTTTATCCTCGAGACGCCTCCAGCGCTCCCCCAAGGCTACCCGCTGCGCCCTGCGCTCCGAGCACAGCGGCGCGCTCGGGGTAGCGGGGCTCGCACAGCTCTTCCAGTGCATACAAAAAATGCGGGTCTAGCAAGCAGAGGTACTTTATATAGCAAGCATGGATTCCAAAATTAGCTCTTTAATATACGATCGGAGCCAAAGCTCAGCCTCATATATAGGGTAAAATTCCGTGAAAATTCTAGTTCCATGTGTAGAAGGTATAGGGTATTTTTCAACCACCACTCCCTTCAAAATTTTATAGAGTAATTTGCCTCTATCATTAGATAAATTAGCAAATTTGTTTGGAAATATTTCTGTAAAAACTTTATTTAAGAAATCATTCAGATACCAGTCCTCATTTTCCCTACATATATTTGGTAGCGGTATATCAAATCTGGCAACCATCGACATATTAGAAATTACCCTTTCCCTATAAATTTCGGATAATTCTGGTCTTAAGACCGTAAATGCAGATAACGTCGCTCTCACTAAATCCTCCAGCTCGCTTTCATCTACACTTTCCTGTCTTAAGGATCTCACCACCGCACTCATAGGATAAACAACAAAAATCTGTTCTTCTGTATTACGGTTGAATACTGCATAAAAAGTATCATCTGAAGGAACCTTGTAAACTCTTTTAACACATCCTACAACATTCTTCAACATATTATACGAAACATTTTTATCACTAAGCTCATAGAGGCCCCTAATCTTCTCACTTACAAGTTTTGCGTAAATATGTAATGGCGAAATAGGGCCATCAAATGCTATCAAGTAATTATCAACACTCTTGCTATTTTTTAATATATGAAGAACACCTACCTCAAGAATTCTCATTATGATCTTAGCTTCATCGCGGGCTCTTACTCTCACATACCCTGTTCTTAAGAGATCCTGCTTCTCGATAGTTCTAGTATCTCTCCCGAAGCTCACCGATGTGTCCAGCCATGCATCTTTCCCTAATCTCCCCAGGTTGTCAAAAAGAGGTTTGGCATCATTAAGTCTAGCACCTGGTGGTGGCTCAAGACTATTATCCATTTCTTTCAATGTTGTATATGGAAAAGCTATGAATCTTAACAAAGTAATACTATTAGTCACAGGTCTGATTTCCCCTTCATCGGTTCTTTCGAAAACTCCAGCTCCGCAAACAACTAAATGTATAGGCACTGTTATTCCTTTAACATTTATTTTTCTAATTACCCTTGTTTCTACAATTCCATCGATAAAATATTTGAATTGAATATCAGATTGCGATATTTCTTTGAATTTAATTTTTATTATTCCTCCACTAGTTTGCAAAATTAATTCTTTTGAGGCTGTCGGAATATCTTCCGCATATTCTTCGGGCTCTTCTTGGAAGACCAGCTCTCCTTCATACTTTCTATCTAATTTACTTAAATATGATGAAAGTTCATCAAATGTGCCATAAATTTTTATAGAATTATAGCTCATTTTGAGTCACCATATTCGTAGATAGGCTTTCTCTCATAATATCGTTTATCGGCGGTGGGAATGATAGGATTAATGGTTGAAGATATATCGGATGATGAACTAGTACTTCGCCTTTCCCTAAATATCCAGCAGTATTCCTTAGCTCCCCAAATATCTTATACATCTTCTCCTCCAATTCGGCAAGTGGCATCCTACCTACCACTAAAGTGCCGGTGTTACCCAGCACTTGGCTGTCTATATCGCTTGGGAATTGCTCGGCACCGAACAGAGACACCCTAAGATCTCTACCTCTCGCAGCTATTTCTACGAGAATCTTTTTTATAGGAGATTTCGAGGTTGGAGCATACTTATTTAACTCATCAACTATTATCACAAAAGCTTTATCCTTACCCTTTCTCTGCATTTCTTCAGCAAACCTTAAGATGTCATTGATCACACATGAAACTATAACCCTCTTTTCGACATCGCTCAATCCATAGAGTTGTATGACATTTACTCCTTTCACAAGACCATCAGCACGAATAGGACTCGACGAGGGCGCTGAGCGGTCGATAATGTGCTTAGCCCTCTCCAAAAAGCCGTCTAAACGTCTCATAACCGCCTCGACGGTTCTAGGATCGGGACTCATCTCTTGCAATATGCGTGCACAAATATTCTGAGCAGAGTCGCTGTGAGTGCCAGAGCGGCTGGGTTTCGATGATGCTCGTTCTGCACGTAAACATTCGAGAACCTGTCGCAAAGTATTCATAGAGGGGCGAAGGTGAGAATACTCGGCAATGATGTTCATTATCTTTGTTATAAGGTTCATTTGTAAAATTGAAGCCTCATCCTCCTCTTCAAAGAGCCCCGCTATAAGGCCTTCTGTACCTAGATCCAACAACCCATAAGAATATACCTGAGCATTGCTCATGAACTCCGGCTTATTGCGGTAGGGGTCATCCTGGTAAGTAAAATACTTTATATTATTCCTGTAGTTATACATAGCATTAAAAATTTCTTTATACATTTGTTTATAAATCTGTAATGTTTCATTATCTATCCCTTTATTTCTTCCCCATGCTTCAATACATTTGTCTAGATCATTTTCTGAATCTGGAATCCTATGTAATCCCATAAAGTCTAATCGTTTAACATTAAAAGCTATTATATATATTTCTTGTTGAGTTCTTTCCATATATTCTATTAATGAAAACATTAGGAATCTCAAATAACTGGTCTTTGCAGCTAACCCTGACATACCACCTACATTCAGATGAGCCCCCTCAGGCCCCAACAAGAAGTCTGCGTAGTAGAAAGCTGGTATTGGTTCGCGTCCTTTAAGGAAACCAGCTAGTATACGTTTATTAGGATCAGGTATAAGCGATTTCCATAGGGCATCTGTATCGGATCTTTCTGGAAGTTTTATGGCATAAGCTTTATCGAAAGTTTCATTCTTCAATTTCACAAGAATATTTATAGAAGCTTTTCTGAAAAGTCTGGGCTTTGTAGCGGGTTGCCCCTGCGTCAACCTTATGCCGAGACTCGCGTACTCGAATTTATCCACCGCGGAATACACTTCCACGTTCGATACCACGCCGATTGCCAGAGGAGAACCGTCCTGAGACACAATAGTTACCACGTCTCCCTCTCTAACGGATTCATCGAGAAGATCCGCGTATATCTTTGTCGTGCGCATAGGTGATTCTCTAGAAATCACCACGTACCCGACGTATTGTTGCGCGTTTACCATCTTCCACACCTTATCCGGCTACCTTTAATAATCCTCGCGTAAAACTTCCAAAGTCAACTTTTAAGCCTTTCGCCGTAGCTAGCCACAGAACCATGCTTGCAAGTTCATGGCGAATAATGAAGCTCCTGACCCCTGGCTCTACCTCGTCGATAACACTCGCCGGTAGGCGCTGCTCGTAACTTACAACGTCAATTAATGTTGAACCCGATAATCGGAATGTCTCAAGACTGCTCGCTATCTTTTCGTTAGCAATTTTCCATAATATTTGATGATAGTTAGCTAACAGATATAATCTATCATATATCTCCTGAAGTTCTAGATGTGATAATTCTTCAAACTTTTTCAAGAGATATATACCAGGTACAGTTATCGTCACATGATATGCTGAACCAGGTAAAATCTTAGCCCTTCTTCCAACATCCGAGCCAATGAAGTGAATCCTTCGATGGATTGTAGGTGCAATGCTTGTGAGCAAATTACATGTTGCTAGGAAATCATGAATCTCTCCAAGAATAGAATAAATCATCAGCTTATTTTTTTTATCAAGTTTTATGAAATCATGGAAGGACATAGATTTGTAGAAAATATAAAGGCTACTTCTTTCAAGAGTTAAGAGCCAAGTAGTTGTAAACTCATTAAGCTTTAGCAATACATTCCTTAACGCTGAAGGAATCAATATATAATTCTCATTTTCTGTATATACATGATAGTAAGCATAAACTAATAACGATGTTAATTGTACTTGAAACTCTGGAAAGCTTTCAGGTATTTTTCCAAATAATTCTACCCACATATTTTTAATCAATTGTTCATCGATATTTAATATTCGTTTATTTTTAATTTTTTCAGTTAATAACTCATAGAAAATTATGCCTTTAGTAGCATAATACGGATCATCAATTACTGTAATTTTATAGTTTAAAGCATCATTAAGAATCCTTTGGTAAACTTCTGTTCTTCGTTGAGAAATTCTTTTAGGATTATAAAAGATGTTTATTAGATCCCATAATTCTTTACCTTTATAGTCATTATTCATTTTCGATCACCTACGCTCCAGGATATCTTCAATTATTTCCCTAATTTTACTTACATATCTTTCTTCATATATTTTTCTTAATGCCTCCTTAAACTCTTGAGGTAAACCTCGAGTTAGTTCAGACCCGCTGGCACCGGGAGCCGAAGCTAGTATCGCCGCTAACGTTAGGCCATCCTCTATGGGCAAAGGAACTATAAGGTCATACAGTGCAGCTTGCAAACGAGAAACCCACTTGACGTTAGGGGTGTACACGAGAAGTATTTTAGTTGGTGAAGCTCTAATATCTTGTTCTGTTAGATGAAACTTAGAAAGTATCTTTCTTCTATCAAGCTTCTCAACATTGATGTCCGTTAGTCTCGCCCACACAATTAACCTTAGCGCTGTACTCCCTCTTTCACCTTTGATGAATACCTCATACGCCTTATAACCTTTTGCCCGAGATATTGGAGAAGGTTGTAGCACGCGACCTCTATAAATATTTCTATAAATCCTATGAATTTCTTTAGCAGTAATTTCTGAAACCATATCAGCGTACTTAGAAATTCTATCAAATCTTCCGGAAAGTATATCATTCAATTCTTTTGATAATCCTATTTCAAATAAGAGCATGCCTGGAGGAGTAGTTATAGTTATTTTACTAAAAATATCTTCTAAAACTCGATTTTTAACAATTTCAGGTGGCTTTAGCTGTTGCAATTCACTTACGAAATTAGGATACATAGCTATATATTGGGCTATAATGCTACTTAATATTTGTCTTATGAGGGCGATTTTTAATCTAGTATTATTTAAATTCATTTTTTCTATTTCATTTACGATATCTTCTATACTTTTCTTGGTAAATATTTTTTCGGTTTGATTACCAATCATTCTGTTTAGAAGATCATTAATATACCTCTTCATGTCATCTTTAGTTATTGGGTCTAGCGTCTTGATAATTCCTATTACCCCATGAGTCCTTGAGATGCCCGGTTGTGTCCTGACTTGTTCTAAAAGTGAAGCAAACCTAGCACGCGCATATTCCTGTAACAGTAAAACGATAGTCGGGTAACGCGTGTTTCCCTTGCTCAAAGCTTGGTCATGAATTACTCTAAATAGATATAGTACCTTGCCTAACCTATCAATTGAGAAAATTTCTTCCACGTCTTCTAACTCATCTAAGATCACTATAAGTTTACTATTAATTTTTCCTAAAACAGCTCTAGCTATATCCAGGAGGCTTCCTGTGTAATCATTAGCATCCAAATCACATGTTTGTGGAAGCGTAGTTAATATTTCATCTATCCCTACTGTATTAGGAGAAAAGATTACCGGAAGGATTATTGATAAAAACTTTCTTGCATCCATAGGCAATGATTCTTTTGAAAGTGGCGTCATGTTGCCATAGAACCTTTTGATAAAATTCTGGTAGTCTTGATTCACTTTTGAGTAAACGATAGATAAAGGAATATATGTCACATAATACTTGTAAGCAGAATCGCTGTATAGCAGTTGTTTCGACCTTCTATACAGTAGTTTTCCAGTAAAGCTTTTCCCCTGCCCCCAATCACCAGCTACTACGAAAATTGGCAAGCTCGCACCTAGTATCTCGTCTACTATTTTTCTTGGAATCAGCACTGGATTCTCTTCTAGTGAAAGCAGACAACCATCAGTAAGGTAAGTTAAAGTTTCTACGATTAATGGTATAATTGCTGCTCGCATATCATCAAGGGATTGCGAAATATTCGGGCTCGCTGCGGGCATATTCTAGCCACTATGATGTCACATCAGCATCAGGTATAAATAGCTGTCCCTCCACTCAATAAGGACGTGGAAGCAAGTCTTATCATCGATAGAATATTCGATAAATCTGTGGATTTTATTAAGAAAATTTCAAAACATTATGGTAAACTACCGTGGGTTATAGGGTTCTCTGGCGGTAAAGATTCCACAACCGTCGTTCATATAGTTATGGAAGCCATCAAAAGGGGAGCAGAGCCCAGCAAGATTTACGTCGTCTACGAGGACACCCTCTTGGAACACCCTCTGTTGAGGCAGAGCGCGCTTGAAACGCTTGCTTCTTTGCGGAAAGTTTCTCAAGAAGAGCTCGACGGGGTAATCGAGCCTGTGGTTCTAAAGCCCGCTCCGCGTGAGGATTTTATCTCTATGATGGTCCTAAAAGGATACCCAGCACCAGGACCGAGGTTCAGGTGGTGCACGCGCGTGCTGAAGCTCAACCCCCTCAAAAATTTCGTGCGCTCGCTCGGAGAATTCGTTATGGTGTCGGGCGTTAGGCTCAATGAGAGCAGCTACAGGAAGGCTAACTTGAAAAGTAGAAAGCTTGCAGAGACACCAGTGACTGAGATAAGCTTTGCCGGTACTAAAGCTATCGCGGTTATGCCCATACTTACGTGGAGCGATGATCATGTATTTAGATTTTTATCGAGCACTGATAGATGGGATGGGAAAAGCTATGATTATATTTTTGAACTTTATGGGTTTGATAAGCCCTTAGATGCCATGCCGATCACTGTGAGGTACGGCTGTTGGGTGTGCACAGTTATAAGAAGAGAGAAAACTCTTCTTCCTGAAGTATTGCTTAAGGCTAAAGAGCAACTATTTTATGTTGCTAAAAGAGAACAACGATATCGCGAGAAAAAACGTGGCAAGTTAAACATAGAAGGTAGAAAAGCTGTTGCTAGTGTTTTCCTTCAAGCGCTGCATGATGCACCAGAAGCTTTTGGATATGATATAGAAAAATTGCAAAAATTCCTAAAACTTATTATTGATGATTACGAGAAAGCTAGAAACATATGGTATGAATTGTATTGAAATATGCATGCTTTGCGTTGCCATGTTCTTCAGCAGTACGGAGACGGTTAAGCTTTTGATCAAGTGCGGAGCGGAACGGGGGGCTGCTGCGTGCCGTGTGAAGTATGCCGAGGTGTTCGGCAACCCCTGACCGCGTGCTACTACCCCTTCATCTCGCTGACAACGTGCTCCTCCACGAGGCTCCTGCATTCCTCCCCGCACTCCCTGTCCCAGCAGGAGGTGAAACAGCCCCAGCTTCTCCTCGCACCTGTCGAGGCAGTCTCGGTGCCTCTTCCAAGCGGCCCCCAGTTCCACACCTCGAGAATTTTTCCCAGGTTATGAGCTTAGCGCGCTAAACACGCCGCTTTGTCCGGTTTTGCCCGACCCCTCTCTCGGGACAAAACAGTTTTGCCCGGCTGTTAGGCTAGGAAGCCGAGCCACCAGCCGTTAATTAGCTGGGGGACCCCGCCTGAGAATCTCCACAGCGCCGCGCGCGGCAGGTGGGGAAGCCTGCGCGCCCTACCGCGCGACCTCCACCCTCACGGGCTCGGGTTTCAGGCGCGTACATACCTTTTCACTGTGTCGAAGCGCGCCGCAGAAGCCCTCGCCCTCTTAAGGCGAGGAGGGGGTCGGCTTCCTCGCTTCCTCGTGGGGCAGCTGGAGGGGTCTGGGGAGAGACCGCGGCAAGCGAGACCGCGGAGCCCTTTTCGAGGGCGCTTGGCATAGGGCGCGCTGGGAGTAGGCCGTGCTATGCTGGAGGTGAAAGTCGGTGGCACGTGGTGTATTGTGGACGCCAGTTGCACGACACCTAGCAGTCCCGTGAAGGTCAGCGGGTATGTCGAGCACCTCAGTA
>Ga0326760_1001421_pt1 | contig 10670 bp, 7 predicted proteins | sample GCREP_S_FD_207668 | JGI IMG/M metagenome (GOLD analysis project Ga0326760, IMG submission 207668) | Hot spring sediment microbial communities from Geyser Creek Basin, Yellowstone National Park, WY, United States - GCR.EP_S | ecosystem: Environmental > Aquatic > Thermal springs > Near-boiling...
AGCACCCTCAGCTCGCCCCCCTCCCTCTCGACAGCGTAAAGAAGCGCGGGCCTCAGGAGGCGGGTGTCGAGCGGGTTAACGCGCACGCCGCTGCCCCAGAAGTCCGCGTAGCGGGCCGCCGCCCTCGGGTAGCTCGAAAGCGCGTAAGCGAGAAGCGCGCAAACAGCCACCGCGTAAGCAACCCTCAAAACCCCATCACCGCGGTTCCTTGCCTCACGGTAGAAAAAGATGCCGCGCAATGCAGGATCTGCTATTTCGTGCACCCCCTATATGCGCATCCTGGTCGATCTAACGCTCTTGCATGATCAATGCTCCAGCAAACGGTCGACACGTACAATGACTTAGCGCGCATTTTTATGCATTTAAGCTAACTCACGTACCTAGCTACCGCTAACCTCTATACTTTCCTTAAGTCAAGAATCCCACACTCTTATCGAGCACGCAACAGACTCAGCTCACTTTGCTTCACAAAAGCTATCCCATATTAGCTTTACTTTAACTTAAAAATATAGAATTAATATTAAGGCGGTATTTGCGCTAAGGCTACTTGAGAAGGCGACAGACCGGGTAAACTGCTCCAGGACATGAGCTGGTTTAGGTACCAACCTGATACCCATGTGAACCAGATGCTCTTCCCATCCGAACCTATAACTGCCAAGTGTAGAACAGGCATTGGAACCGCGAGGATAGGCCCTCCTTCTTCTACCACGTCGGGAGTCACGATTTCCGAGCATTTGATCTCAGAAGCCGCTACAGTGCTACCTTCGACACGGTTCCAACCATTCCACTCGTCACTGAGCACGGTAAGGTAGATCCCGTTATCCATACCCCTAACGGCCAGCCACACCGTGGAGCCGTCGCTGGTCATCGAGGGGGCGCTGGGCGTCAAACCGGGCAGCTGCCTCCAACCGCTAAACTGCCAATTCTGCAGATCGAGGTACGCGTACCATATGCTTCGCCCATCGCTACCGCGCACCACTATGTGCAGCTTGCCGTTGGCGACCGCCGCCGCCGGAGCGTCGACCGTCGAGCCCGTGGGCAAGCGCCTCCAGCTGCTCCACTTCGAGGTCGTCTCGTCGAACACGTTGTAGTAAATTCCGTTATCCATACCCCTAACGACCAGCACCAGCTTCCCGCTGAAGCTCCCGCTCAGGTCGCTCACGAGCACTGGCCTAGAGGGAGTAGCGCCGGGCAGCTGCACCCAGCCTACGAACTTCTGGCTCGCGATGTCAAAGTAGCCGAAGTAGATCCCGTTATCCATACCCCTAACGGCGACGTACACCCGGGACCCTTCCGCGTTCGCTGCAGCCGAGGGGGCATCAAGGGTTAATCCGGGCAGCTGCACCCAAGCGCTGCACGCGCTCGCGTTGCACAGAGCGTAGTATATCCTGTTGTCGAGGCCGCGCACAACCGCTAGGTGAAGGGAAATGCGAGGATACACCCGTTTGGCTTTCTCCGAGATAAGGTTAATCACCATCTCTCTATAGAGCTTGGCTTCGCAGAGCTTGCAGGCGGTCTTGATCTCGTACCTCCCACTAAGAATTGTCACATATGCCCGGCTAGCCCCGATAGGAGTAATGTTTAGAACAGGTTGCGAGTAGGATGTGATGTTGACGAAGTAGGGTAGTGCGATGTTGTGGTTCGTCAGCCAGACCCAGTACGGGTGCTCGTCGGGCGGAATGTAGAGCGCGCGCTTGACGTACTGGCTCCCTTGAGTCAGGAACCACTTGTTAACGTTAACCCAGTCCACCATTTCGCTGCCGTCCTCGAATCGAACTCCCACGTAGGGGCACCAGAGGTACCCCAGCAACCTACCGTACTTGTCGCGGGGTTCCAGGTCATCCATGTCGAGCGCGGCCTTGCTACCTTGAAGAGCCCACCTGCACAAGTTCTCAAGCGCTTGCTTGGCTTCCGGTCCCATGGGCTCGCTCAGCTCGTACGCGTCGTACCCCACCAGCCGGACGTAAGTCCCGTTCGACAGCCGGACCGTATCTCCGTCAACCACGTACCACAGCTGCACGAGCGCGGAGTCGGAGTCCGGCACCTCGAAAAGGTAGTAGTTGCAGATGGGGGAGGTGAAAACCTGCAACGCTGCCAGAGACATGGCGAGCGCTATAAGCGCGGCTTTCCGCATCGCGTTATTTTTCTGCAGAACGGCTTTAAATCGTTTTGCTTCTCCGCGCGCTTGGGCAGCGGTCGTGCATAAAAGTTATAAACTTATATTGTTTTACAATATGTGGAGAAAAACACCGCACAGCTTCTTTTAGTGGCGATCTCTGCTCTAGCGCTACTCCTCGCTCGTCTTCAACCAGTTTCTGCGGAACCAGGTTTTTGGAGCCCGAAACCCAGCGTAACGTTAAGGATCCCGGTAACGCCGGGACCGTATAGAGACTACGCGCTTTGCGCGGCAGTCTGGGGGAATTACGTCTTCGTAGCTGGAGAACACAACGTTTCCGGCAAGGATACCGAGTTTATGGTGTATAAGTTGAACAAAACATCCGGAGAAGTAATCCAATACTGGAAGCTCAACCCCACGAATGATATAGATTATTTATACGATTGTATTGTTGTTGACAACTACCTTTATGCAATCGGTTATGATTCAGGAAATGATTACCAGTGGGATATAATTCGGTTTGATGCCACAAATTTAAATAACTATATCAGAGTGACCTACGATTATAGTGGGTGGGACACATCCTACTCTGTAGCAACTGATGGAAACGCTATCTACGTAGCAGGTTCAGTTTATTCAGGCAACTGGTGGTGTATTCGAAAATACGATTTAAACTTGAACTTTAAAGGTATGTCGCGATACGATCTCGTAGGCGGTAGTAGGGATGAAGCTTACGCTATCGGCGTTAACCCGAAAACAAGGCAAGTGTGGGTTGTAGGCGGAGCTGGCAACGATGCAAAAACCACTTGAAAATTTTTGACACTGACCTGAATTTACTGAAGAGCATGGATCTACCCGTTTCTCTGCAAAAACTGGTTCCCTACGCGTGGTTTTACACGTCTATCGCTTTCGACGTACTGGGGAACGCGTACGTAGCGATCGGCGACACTATCCTGAAATTGAACTCAGACGGGATTATTGTGAAGCAAGTTTCCCTCCAAGGGAACGTTACAAAGCTGATCACTGTCACCGACTACATTTACGCAATCGTTAGGGAGAAAGGCTACGCGGTTGTACACGTTTTGAATAGGGAACTGCAAGTGGTGGGTAGCCTCCCGCTAGAAAAAGGGTATTTTAGAGGAGCCTCTTTCGATGGGTCAAGCCTCTATCTTGCAGGGTATTACTTCCCGACCGCAACCGATCACGATTGGCTAATCTATGGGATCGATCCCCTAGTGAGTAGGTTTCACCTTGTTGTGCGGGGGATGAACGACGGGGTATACTATAGGTGGTTAACCTCCAGTTGGAGCCCGTGGGTTAGCCTCCCAGGCTTCACGGTGGATGCTCCAGCGGCAGCCGAGTTTGGAGACTCTCTCCTGCTAGCCGTCCGCGGTAGAGATAACGGAATATGGTACGGTTCAATCACGCTTTCATCAGGAGAGTTTACCGGGTGGCGGAGTTTACCGGGTTCAACACCGTCGCGCCCCGCAATAGCTGTTGACGCAAAAAACTCTAAAGTATACCTAGCCGTGAGAGGAAACGATAACGGAATCTACTACAGCGAGCTAGAAGGCCCCGGATGGATGCAGCTTCCTGGTAGCACGATCGATGCACCGGCAGCTGCTGTTGTAAGCAACAGGCTCCACATCGTTGTTAGGGGTAGCGACGGGTTAAGCATCTACCACGGGCAGCTTGATCTATCAACTGGCAAGTGGCTCGGCTGGAATCAGCTTTCGGGTTCGACTCCGAGTGCTCCGAGCCTCGCTTCGAACGGAACCCACTTGTTCCTCGCCGTGAGAGGCGGCGACAACGGGATATACGTTAAAGTGTGGAGCGGCGCGTGGGGACAGTGGGAGAGAATCCCCACCGGCTCAACACCAAGCTCGCCATCGATAACCTGCTACAACGGTAACCTCTATGTTTTTGTTAGAGGGGACGACAACGGAATATATTATTGCTGGAAAACAGAGAACGGGCAATGGTCCTCCTGGAGTAAACTAAGCGGGTTAACTCCCAATGCACCTGCTTCCGCTCCTCCTCCCTAAATATTTTTCCTTTCAAATTGTCGATCAATAGCATTAAAGGTCAGGAACGTTTTAGTAAATGGATAAAAGAGTTAAAAAAAGTCTTATTTATTGTGTTGTTGAGGGGGCGCTGGGGGTTGTGCCATCAAGTGCGCTCCATGGGGTGTAGGAGTTGAAACTGGTTCTGCGCGTGTAGTATATCCCGTTATCGTTGCCTCTAACCGTAATGTAGAGGCATCCGTCAGCGAACCATACGGTTGCAGCTGGGCTCGAGGGTGTTGAGCCGGTTGGCACGCGTTCCCAGCCGCTCCACGATCCCTCCCAGATGTTCACGTAAACCCTTGAATCCAAACCTTTAACAGCAAGGTACAGCTTGCTGCAATCGGTAGCCAGCGAGGGCTCCGCATCGGTAAAACCATCAACCACGCTCCAAGACACGTCGATGTAGCTCGAGGACCCGATCAGCTGGGCGGGATCCACCTGACCGTAGTAGATCGACCGCCCATCCGATCCAACAACTACCAAGTGCAGCTTCCCACCCAGGACCGCCGCGGCAGGCCCTTTAGCTGTTGAACCACTCAAACGCTTCCAACCGCTCCAGCTGGCGCTGTACAGATCGTAGACGTTAACGTAGATGCCGTTATCCCCACCCCTAACAACAACGTATACCTTTGAACCGTCGCTAGCGAGCGCAGGCCTAGAGGGGGTAGACCCAGGCAGCTTCTGCCAAACAACACTACTGCTGCCAACGCTCTCCACACGACCGAAGTAGATGCTTCCACCATCCATACCCCTAACCGCCACGTAAAGCCTCCCACCAACAAGCACAGCGGAGGGGGAGTCGGGAGTAGCCCCCGAAAGCTTAACGTAACCGCACCCAGACAAGCACGGCTTATAGTATATCGAGTTATCCATACCACGCACAACCGCAATAACGTTTACGTTGTTATTGAGAATCAGTTTTAACCCGTCATTTATTCTCTCATCTGAAACACCATATCCAGCCATCTGGAATAGCCAAGCCAAGTTTTGCCTAGCAAGATACGAGTACAGAGTAATCATCGTCTCGTTCACATTAAAGCCATTCGCCATTAGCCTATCTTTCATTGAAGTATTGTTGGCCCACAGCTGGAAAAATTGCCTATGGATATCCGCACCATAAACCTTATGAAGGTAGAAAAAGACAAACTGCATGCGTTCGATCTCCGAAACGTTTTTATCCCCAGAAATGTAGTCGAAGAAGGCTGGATGAGTACCCCAGTACCAAAGCCTAACGTTGGTGCCATAAAGGTTCGCTACAGCTTCGATACCCAAGTAAGTTGCTAAGGGTTCACAAAAAAGCGGGCATTCGACGTAGTATACTAGTGGCGGTGTGAAAGAGTACATGTGCCCAAGCTCGTGCGAGAGAACACCCAACCCAACCATGGTGCACGTGGACTGGCCACCTCGCAACTCCAACGCCGAAGCCGATAAAATTGGTGCCTGCGACCCCGCACCACTCGAGGTTCACTTCGACTCTGTGTGGCTTGCCTTGGAGCCTCTCTCCCAAGCAAGCTCCCATGGACTTGTATACAGCTTCCAGTGTATCTATGAAGGTCTGGACTCTCACTTGTCGGCTTACGTTCCAGAAGTACTCGGTTGGTATGTGGAGTGCGAAATCCTCGCTTTGCATGTCCCTATACTTGACGAGACGGCTTTCATCGTAAAGGAGACCGCTCATCGAGACTTTACCCAAACCCCCTAGGGGCCCTAGATCAGCGTACAGCTCGAACCTTGCTGAATCCGTGAATGTTCTCCCCACACCGTAGAAGAGAGTACCGGGAATGTAATTCCCGATGTTATCTCTGTAAACCTCACTATCCCCTTCAAAAACCCTCAAGGTTATGTTCCGCCCGCCTGTAGGGTCTGAGTAAAACGCTAGAACGTTCCCGAACTCGTCCCTTATGTCGAACCACAGCTGCGTGTCCTGCTTTACGATCCACATGCGGAAGGATCCTTTGCCGCCGAAAGAGTACGAGTACTCGCTGTTCGCCTGTAGGGTCAGAGCTATGCTTTCAAAATAGTAGTACCACCCTGGGGGGATGTACCTTGCGTTTACTACAACATTCATCGGCGTTATGTGGAACAAACTTCTTCCAGTTATCGGGAAAAGGAAAACCCAGTTTCCCAAATAAAGATCTGGTAACCTAAACTCTATATCCCAATAATTCGACAAGCTTCCATCAGTTTCGTACGCGGTTACCAACAGCTTCGACGAGTTCATCGATGAAATAATGTTGACCATTTGATCTTCTGGTTTTACTTCCTTTACTAAAATATATCCATCTGAATTCGTAGAAGTTCGTTTTATGGCTATGACTGTTAGATTCTGATCTTCAATGTTCGTGAGCAACGTCAATACACCAGTTGTCGTGCGCCCCACGAAGGCTGGGGGAACAGCCGGGACGTATTTAGAGACGAGAACGTATATCTCGTCCATAGGTAGCGGAGCGCCTCTTTCGTCAATTACTTCTACACTGGTCGACTTCGATGGCTTCAGCGTTATAAAAACGTCGCTGTCTATGTAAGCCGTTGTTTGGAGGAACAACCCTTTGTTAGGGTTTTGGGCAGCGTAATCCCAGCCGCTTGAAGCTATAAAAACCCAATTGCCAGTTGGCAGCATGAAGTTGTACTTGCCTTCTTTATCGGTGACTCCCCATTCCTCGAAGTGCGGATACATAACTCCCCAATCCAGCGAGAAAGCTTTGATGAGGGCTCCTTTAATCGGATTACCCGCTTCGTCAGTCACAAACACGGTAGCATTATGCAGTTTGAAATCGTACAAACACTTGGTAGCATATAGTGGGCTAGCTCGCAAAACTTCCGGCGTAACAATTTTATTCTCACCTGGAGATAAATAGATGAGCGCTGATTCAACAGTGCCTCCTGCTGTGATTTTGAGCTCATGGTACCCTGGGAATAGGGATGGAATTACGAGAGCACCCGTCGAGTTAGTTTTTCCTTTGTATTCACCATTTACATAAACTAGAGCATCAGATTTAGCTACAATTATTATCTAACAGTTATCTGATCCCCAAAGTGTTGATAAATCTATTATTCCTTTTGTATCTAAGCTTTTTTCATACCAAGTAAAATTGCCATCTTTAACGTAATCTGTATAACCGTATCCAAATGATGCTTCTATAGCTGGCTTACCCTTATAGTTTACTTTCCTATATCCAGCAAGCAAATGCCCCTCTTTGTCTAAAGGTAGGTGTTCTGGAGGAGTTCTGTAGTCCGCCAAGAACACTAACGCTTTTTTCCACTCTCCTGTTTCGGTGAGAACTTCTGGGTCAAAAATTATCACTTTATATCTATCAGTTTCTACGCTCGGCCTATCCGGGTTTTCCCACATAAAGTTTAGAGTGTTTTGCCCTAGAATGTACTCTCCTTGGGAGGCGTTAATGTAGAAGCTCACTGAAGCGTTTATTCCGAGAGAGGAGACGCTCAACGTTGCAATCCAGCGCCTATAAAGTATGTCTGCTTGGCTATTCGGTTTGCAACCATTATCCGGGTCAACAAAGTAGTTTCCGTCCTTAGGCAACTTTGTTAGCTCCGCCCTAACGAGGGAGACCTCGATTTCTCTTCCTTCAAGGAAACCACCCTTATCGACTCGATACTCAGCCGCTATGCTGTCTGCAGCTTCTGGACTCGTGCTATCAATGTTGGTGAATCTCAACGGTAATATTTCGGGATTGTGAGAAAAAGCTGCTATATCGTTATCCTGCGTACTCCAATCTTCATAATCATCTAGGCCCATATATATTGTAAAGGCTTTAAAGGATTTTTCAGGGGCAGGAAATCCGGATGCACAAGTTAGATGTTTCCAGCTATCAGCCCAGCCAGCTTTTATCATCAAGTTAGTGAAGTGACCTTCGTACTCTCCATTATATGTGTAACCGTTTCCACCGAAAAGTAAAACCCACCCAGTATTAGGTAAGTAGTCTTCTAAAAGCAGTGCCTTGTATCTTACACCTAGGTAGTTTTCATCTGATGGATATAGTTGCAAATCAGCTGCAAAGTCCTTCGAAACAGTATTTGAGATAGTTGAACCCATTATATCTAAGTTTTTACCGATATTCGAGTTAAATGAACATGATGAGCATAAATTTGTCCTCGCGTATTGCGTGTTTTTCTTCCCGCTTAAGGTTAAACTTTCTAAGAATGTTTCATCTTGGGTTGCTACCTTCCTGGCTTCACTCCCTTTCACTCCGGATATCGCTGGAAGGTGTGTTTGCATAGAGTTTATTACAGAATCGCATACCAATACTATTATGGTAACAATTACAACCAAATAGTTTATTAGAACAAAATTCAGTTTCGCTCTTTTCCTTTTGGTTGGCATTGTAATTCTGGTACTGAAGGAGGTTAATAAGGCGAGCGCAGACTTCGCGTGCGCTAGGATTTTGTTTGAGGAAGAGTAAGTAGTTAGGCAAAACCCTGCAAGCGCGCGCTTATGCTCAATCCATTACCCTAGAAAAGACATACTACCCTAGAGCTCTGCGTTTATATAAATGAAAAAAGATAAAAATAAGCTTTTCCTTTTCTTTTAACTCTAAAAGGCTCTGCGCGCGTCTAGCCTGCAGCCTTTATCAATGGGCTCAAAGCATAAATTTTTCCCATACGTGAGGCGTGTTAAAACAAAAACAAAGCGCGTTCCCTTTAGCCATTCAATATCCGATAAACCTTTATCAAATAAGAAAACTGAAAATTTAGCATCCATAAGGCCACCTTCCAGTGTAACAAGGTAGAAAAACGACCGAGTTTATTACAGAAAGGCCAATTGTATTGCAGCCCCCGGGAGCTTAAGGAAGTCCAGGTAGCCGAGCGGCTCCGTGCTGACAGAGCCGCTCGGCGCCAGCGCCTTCCACAGGCCCATCTCCGTTGGGCGCTTCCTCGTCCTCGGGTGCGCAGGGAACACGACCCTGACGCACCCCCGCGAGACCCACGATGAGATGGGCGATTCCGGAGAGCCTACCAAGGTCGTCCACGCTCTCCACCCTGTGCGCCGTCACTACCACGTAGCCCGGCTCGAGAACGAGCCGCTCCAGCACGCGCGACTTCTCCTCCGCCACGGGGAGCCTCTTCATAAGCATAAGCTAATAAAAACACTACTTCGCAAACCTGATTTTAATTTCTTTCTCTAAAATTAATGAAAAATTAAAAAGATGTGATAAAAAATATTTAATATTTTTATGCTCTCGGAGTGGCTGCCGGTGCGCTTGGCGTTAGGCCATCCAACAAGTACCATGCGCCGTACTGGCCTGGGCTTAACCTGAAGGTGTAGTATATCCTATCGTCGTTGCCTCTAACGAAGATGTAGAGGGTGCTGGGCCTATAGACGATCGCTGGAGAGGACGGTGTGCTCCCCGTCGGTATGGCTTCCCAACCGCTCCAAGCGCCGAACCAGGTGTTAACGTAGATCCTCGAGTCCAACCCCTTGACCGCAAGGTAAAGTCTAGAGCCGTCCGTCGCTACCGACGGCCCAGCATCACTGTACCCGTCGATTTGCGTCCATACAACATTGAAGTTCGTTGTATCCACCTGTCCGTGGTAGAGTTTTCCGTCGGCGCCAACAACCACCAGATGCAACCTCCCTCCGAGGTACGCTGCGGCAGGGGCCGCGCTCGTAAGACCTTCTATGCGTTTCCAACCTAGCCACTGGCCGCTCGGCATATCGTAGACGTTCACGTAGATGTACTGGTCGCTACCTCTGACAACGAGGTACAGCCGGACTCCGTCGCTCGTGAGAGCTGGGCTCGAGGGTGTAGAGCCGGGAACTTGCTGCCACACCACGCTACCGCTACCAATAGCGTCCACGCGCCCTACGTAAATCCCGTTGTCCGTGCCCCTCACCGCTATAAAGAGCTTACCGTCGACGTACACAGCAGACGGAACATCCGGAGTCGCACCGGTAGCCAGCTTCACGTAATCGCAACCGCTCACGCACGGCTTGTAGTAGATCGCGCCATCCATGCCGCGGACCACGGTTACGATGTTCGCCACGGCGAAGTACCCCACACCCGTCTGGGCAACGTTCCCAGCGGCGTCTGCGGCTACAGCGTAGTAGGTGTGGATCCCCTCGGGGTACGGCCCGCCAACGTACGTAAAGGTTTCAGCAGAGCTCCAGGATTGAACGAGGTTACCGTCTACGTAGAGCTCGACGTAGGCTATGCCGCTTCCACCCGGATTATCCTGAGCAGTAATAGTGAATGTTACAGTCTGGAAACTCGAAGGAGTTGTAGGACTATGAATTACACTAACTGTCGGAGGTATGGTATCTGGAGGAGTAGTAGTATAGAATGCCCTCAAGACAGTGTAACTCATCTTCGGGTTCGTAAGATTTATCCTTAAGGAAACATAACTATACTCTGGAACATTTCCTAGGAAGAAGCTGAAGTTGTACGGAGATACACTATTTACTTGCGCTAACTTCCATGTCGCTCCATCGTCAACAGAGTACTCTACCGAGGTTACAGTTGGAGGTTGTG
>Ga0326760_1001422_pt1 | contig 10666 bp, 9 predicted proteins | sample GCREP_S_FD_207668 | JGI IMG/M metagenome (GOLD analysis project Ga0326760, IMG submission 207668) | Hot spring sediment microbial communities from Geyser Creek Basin, Yellowstone National Park, WY, United States - GCR.EP_S | ecosystem: Environmental > Aquatic > Thermal springs > Near-boiling...
CTCGCCAAGCTAGTCTCCCTCGTGGAGGAGCTGGTGGGGCGCGTGGACGCAGTAGTCTTCGGGCACACCCACATCCCCGAGCTGGTCGTCGAGAACGGGCGCATCATCGCCAACAGCGGCTCCTGGGTCGAGAACGACGGGCACGCCCCCTCCTGCACCTACATCAGGATCTCGAGCAGCGCGGTCAAGCTCGTGAAGTGGGGTGGAGGGGCGGAGACTGTGCTGGGCGAGGCGCCACTTTAACCCTCGATGCGGGCCCCCTCGTCCACGCTGAGCACCCAGCCTCTCGCAGCCCCAGCCCCCAGGCCCGCCTCCAGGACTCTCTCCTCCCTGCCCGGCGCCAGCGCCAGGAGGCTGCCCCCCATGCCCGCGCCGCTTATCTTGACAGCCAGCGCCCCCGCCTCGAGCATCGAGTCCCTGATTCGCTCGAGCTCGGGTGTGCTCACCTCGTAGAGGTCCCTGAGGAGCTCGTGCTGCCTGTTCACCTCGGCGGCCAACCCAGCCACATCCCCCCTCCTCAGGGCCTCCACAGCCCTGAGCGTTGACTCGTGCATCAGCAGCGTGAAGAGGATCCTCCTCCTCGAGACCTCGTCCACGAGCCCGAGGTACGGCTCCAGGTCCGAGGGCCGCAGCTCCTCCCAGGCTGGCTCGTCGAACCTGTAGCCGAGCCTCGCCTTGAGCTCCCCGGGCACCTCCCCGCTGCTCATGAGAGCCCGAAGCCCCCTGTTGATCTCCTCCTGCCTCCGCGGGTGGATATCCGCGACGCTGTGCCTGATGCCGGAGTCCACCACGGCGAAGCTCAGCCCGCGCACGGGGAGGGGCTCCACGCGCGCAGGGGGCCTGGGGTGGAGCAGGATGGCGCCGCCGAGCGCCGAGGCGTACTGGTCCAGGCGGCCGCACGGTATCCCAGCGATCCTGTTCTCAGCCTGGAAGGCCAGCTCGGCGAGCTCCTCAGGCCTCAGCCCCAGGTTGAAGAAGTGGTCGAGAGCCTTGGCGAAGGCGACCTCCAGCGCAGCGCTGCTCGAGAGCCCCGAGCCCACAGGTACCTCGCTGTGGATAACCGCCCTGAAGCCACCCCTTAAGGGCCTACCCAGGTGCTCCTCCACAGCCCTCACAACAGCCCTGAGGTAGTTACCCCACCACCCCTTCTCCAGCAGCGGTGGGCTGCCGGCGGGGAACGAGTCGCGGTGGGCGAGGCCCTCCTCCCTCAGGTTGACGCTCTCAACCTCGAACCGCTCCGACCGCTCGACAACGGCCACGTAGGTGCGCAGGTTGACGGCCACGGGAACCACAGGCAAGCCCTTGTAGTCCTGGTGCGTGTTCAGGAAGTCCACTCTCCCCGGAGCCGAGGCCACGAACAGCGAGCGCTCAGGTAGCTTCAACCCGCGCCTTCTCCAGCCAGGCGCGCCCACAGCGAATCCCCTGAACTTTGAACTAAAAAATTTAAAAGATTTGAAGCTGAGAGAGTTAGCCGGGGGCGCGCATGCCAGCCCCAATAACCTTGGACAGCCTGGTCAAGTTCCTGCTAGGCTGGCTCGTATCGACGGTAGCAGTGTGGCTAGCGCTGAAGATCTACCCCGGGAAGCAGAAGAGGGAGTCCCTCGCAGGTGCAGCCCTCACAGCCCTCGTCGGAGCGATAGTCTTCTGGCTCTTCAAGCTGGTTGAGATACCCTTCGGCACCGTCATCGCCTGGGTAGTCTGGCTCTACCTGCTCAAGCGCCTACAGGGCGTCGGGTGGCTGGGCGCTGCAGTGCTAGCAGTGCTGATATACATCGTAAACGCGGTGCTGGGCTTCTTCCTGCCCACCATCCTCTAAATACCAAAAAGAGAAGAGTTTTTCTCTAGGACTGACTCCTAAGAAGCTGATTGCTCGATGACAGTTTCAGTGGCTCAGCCTCTTTTCGGGAGATTCCCGACCCCTCATCCCGCTCCGAGAGACGCCCTCATGCAGGCGTTAGCGAGGAAGATCTCCGCTCTTTCAACACACCGCAGAACCCCCCTTTTCGCGCGGAGCACGTGCTACCTTGCAAGGTGGCCTGAACCGCCGAAATTAGGAGCCTTAGCGCCTTGAGTCTGCCTGAGCAGTTCCTCAGCATCCCGGGACGCCGACTACATCGTCAACGCTAGCGGCATGCCTTATATGGCTGAGCATACGAAATTATGAGCGAGAGAATCCTAAAGGGAGGAAGCATCATCGAGTTGCAGAGGAAGCTCTTCCCTGGTCTGTACGCTGATTTCCCTCCGGCGGGAGTACCGCGCTCGTGTGGGCTGTCGAAGTAGTCCTAGTCGACGGGGGGCAGAAGATTTTTCTCCAGATCTTTTCCTCAGGGGGTTGTGGAGAGGGGGTTTAACGAGCTGCGCTGGAACCCGCTCCTGGGCTGCTGGGTGGTCGTGTCGAGCTCGCGGAGTGCTAGGCCTTGGAGGAGGGTTGAGCGCTGCCCATTCTGCCCGGGCTCCGAGGAGGCGGGCTTCGGCTGGGATGTGCTCGTCCTGGACAACAGGTACCCGGCTCTCCGCCCTGACGCTGTGGCGTCGAGGAGTGGCAGCGGCCTCTACCGCGTGGAGAGGGCTTACGGCTACGCGAAGGTGGTGGTGGAGACGCCGAGCCATGAGGGGGACCTGGACACCATTCCTCGCGGGAACCTCGTGAAGTACCTCGAGGTGCTGGCGGAGCTCACGAAGCAGTACTGCGAGGACCCCGGGGTGGCCTACGTGTTCCCCTTCAGGAACAAGGGGGAGGTGATCGGGGTCTCGCTCACCCACCCCCACAGCCAGGTGTACGTGCTCCCCTTCGTGCCGCCGAGGGTGGAGAGGGAGTACAGGATGATGGTTGGGCACAGGGAGCGCGCGGGAGCCTGCCTCCTGTGCAGCATACTGGAGCAGGAGGAGCGGGAGGCCGAGAGGCTGCTCTACTCCAACAAGCACTTCACGGCCTTCCTACCCTTCTTCGCGATGTGGCCCTACGAGGTGCACGTGTACCCGAGGAGGCACGTTGAGTCTCTAGCCGAGCTCAGCGGGGAGGAGGTGGAGCACCTCGCCGACGCGCTGAGGGTAGTGGTCGCGTCCTACAACCAGCTCTTCGGCTTCAGCCTGCCCTACATAATGGCCGTGCACCAGAGGCCCTGCCGGGGCTACGAGGGCTTCCACCTCCACGTGGAGTTCTACCCGGTGCACAGAGCCCCCGACAAGCTGAAGTACCCGGCGGGCATCGAGTGGGGGGCCTGGGTGTTCACCTACGACGGGCTGCCCGAGGAGAGGGCCGCCGAGCTCCGCTCCGCGGTGCAGCGCGCGACCTCCCTACTCGAGAGCAGGGGCGAGAAGGTCCTCGGCGAAGCCAAAGAGCACGTTTAAATCCCGGCTCTGAGTGCCCAGGGGTGTGAGCAGAGGCCCTGCCGCACCGCTACTGCTGCTTCTCCTGGTCCTTCCCGCGCTCGTAGCGGGCGCTCAGCCTGCCAGGGAGTACGTGGTGGTGGACATACAGCCCTCTGGGGCTGCCTTCGTCACGGTGCGCGCTCGGGCGGAGGAGGCTTACGCGCTGGACGTGTACCTCGTGGGCGTGCCCGACCTGATGCTCGGCATAATCGCTGTGGACGAGAAGGGGAACCTGCTCCCGGTGAGCTACGACCCCTCCAGCAACTCGGTCTCCCTGCTCACCCTGAACTCCTCCGAGGTCACCATCAGCTACGTGACGAACACCATCACCGCCAAGTACAGGGAGGTCTGGCTCGTCAACTTCACGTCACCCCTGCCAGCGGAGGTGCTGCTACCCCCTAACGCCACGCTGAGCGGGGTCTACACGAGCTTCACAGGCCTAAGGGTGGAGAAGGGGAGGCTTCTCCTCGAGTTCCCACCGGGGGCGGTCATGCTAAGCTACGTGCTGATCCCCACCCAGCTCCCCCAGCCGCCCAAGCCAGCTCCAAGCGGGGCTCCCACCCCCGCGCAGCCCACAAGCCCCCCTGGCCAGCAGCCAGCAGGCCCTGTGCAGCCGGCACCGCAGCCCGGAGGCGGGGTGCCGTACCCGTGGCTCGCCGTCGCTATCGCGGTTGTCATCTTAGCCTTAGTTGTAGTTGCCCTTATGCGCCTGCGCAGGAGGGCTCCAGCTGAGCTCTCGGAGACAGACCTCGAGATACTCCGCGTCCTCCAGAGCGCTGGAGGGGGGATGTTCCAGTCCGAGCTAGGCGCCAAGCTCAACCTGCCCACGACAACCCTGTGGAGGAGGCTGAGGAGGCTGCAGGAGCTAGGGTACGTGGTCATAGAGAGGAGGTCGGGGAAGAACTACGTACGCTTAGCTTGATGCTCGAGAAGCGATCCTCCAGCTTCTCGAGCAGCGCGCCCACAAGGTTAAAACGTCTCCTGCGCCCAGTACACGCGGGGCTCCCTTGAAGCCTGAGCAGGCTGCTGCACGTGTTAGGTTGAGTTATGGTGACAAGTCAATCGAGGTCGAGGCCCTAGTAGATACTGGTGCGAGTAAGAGCGTTATTTCCAAGGAGCTCGCGGAGAGGCTTAACGCACTCATACCCCTGAAGGAGCCCTACGAGCTTAGAACGGCTGACGAGGGGGGAAGACTAAGGATCATAGGGAGGTGCATGGTGGATGTCGAGTTTCAGGGGGTTAGGGTTCCCGGCGGCGCGGTGTTCGAAGTCGCAGAGAACCTCAGGAAAGGTGTAGAACTCATCATAGGCAGGCCGGAGATAGACTCGTGGGACATAGCATTCACACCCGAGGGGCCGAAGCCGAGAAAGGTACCCTTGGAGTTTGAGATAATATAGCGGTAGCGCGGCGCGCAGCACGTTCCTCGAGGAGGGCTCTCTGGAGCCGGCTAGATGAGTTTATAATGTTTAGCAAGTTTTACTGCGCGTGTCCCTTGAGGTTAAGAGGGTTGTGAGGATAGGGGGTAGCTTCTACGTGGCCCTCCCGAAGGCCTGGGTCCTCGAGAACAAGCTGGAGAGCGGCTACGTGGTCGTGGAGCCCGAGAGCGGCGGGGTCCTCAGGATCAGGGCGCTGAGGGGTGGGGAGGCGCAGGGGCCTAGGACCGCGCGCCTCGTGTGCGGCGATAACGCGCTCCGGAAGATCCTCTCAGCGTACCTCAAGGGCTACGAGGTCCTCGAGGTGGAGGCCAGGCCCGGCTGCGCGGAGGAGCTGCACCGCGCCGTCGCGAAGGCGCAGAGCCTGCTCGTGGGGCTGGAGGTTGTCGAGGAGACTCCCGACCGCGTGGTGCTCCAGTGCTTCACAAGGTCTGACTACAGCGTGGAGTCCCTGCTCTACAGGATGAACTCGGTCTCCGTGTCCATGCTGGAGAAGGCTGCCGCTGCGCTGGAGGCCGGCGACGAGGCTCTAGCCCGGGAGGTGAGGTCGCTGGACGACAGGGTTGACAGGCTCTACTTCCTGGCCGTGAGGGTGATAAGGAGCAGGGTGGCAGACCCCCTGACCCCGCCGGAGGAGAGAGTCAGGCTCGTCGACCTGAGGCTCGTTGCCAGAAACATAGAGGACATCTCGGACACCTACGAGTCCCTCGCCATGCTAGCGCCTGCAAACAGGTTCACCCTAACCCTACAGGGGGAGCTAGCGGAGCTCCAGAAGGCAGTCCTCAGGGAGGTCCTAGAGAGGAGAGGGCGCGCGGACGAGGTGAGAAGCTCCCTGGAGGAGCTGCGGGCCAGGCTCGCCGAGCTTCGGCCGCCTGTCGCCGTAGAGGAGAAGATTAGGAGGGTGCTGGATATCCTCGGCGATACCCTAGACCTCGTGTGAGAGCAGAAAGGGAAAATAAGCCTTTGAGCCTCTTTAGTACCCTCTCCTCGGCTCGCCGCGCTTCACCCGCTGTAGCGTTAGGGCTGAGAGCGCTAGGAAGACTATGGAGAAGGGGAAGAGCGAGGAGTAGCCTAGCAGGTCGATGAACAGCCCTGCAAGCGGCGGCCCCGTTATCGCGGCTGTCTGTGAGGCGAAGTAGTAGAGCCCGGTGTGGGTGCCGAGCCTCTCCCGGGTGGTCATGTCCACCACCGTTGGGAGGGAGTTCACGTTGACCAGCGCCCAGGCGAAGCCGAGGAGCAGGAAGGCTGCCTGAATCGCTGTGATGAGCCGCTCTACGCTGAGCACCGCGGGGAGATATATCAGCAGCGCGAGCAGCGCGACTATGATCACCAGGCCGATGGTCATCGTCCTCCTTCTGCCGAGCCTCGCCCCGATGAAGCCTGCCGGCAGGGAGAAGACTAGGAAGCCTAGAGCCACGAAGCCCAGTAGGAAGGCGCCCGTGGCCTCGCCTATGCCCAGGTGCCACTTTGCGTAGCTTGTGAAGAAGGTCTCGATGGCGTTGTAGCCGACGAACCAGAGGAAGATGGACAGCAGCATGAAGAGCAGGCTCTTGTCCCGGTCTCTGACGGCCTCCGAGAGCGTTTGCCTCAGCTCGCCGAAGCTCTGCCTGAAGGCCTTGGAGAGCTCCTCCCTGATGTTAACCCTCTCGCCGCTTCTGACCTTGAACTCCTCGGGCTCGTCCACCAGCGCGACCACGAGGAAGGAGGAGATGGCCAGGAGGGCTGCACCGGCGAGGAACGGGTAGGCTGGGTTCATCTCGTAAAGCCGGCTGCCGACGAAGAAGGCTAGCAGCGCGCCCACACCGCCCATGAAGTTTATGATGCCGTTGGCCTGGCTTCTGCGCTCCGAAGGGGTGATGTCCGGCATGAACGCTATGACTGGCGAGCGGAAGAGCGCCATGGAGAAGTTCATCACGATGATGGCGAGCATCATGGGGGTGAGCTCCGCTTTGAAGAGGGGGATCAGGGCGAAGGTCAGCGCCGCCGGAGGAGCTCCCGCGATGATGTAGGGCTTCCGCCTGCCGATCCTCGTCCGGGTTAGGTCGCTGAGCACGCCTATGTAGGGCAGCATCACCACGGCGAATATGTTGTCAATGGTCATGATGAAGCCCACCAGGGTTGAGGGGAGCATGAGCTCCTTGAGGAACACTGGCACGTAGGAGTTGTAGATGGACCACAGCACGCTGATTCCGAAGAAGCCGAAGCCCAGCAGGAATATTTTCCAGTAGCTGAACTTTTCCATACCGACCCCCTTTCCGGGGCGGGAAGACCTCCTCGCCAAACCTTTTAAACATTAATTCAGAATCATTTTCACAGAGGGGTCAGCGCTCAGCGGTAAGCTCTTCATTTACTCAGAGCTCCAGACTTGCATCATCCCCCAGCAGCTGGCGGCGCAGAGCCTTATACTTGCCGCCCGGGGGTGCACGGCAACCACTTTTTATACTGCAGGGCACTGGTCTCCTCTGTGCAGAGCGCTGAGCGCGCGAAACCCGAGCTACCCAGGCAGCTGGGCTTGCTCGACGCTGTCTCGGTTGGTCTAGGCGCGATAATCGGGGCTGGGATCTTCGTGCTCATAGGCGTGGCCGCTGGCCTGGCTGGGCCCGGGGTCCTGCTGGCCGTCGTTGTGAGCGGTGTGAGCGCCTCCCTCACTGCTCTCAGCTTCTGCGAGCTGGGCGCCGCCCTGCCGAGGGCGGGCGGGGTCTACGAGTACGGGCACACGCTGATATCCCCCTTCGTGGGCTTCATCATGGGGTGGCTCTGGGTCTCGGGCAACATCGTGCTTGGGGCGACCGCCAGCCTGGGCTTCGGCAACTACCTCTCCTCGGCCTTCCCCAGCATCTCCCCGAGGGCGGCGGCGCTCGGCCTGGTGCTGGTGGTTACGCTGCTGAACGCGGTGGGGACGAAGCTCACCGCGGGGGTGAACAACGTGATCGTCGCCGCGAAGGTCCTCGTCCTCGTGGCATTCTCGGCTGTGGGGCTTGCGAGCGTGAACCCTGCGAACCTCGGAAACCCCCTTGGGAGGGGCATCGCCCCCGTGCTGCAGGCTGCAGGCCTCTTCTACTTCGCCTACATAGGCTTCCCCAGGATCAGCACGATGGCGGAGGAGGTCAAGGACCCCGAGCGCACCATACCGCGCGCGATCCTGCTCGCCCTCTTCATCTCGACGGCGGTCTACCTGCTCACGGCAGCCGCCGCCGTGGGCCTGGTCGGGTGGGAGAGGCTGAGCAGGTCGCAGGCACCGCTCGCTGAGGCTGCCGAGGCCATCGGGCTGTCCCCCCTCCTCTACGCCGGCGGGCTGCTCGCGACCTTCAGCGTGGTTCTCACATCGGTGATGGGGCAGTCGCGCGTCTTCTTCGCGATGGCCAGGAACGAGGAGGCCCCCTACTTCCTCTCGAGGGTCCACAGGAGGTTCGGCACGCCGGTGTACACCGTGCTCCTCTCAGGAGCCATCATGGCCGCCCTAGTGCTCACAGTCGACCTGTCCAGCCTGGCCGGGCTGACGAGCATCTGCGTCCTCACGACGCACGTCCTGACGAACTACGCCGCGCTCAGGCTGCCCAGGGAGGGGGCGAGGGTCCGCTTCGACGTGCGAGGCGTCCCAGTGCACGCGTACCTGGGCATGCTGCTCAGCGCGGTGCTCGTGGCAAGCCTGGCGCCGAGCTCGGGGGTTCCGGGCCTCCTGGTGTCCCTCCTGGGTGCGGCGTGGTACGTCGCGTACAGGAGCCTGCGCGCTAGGTTTAAAGCAGCGCCCGGGCGGGGCTAGGGAGTGCGGAGCGAGCGAGCCTGCTTCTCGGGTAGGGTGGGGCGGGAGCAGGCGGGCTCCTACGGCTACATACCCTTCGAGGTCCCAGGGTGGGCGCGCACCATCGAGGTCCAGTACGCCTACCGCGGTTACGGTGAGGGCGAGTGCACCGTGGATATCGGGTTGTTCGAGCCCGGCAGCCTGGAGCTCATTGAGGGGATGGAGCACTTCAGGGGGTGGAGCGGCTCAAACAAGAAGGCTTTCTACGTGTCCGAGCGCTCCGCGACGCCCAGCTACATCCCCGGCCCCCTGAGGCCGGGCGTCTGGCACGTGATCCTGGGCTTCTACAAGGTGCCCACCGGGGGCTGCGAGTACGAGGTGATCGTCGCTATTACCGACGAGGCTAGGGTGGAGGGCGGCTCAGCCGCGCTGGAGCCTGGGGAGGCGGGCAGCAGGGGCGGCTGGGTGAGGGGCGACTTCCACGCGCACAGTGTGCACAGCGACGGGGACTCAACGCTGAGGGAGATAGCCGCGAGAGCCAGGGAGCTCGGGCTCGACTTTGTCGCGGTGACGGACCACAACACGCACTCGCACATCGCAGAGCTGGGCTATAGGAGCGCCTTCGTCGAGGGGGTGCTCCTGCTCAGGGGTGTGGAGGTGACAACCTACAAGGGGCACTTCAACGTGTTCGGCGTGAGCTTCACCCCTGACTTCAGGATCAGGAGCGAGAGCGAGCTCCTCCGCGTGGCGCAGCACCTCAGGGAGAGGGGCGCGGTGGTCTCGGTCAACCACCCGAAGCCGCTGGGGCCGGACTGGGAGTGGGCCACTATGAGCTTTGCCCACCTCGTGGAGGTGTTCCACGCGATCTGGGAGTTCAACAACTACGTCTCGCTTAGAAAGTGGGACGAGCAGCTGAGGCGCGGCGCCAGGCTGGGGCTCATCGGGGGCAGCGACGCTCACAAGGTGAAGGGGTACGGCGGGGTCTCGCAGCTCGGCGTGCCGACAACCTGGGTGTACGTGGACGAGCTGAGCGAGAGGGGCCTCCTCGAGGGCTTGCTCCGCCAGAGAGTGTTCGTTTCGAAGTCCCCCGAGGGCCCTCGTGCCGAGCTCGCCGTTAGGTCTGCGGGAGGCCTCGTGCACATGGGCGGGTACGCGGAGGCCTCCCGCGTCGAGGTCGTGGTGAGCGTCGAGGGCGCTGCGGGGCAGCAGGCCAGGCTGGTCTCCGACCGTGGGGTCGAGGCGGTGTGGACCCTGGATCAGCACAGCTTCTCCAGGTCTGTGGAGCTCGACGCGCGCGATCTGGGCTTTGTACGCCTTGAGGTGCTCGAGGAGGCCTGCGACGCCTGGGACCCCTACCACATGGAGAACTTGGTATCGGCGCTGACCGCGCCCGTGTTCTTCAGGCGCTAGCCAGCCACGTCGACCGTGGAGAGGGTGTCCGCGACGACCTCTCTGCCGAACAGCAGCACGGGGACGCTGGCGAGCACTGACGCTGCGAGCAGCACCCCGAGGAGGGGCCCGCCCCCGGAGTACTCCATCAGCACGCTGAAGCCTGTGAAGGCGACTGTGGAGACGACGAGCGAGAAGGCCATGAGGAGCGTTGCGACCAGGTCCTCGATGAGGTAGAAGCCCCGCGACGAGTACCTCACCAGCCTCCTCCGGGACGCCACCCGCGCCAGGAACCATAGGTTCGCGACCGCGAAGACAGAGCCCGCGGGCAGTGAGGCCACCGGGAGGAGCAGGTACCCCGGCCTGCCGGTCGCGGCGGCGAGGAGGACGGCTACCACCGCGAATGACTCCGTGTAGTAGACTAGCAGCTTGGCGAGCAGGGTGGAGGTCAAAGCCTTCATGTCGGCGGCGAGCGACCTGTAGAGCCACAGGGGGCTGAGGTCCCTGAGGACTACGCTGCCGGTGGACACTGAGAGCTCCACAACCAGCAGGCCCAGCGCGAACGCGGCGACGGTGGAGGTGTCAAGGGAGGGGAGCAGCAGGCGCGCCGCCAGCCCGCTCAGCGCTGCGGCTACCAGGGCGAGCGAGACCAGGGCGAGGTGCCTGGCTGTGAGGACTGAGAGGCCGAGGACGACCTTGCGTATCGAGGCGCTCGGCGAGGCGTAGATGC
>Ga0326760_1001423_pt1 | contig 10663 bp, 18 predicted proteins | sample GCREP_S_FD_207668 | JGI IMG/M metagenome (GOLD analysis project Ga0326760, IMG submission 207668) | Hot spring sediment microbial communities from Geyser Creek Basin, Yellowstone National Park, WY, United States - GCR.EP_S | ecosystem: Environmental > Aquatic > Thermal springs > Near-boiling...
ACGTGACGGCATATCACTGCGTTCAGAACACAAGGCCGGTTATCGTCAAGTGTACCGACAGGGGTCTTGACATCAACGTTGGCGTTTCTGTCGTCGAGAGCGTGCCGCTCAGGCCGTGGTCGTGGTCATGTGTGCTCGCCAGGGGCGGCTGCATTAACTATCACGACTACGCTGCAGTTAGCGACGGCCTTGACGGCGACATGCCGCAGCTCGTGCTGAGCTTTGGCAACGAGAGGGGCGATTTTGCCGGCTACATGCCCGCGCCGTGGTACAGCGACAGCCCGGCCGGCCGCAGGGTCAGGTACACGTCGTACGACTACTTCGACCGCAGGCTCGTGAACATCGAGACGAAAATTGCCGGCAGGGTGCTCGCCAGCGTTACCGGCGTTGACGGCAGGACGTACTTGATGATGGCATACTACGCCCACGAGCCCGGAAGGGTGCTGGCAAGGCCTGGATACTCCGGCTCGAACGTCTACGTGATGTGAGCCAGGGGCAGGCCGATTTTTGCGGCCACGACCGCCACGAACGTGCCCAGATAGGTTGCAATATCTCTTGCACTTTTGTCCTCCCACGCCTGGTATACAACGTACAGTGCAGTGATTAGCGCGGATGCAAGCATGCCGGCCGGGGAGTGGAAGCACGCAAGCGCTGCGACTGTAGCCGCGGCGGCGTGACCAAGATCGGTGGCCTTAATTCCCTGTGCTTGCAGCGCCCTGTACTTACGCCTTAACGCCAGCCTTGCGAGTGCGAGCGCTCCCGCGAGGGCGATGAGCGCCAGGTCGAGCAGCACGACACGCGGCACGCAGGGAGTTTAAATCTGCCACGAGCTGCGTGCCGTGCAGCAGCTCGTGGTCTACCACACGAACGTCACGAGTTACTCCATCATTGCCAGGGAGATATGCCGCGTTAACGGGTGGCAGTGCAGGTACATCACCGGCGACTTGTGGCTCCCGATTGACGTCGATGCGTTCATCGGCTCGCAGTTTGACGCCGTCAAGTGGCACAACGTGAGGCCAAGGCGCTTCGCTTACATCACCGTCGAGGGGCAGTTCGACAGCGCGCACGCGTGGAGGGCGCTGAGAGACCTGTGTGACAGAATTACGTGCTACGTGCCAACGCAGTGGGGAAGGGCAGTGCTTGAGGCACACGGCGTTAAGGTTCAGGACGTGATACCGCACGCCCTGCCGGAGCCGGTTCCCGGCCCGCCGGGGGAGAGGCCACTTGACGTGATTTACCTCAACGCGCACTACCGCTTTTACTGCCGCGACAAGTTTGGGCTGTTCAGCCAGTGCGACAGCTGCGAGCGGAAGGGCTGGCGGTTCTGGCCCGAGATCAGGAAGGCATTTCCGGGCTCGCTTGGGTTTGTGAGTAACTGCGAGGTAGTTGACGGCGCTGTTGGGTTCAAGGCAAAGGATATCGTTGATGTCTACAGGCTGCTGGCGCTCGGCAGGGTGTATGCACATCTAAGCACTCACGAGGGCTTTGGCCTCAACCCGCTGATGGCAGCGGCAATGGGAGCTGCCGTGGTGTCGTGGGACATAGTGCCGGTGCGCGAGGTGCTGCCTGAGGCGGTGCTCGTGCCGGCGCAGAGCTGTGCTACTTGCTACCTGTACCCGCACGACATCATGGCGAGGGGCACGTTCACCGCGTGCTGGGGGAGCGTTGGCGAGTTCATTGAGGCCGTGAGGAGAGCGCTCGGGTCGCCGCCGGCCGTGGACTGGCAGGCAGTAAGGCAGAAGTTCAGCGCCCAGAAGCTCTACGCCAGGCTCGCGTAGGCACAAGAGATAAATAGTGCGGTGCCGGGCGTGCCGTGAGCCAGTACTCGTACCCAATACCGCCAATATTTCCGGCGTGGATGTGCACCATCGGCTATGCCGTTGGCATTGACTACTACGGCAATCCGGTCAGCCCGGGCAGGCTTAACGTCAGGTTCAACCGGACTGTCAACCCGCCGCTGACTGTACTTGCCGTGTGGGACGTGCCGGTCGCTGCCGGGTACTTCTACGGACGGCACGAATTGGGCTACTACACCGACCCAATTATCATCGTGCCGGACTACCCGGTTTACGGAATAGGATTTAACGTTAGAGTAGTGTCGGGATCGGCATGATAGTCAATCCAGTTCCGTGGATGCAGTCGTGTGCGTTCTGGACGTACAGAGCTGGATATCGTCGCATACGTACTGGCTTTGATACTACATACCAGGAGTATATTCCGTTTTACTACGAGACGCTGCCAAATGGAGTTAAACTTACATGGAGCTGCGTGCCAGGCACTTGCAGCACTTACGATAGCGGCAGTACTTATATCGCAGCAATTTCTAGCTGTTCCCCTACTCTCTGCACGCGGATTTACAGCAACCTCAGGATATACGGCTGGCCCGGCATCCAGTGGCAGCAAATATTCATCAACAATGTTGTAACTGCATAGTGCCGCACTATCTGGAATACGCAATCTCGCTGACGTCGTAAACAATTATCTCTATTCCGCCTGCCGTCGATATGCTCGATGCGTCTATCACGAATATTTCATAGCCGCCATACGTGGAAATGCTCGATGCGTCAACCACGGATATCTCGTAGCCGCCGTACGTGGCAATGTACGACGCGTCCATCACGTCAATTACAAGCTCGACGTGCGGGTACACAATGTAAGAGGCATCAGCAACTGCAAGCTCGATGCCGCCTGCCGTTGATATCGCGCTCGCGTCCGTGACCGCAATGCTGGCAATTGCCGGCGGGTAGATGGCCGGATGGAGGCTGAAGTACACCGCAGCGCCGGTGGGCACCGCCACCTCGGGCCTCAGCTCGAAGACAGCCGGCAGTACTTCGGGGTACCGGTACGTCGGAATGTAGGCAAGCGCGTACACGGCGTAGACCTCAGGCATCAGCTCAAACGCCGAAGGCAGGACGCGGCCGGCAGCAATGTAGGGCGCGATGCCGGAGACCAGCGGGCGCGTCGTGACTGCTGCAACGTGCGGCACCAGCGTGAATGCCGCCTCGGGCCTCCGCGCTGCCGCGTGGGCCTCCGGCCTCAGCTCTGACAGGAGCTCCGGCGCCATGATGATGTACGGCACGTAGTACGGCGCGTAGTTGAAGTACACGAACAGCGCCGGCACGACGCTGGACGCTGCTGCCGGCAGCGCTGTGACGGCAGGGTAGTACGGCACGTACGGCAGCGCGTAGGGCGGGAGCACTGCTGGCACTGTCACGGCGTATGCACACGCGTTTCCAATCAGCGCATCAACTAGTGCCGGCCCTGCAAAAAATGCAATGCCCGGCACCGCCATGCCCAGAAATCCTGCAATCACGCCCGCCAGGCTGCCCCTCGCGAACGACTCGACTGCCTTCCTCGCGCCGCGGCCGAACATAGGCAACCACTTGTACGCGAGGTACGCGCCGAAGGCGTACCGCAGCGCCGGAATTACAACGCGGCACATGATGTAGTACACCGCACCGAGCACTGACAGGGCCACTGACAGCGCTGCGTACGCCACCGGCACGAGGATGTACCTCACCGCGACGCATGCAATCACCACCGGCGCGGCTGCAAGCCCGGCAACCGCACCCGCTATCTGCTCGTGAAACGGCATCCAGGATATCCTCCCGTCAACGAACTCCCTTACAGATTCAAACAGCGCCTCGGCCCACGACCAGAGCTGACCGCTCATATCAAGCAGCGCGCTCCTGGCGGCATCAATGACGTGCTGCAGGTACTGGTAGACGTGCGGGTAGGCGACAGTGAACGCTATGACGAAGCGCGGGTCTGCAACTTTCTTGACGTACGACGCGAGCGCCCTGACTCTCGCTGCCAGGAACTCGACGAAGCCTCCGATTACTGGCAGCGCGCCCCAGGCCACAAGCTACCCCAGCAGCTCTCCGAGCTGGACTTTAAAGTAGATGAGGCCGTCCCTGTACCCCACGAACTCGATGCCGCTGCCTGCAAGCGCCCGCGTGAAGAACTCCCTGGCGTCAACGGCAACGAGCACGGCGTCTCCCTCGTACTCGACCCTCCTGACGAGACCGCCGGTCAGCAGCGCCGCGACCTCCGGCGGGAGCCTCTGCTTTAACCTCTCTCTAACTGCGGCATCGGCCATCAGCTGAAGTACGCCCTGATTATATATCTCTTGCCAATTCTGACGGTGCCGGCAGGTATTCCAATGCTCTCGTCGCTGCACAGCTCTATGCCCCACTTCTGGCCGGCGGCGGGAAACACGCAAGTTGTGTGCAGTCTCTGCAGCGTGCCGCCGTTTGAGGAAAACTCGAAGAGCGTGTCAATTACCGTGTCGAGATAGTCAGCCGTGCGCACGAAATCGCACCCAGTTATCCTCGCGCTTGCAGTTACCGTCTGGCCGTTGACCACGACGTAGCTGTTTGCAGTTGACGCCTCGTTGCCCCGGTACGCAATGCACGCGTAATTGCCGGTGAGCACCTCTATCTTGGGCATGGCCTAGAAGTACAGCCTCAGCTGCACGTAAATGTAGTCACCGGCGCTGACAGACACGTTCAGGTCGTCCACAAACGCCCGGACGACAGGAATGCCGTTCACGTCCCAGAAGAGTACGGCCCATAGCGTGCCGCCTGCCTGCGCGGTGCAGCCGGCAGACACCGCATTGTACCTGCCGTCCACGCCGTAGTCCTTCCTCACGTCTGCGGTGTCGCACAGCGTTACCGTGGACGTGAGGAAGCCCACCTTTACCGTCATGCTCACGGTGATGTCGGCGAGACTCCTGGAGGCCGGGTAGCACACGGCTACGCCTTACTGCCCTGCCTTCTTGCCTTGAGGCACTCCTCGACTGCCCGCTCTAGCAGCTGCCTGTCAGCGTTGTATGTCTGTTTGGGCCTGCAGTCTCCATCCAGCGTCACGACGCCCACCTCAACTCTTTCAACCCTTTCGGGCAGTTTCACGCAGCCGGCAGGCACGTGCCTCAGTGCAGCAGCTCGTATATAAGCGTTCTCAGGAAGTTGTAGTGAGGCCTCGGCACGAGCGGCCTGTCGCACGGCCTCTCAAGCGCTCTGTGCAGCGCCTCGACGTATTCCTGCGGGCTCCACGCCCTGTACTCTTCATACACGTCGTCTCTCGGGCCCCTGTAGTATGCCACGTCGTAGTAATTGACTGAATGCACGCACGGATGTGCAAGCACGTCCCAGAACGCCTCGTGGCGGACGGTCACCAGGTTCATGCCCATTGCGAGCGCCTCCCTCTGGAACAGCCCGAAGCCCTCGCCGGAGCTCAGCGACGCGAACGTGCCGTAGTTCGCCATGAGCGAGTACAGCTCCTGCTTGCCGGTTCTCGCCAGTCTCTTCACTCCGAGCATCTCAAGCCTCCTGTTAAGCTCTGCAGCATAGGCGTCCGGCACCTCGTCACGGTAGAACGCGTCGAGCACCTCGCGGGCGAGCTCAAGCGTGCTCAGCGCCCACGGCATCCACTTCCGCGGGTAGTTACCGGCAATGTACACTGCCCTCCTGTTCCGGCCTGCCATGACTAGCGGCGGCACTATTTCGTGCGGCACGATGTAATCCACGTGCACGTCGCTCTCCTCCATCCACTGTCTCGCCGCAAGCGACGGCACTATGCTGAGCCCGCAGCCGCACTTCCTCGCCCTCCTGCGCCCTAGAGACGTGAGAATGCCCTCGACAATCCAGTAACACACTCTGTGCGCTGCCCTTATCTTGCACGCAGCCTCGAAGCCGGCGTTCGGCGGGCCGATGATCACAACAACGTCGTAACTAGCAAACGGCCTGACCTGAAGCGCGAGCTCCCCGCCAACGCGCTCGGCAATAAGTTGTGCCTGCTCCATGACGCTCGTGGCAGCCACCGTGGGGATGACTGCAGCCTTCACGTCACGGCGGGAGCGCAACGCGTATTAAACGTGCGCTCCGGGCTGCAGCCTGCCCTACCGCGAAATTCCCGGCGACGCGCTAATGTATATATCGTGCTGCCGGCAGTGCTGCGATGGTAGGGAGAAGGAGAGTATACAGGCCGTACAGCAAGGAAAAAATAAAGACGGCGCTGTACAACGTCATCACCGCCAGGATGGGCGCCGCCGGGACGGAGTCAATACTGCTGCAGCTGCACGCCCTAAATTACTCAACGCTTGCAGCAGAGGCGTGGGATAAATACGGGAAGCTCGCCAGCGACGTGTTCAATGAATTGAAACCGGTGTCCGGGCTTACAGGAACGAGGCTCGCCGGGCTTAGGGCAATGGTGGGCGCCGCGATAAAGCTGCACAAGATGTGCGAGCGCGGGAGGGTTGTAACGAGGGCAGAGGCAAGAGAGCACATCACCGCCGCGGGCAGGAGGGCAGGGCTGACTGACGACGAGATTGCCAGAGTGATTGACCGGCTCGTGTCCGTCGGCTCTTGCGAGAGGCTTGCCTAGTGCGCCTCTCTTAGCGTTTCCAGCAGCAGCCTCCTGAGAAACTCCTCCACTTTTTTCCTGCCTCTCGACTCTGCCGTGACGAGATAGTTGTGCGTGTTCTGCACGTCCAGCCTCATGAACTCAATGCAGTCAATGGCAAACCACCACTTCTTCTTTTCCGTGACTGCCCTCCCGTACTTGTGGAAGAACATCCTTATTGCAGCCCTTACATTCTCCCAGCGCAGGTACCGCGCGAGCCTCAGTCTCAGCAGCCGCGTCGAGAACACCAGCGCCCTCCTCTCCGGCGCTATCACCCTGCCGCAGCGCACTGACACCAGCGTTCTAATTGCGTGGTACGCCAAGTATGTCTCTGGGCTCCAGCGGTAGTACCACGCCTTTCTCTTCCGCACCTGCTCACTCCTGCAGCAGTCTCTTGAGCTCTTCTGGCAGCTCCTTGATGGCAGCCTCCCTTCTTGGCTGCTCGTGCTGTGGCTGCACTCTCACCTGCTGCATGTACGACTGGAGTGCCTCTCTCAGCATGGCTGCAAGCAGGTCTCCCTCGGCGCTGCCCGCAACTCTCGGCGCGAGCCTGGCGACTATGTCTCTCACCCTCCTGTAGCGCTCGTCAATTCTGGCCACGTAGCTCGATATTACCGAGATGACAATGTCTTCCGGCAGGACTGAAAAGAGAGTGTCCATCACTGCCATTTTCGTGTCGCTGTCTGCGTACATCAGGAATAACGCAAAGCGCTCTATCATGTCTGCCAGCCGTTCTGCCGTCTCTGCGTCCTCCACCTTGATGCGCGACATGATGACCGCCCTAATTAGCGATGCCGGACGCTCCCTCCTCTGTGCCGTCATTGCTGCTGCTTCTTGCGTATCTTGATAACAATATAGCCCTTCATCCCCACTGCTCTCTCCTCAATTGACACGTCGAGCGCCTTGAACACGCGCGGGGGTATGCCCTGCCTGACTCTTTCGACTAGCTGCTCAACGGGAATGATTATGCCGACAAGCCCCCTGTCCACGTGTATCCACGGGTCGAGGCCTATGCGCTGCAGGTCGCCTGCCAGCTTTCTCAGCACTTCCATTACCTTCTCTCTCTCTGCTTGCGTGAAGTCTGGCGCCGGGCTGGCGCTCACGGCTGAACGCTGTTACTAACGTATATATCTTACTGCCGGGAGCAGCGTCGATGGCGTCGCCCGCGCCAACGCTAGCGGAGCAGTTCCAGGCGCTGATGTCAGCCGTGCTGAACGCAGTGGTGCAGCTCGCGCAGGGAATTGCCAGCTTCATTGCCCAGAACGCGCCGCTGTTTGCCATGATACTTGGCTTTGCGGTACTCGGTGTTATCGTGATTAGATACGGCAGGAGGTTCATCGACGCAATAGTCGGCTGGGTCAGAGAGCTGTTCTAAGCAGGGCGCGCGCCCAAGCTCAAAGCCCACCTCTTTTTTACGCCCTTCCTCTCATCAGCACGTGCCCAGAAGGCTCAAGTCTCCGGTCAGAGAATTTGAGAAAGAGCTCGGAGCACTGCTTGGAGATGTGACAAGACTTGGGCCGAAGGCCGTGCTGACGACTTCAATCAAGCTGCTACGCGAGCTTGAGAGGGCGCTCCTCGGGGAGGAGGAGTGAGGTGCTACAGGCTGCCGCCAGCGAGGATAGGCACGGCTGACTACACGCCCTACCTCTGCACGCCGGACATGCAGTTCTGGAGGACGCTGTCAAGACTGGCAGTCGTGTCGAGAGTCACGGCAAGAGCGAATCTGCTCTGGCTTGAGCGCCCAATGCTCTACCCCGTGCTCGACAGAGTGCTCGGAGCGAGAACGTTAAGGCAGTGGCTTGAGGCGTGGCGCGAGATAAGGCGCTACGGCCTGCCGCCAGTGAGGGAGGCGTACTCGCTGGGAAGCGCACTGCAAGCGCTGACGCCAGAGCCTGAAGTCTTCGAGAAGCTGTTTAACGTGCAGGTAGCGGGCGCGCCGCCGTTGACGGACATGACAAGACACGTGATCAGACTGCTCGACGGGCTGGTGGGCGCCATGGGGCCTGAAGGCGCATACAGGGCGCTGTACGCCGCGGTGTACTGCGCGATGAAGCTTGCACTCGGGCCGCCGCTGAGGCCGAAAAAACGCAAATAAAGTGCCGTGCAGCGTCGCGCATGGTCAAGTACAAGTTCAGCGTGCTGCTGCCGGTAAGGCTGCCGCCGGAAGCGGTCAGAGAGCTCAAGGCGGCAGTCGAGACGTGGCTGAAGCAGCACGAGGAGGAGTGCAGGGCTGAAGTGGAAGTGAAGGTGAGAAAGGTCAGGAAGCAGGAAGGAGAGACATGAGCGAGAGAAAGAAGGAGGCAGTCGAGTTCGAAGTGGAAGTGCCGTACCTCATAGACGGACAGTGCCTGGAGCGGCTGGAGAAGTACCTCGCAAATAAAGTGAGACAGCTAGTGCTCAAGTACGGCGCCGCCGAGGTTAGAATCGAAATGGAAGTAGAGCTGAGGAAGAGGTCGTGGCTTGAGGGGCTGTTCAGCCTCTAGCGCAGCCGCCCCTCAGCTCCACTCTCTCAACTCCAATTTTTCCTGCAAGCTCTATCATTCTCAGCAGCCCGGGGCACATCAGCTCGGGCCTGCACTTAAGGCCGCCGCCTCCGGACACGCGCCTCCTGCCGCTGAACAGCACGTTAATGTCAATACCGCGTCTAATTCTCTCATAGTTGATGCACTCGCGCCTGGCATCAGAACCCAGCAGGTACTGCAGTAACGGGACGTACTGCAGCTCCGGCTCCGGCTCGACCCACACCGCCACGTGCACGCCCCTGCTTGAGCTCAGGCGGTAGACAAAGCCAGCAGCAGAGTAGCCAAACGCCTCAAGCACGCGCCTTGCGGCCAGCTCGTACTCCTCCCGGCAGAGCGGCAGCGTGACTTCATCAACGTCAACCAGCAAGACGCCGGCATTCATGCCCTCACTCTCTTTCCCTGAGGTACTCAATTCTGCCCACAGGCCGCCACACCTCGCCGCGCTCAATGCACTCCCGCTCGCGCCCTGGCCCGCACGCCCCGGGGTACGACAGCGCCACGAGACTGCAAATGCTCCGGCAGTCCTCAAGCGCGCAGGTGCCCGGCTCCATGCGGCAGTAAAGGCCGTACAGCACTCCGGCACAGTACTTGTAGCCGGTCACGGTGTAGCCAATGTACTCCGGCTCGACGCCAAACGCGCCAGAAATGACATCCATCACGGTGCCAGCCGCTGCACTCAACAGTTCCGACAGCCTCCTCGCGACGTGCCTGGCGACCTCCGGCACGATGGCTCTAAGCCACCGGTAGTACGGCCTCGTGTAGCCGGCATAGTACGCCTCAAGTATTGGACGCCACGGGCGCCAGTATGCCGTCAGCTCCTCCGGGTACAGCGCCTCGCAGTAAAGCACGTCAACGTAGAGATTGCCCGTGGCCCACCTGCGGGCACAATACTCGAAGACGCCGGTGGCACAGGCCGATATGTAGCGCAACTGCTTGACAAACTCGCCGGCAGGCCCTGCCAGCATGAATATCCACTCGCGGCGGTAGGGGTGGTAGAAGATGTAAATTCTTGTCAGCGTTAACGAATCAACAACGTAGACAGAGCGCCTCGTGTAGTGAACGCGTATCTTACCCTCTCCCGCCGGAATCTCGACGTAACTCATGCCAGCCTCTCGTTAAGACACTCGTGTCGGTACGGGCAGTACGAGCAGTACGGGCCGCGCTCCGGCTCCGGCGGGACGCCGGAGGCAAGAGCGTACGACAAGTCCTCATATCTTGCCAGCGCCTCTCTTGCCAGCGCGCGACGGCTCTCATCGTTCAGCGTCACGTGAAAGACAGAGTAGCGCTGCAGGTCAAACGACATCATTAACAGCACGCCGATGTCCGCGCCGGCAATTGCGGCGTAGTACTTGAGCTGCCGCTCGTGCCAGCGGAAGAACGGATTTGACGCGTTGGGCGTTTTCGTGAACTTGAGCTCAATGACAGCCCTAACGCCGCTGCAGTCGCAGAGCATGTCCACAACGCCTGACAGCTGGCCCAGCGATACCCTCACCTCACTCTCACACTTACAGCCGTGCCTCTCGAACACCGGGGGCGCGTGACGGGCAAACCAGTGGTGCATGTCAGTCCCGCGGAGCACGAGGTCAGTAATCTCCTTCCCGCGCGTGATGGCACAGTACGCGTACCGGAGGCACGACGCAACGTGGCTGATGCCCGGCTCCAGGCGCTTCACGCCGTACATGCACTTCAGCTCCTCTACTGCCTTGAGGATGTGCCCGATAGCGTCCATGCCGGAAAAC
>Ga0326760_1001424_pt1 | contig 10661 bp, 12 predicted proteins | sample GCREP_S_FD_207668 | JGI IMG/M metagenome (GOLD analysis project Ga0326760, IMG submission 207668) | Hot spring sediment microbial communities from Geyser Creek Basin, Yellowstone National Park, WY, United States - GCR.EP_S | ecosystem: Environmental > Aquatic > Thermal springs > Near-boiling...
ATCAGGAGATTGCTATGAAAGCTGAGGAAAAGGTGATAAACGGAATCGCGAAGATGCTTTCCCTCGCATTTTCATGCTGCGAGATTCTAAAAAAGGCAGTCGATGAAAGGAACAAGGCTTTGCTTGAGGAGGTATTCAGGCTTGAAAGGGATTCAGATGAGATAAGGAGGAGCATAACTCAGGAAATTTACAGGGGGGCATTTCTTCCTTACATAAGGCCGAATGTTTTCAGGCTAGTTGAAACTGTAGATGAAATCCTAAACACCGCTGAAGAGTGCGCGATGAACTTTCAAAAGATCGATGACATGAGCTTTCTCGAAATAAGGGAAATAGAGTCATTGCTGGAGCTAAACACAAGGCTCTGCAGCATCCTTGCAAAGAACTTTCCTATCTTTTTGAAGGATTTTGAAAGGCTAAGGGAGGGTGTCGTTGTCATCAGAATGATGGAAAAGGAAGCGGACAACATGAAGTTCGCAGCATATGAAAAGCTTAAGGAAATAAAAGTGGACTACTGGGACGGGCACTTCATTTCCAGATTCATAGACTCGCTTGAAAGGATGAGCGATGTTGCTGAGGATGCGATCGACATGCTTCAGATAATACTGCTGAGCCTATGATATGCTCGAATTCGCATCTCTTATAGCATTTCTGCTGATCTCCTTCAGCATCGGATCAAATGATACATCGAATTCCTTCGGGCTCTGCATAGGATGCAGGGTTATAAGCCTGAGAAAGGCAACGCTTATCCTTTTCACTCTAGTCATCCTCGGCCTTTTCGCACAGGGAGAAGGAGTGATGAAAACGGTTGGAAAGGACTTTGTGGAGCTCAATCCGGAGATTTCCGCGGTTTCAATGGCGATATCGGCGCTAATCATTGTTTCATCGAACTTCAGGGGTTTTCCTGTTTCAACGCATCAGGTCATAATAGGAAGCCTTGCGGGAGCTGCTGTTGCGATGAACGCTTCGATAAGCATCGCAACCTTTGCCGAAATCCTTGCCTCCTGGATCTTCTCCCCTGCCGCTGCTGGAATTATTGCAGCATTAATATTCCTCATGCTTGAAAGAATTCTGAGGAGATATTCCTTCATTGAAATCGACAGAATTCTTAAGGCGATGATGGTCATTTCAGCAGCTCTAATAGCGTACAACACAGGCGCAAACGAGCTTGCAACCGCAATGGCTCCAGTTCTCCACGCCGGGATTTCCGAAAAGGCAAGCTTGGCATTTTCGGGGGCATTTCTTTTATTTCTTGGAGCATTTCTGCTCAGCGGAAGGGTTATAGAGACAGTATGCAAGGGAATAACTGCCCTGGATCCAAGGTCTGGGCTTTCAGCGCACATCGGAGCTGGAATAGCGGTTCTGGGCTTTACAGCGATTGGAATGCCTGTGTCAACGACTTACGCGATGATAGGCGGTATAGCCAGCGTTGGGCTTCTGAAGGGAGTAAAGGCTGTTAGGATTGAAACCCTGAAAAGGGTTGTATTCAACTGGTTCTTTGCCCCTTCATTTTCCTTCCTTCTCAGCTTTCTCGCTGCAAAAGTTCTGTTTCATTAAGCGAAATCCTTAAATACAATTTTCCAAAGCTTTTTTATGGGTCCGTAGCTTAGCCTGGTCAGAGCGCCCGGCTCATAACCGGGCGGTCGAGGGTTCAAATCCCTCCGGACCCATATTTCTGACTAAAGATTTAAAGTCTAAAGAGTTCTTTCAGTGATGCAAATAGCCTTCGTTACTCCCCGCTTCTACCCAGAAATAGGCGGCGTTGAAACGCATGTTTTCGAGATCGCTAGGAGAATGAAGGAATTCGATGTGGAAGTGCTTGCAACTGATCCAAGCGGAAAGCTGAAAAAGGTTGAGGAAATTGAGGGGATCAAAGTCAGGAGGTTCAAATCCCTTGCCCCCGGAAACGCTTACTTTTTCTCTCCGGAGCTCTGGGGTTATCTGAAAAGGCATTGTAGGGATTACGATTTAATCCATGCGCACAACTTCCACGCCTTTCCAGCTCTATACGCGGCCCTTTCAAGGCCAAAAAAGCTTGTTTTCACCCCCCATTACCATGGACATGGCCACAGCTTTTTCAGGGATATTCTATTCAGAATTTACAGGCTTTACGCCAGGAGAATTTTTTGCCAAGCTGATGCAGTTATCTGCGTATCGAAATTCGAAAAAGAATTGATTTTGAAGGATTTTAAACCAAAAAGGGTTGAAGTGATTCCGAACGGTGTCAACTTCGAATTTATGGAGAAAAGAAAAAATGGAAAAAAGATCCTTTACGTTGGCAGGATTGAAAAGTACAAGGGTTTAGATTTCGTTGTTAAAGCTTTAAAGCTCCTTCCCGATTTCAGGCTTGAAATAGTTGGTAAGGGAAGCTACAAGCGGGAAATAATCAAACTTGCGAAAAAGCTTGAAGTTCTCGACAGAATAAGCTTCTATCAGGATTTGAGCAGAGAGGAGCTTTTGAGGAAATATTCCGAAGCAAGCGTCTTAGTTCTGCTTTCAAAGTTTGAAGCTTACGGCCTCGTCGTTGCTGAAGCCTTGGCAAGCAAGACTCCATGCGTTGTTGCGAAAACCTCAGCACTGGCTGAATGGGTTGATGAAAAAAATGTTTTTGGCATAAGCTACCCTCCAGAGATTCCAGAGCTTGCAGAATTGATCAAAAAAGCTTCTGAAATTGAGGTTGGAGATGTTAATGTTGCATCTTGGGATGAGGTTGCTGAGAAAGTTAAAAAAGTGTATCTTGCTTTAAACGAGAGTCAATTTTAGTCTAGGTGCTTTAAAATGTCCTTCGCTTTTCTAAGAATATCGTAGCACAAAAGTGCTGAAAGCGCGTGGATAGGGATTCTAAAGTAAGGGCTGTGCCTAACTCTTTCTCTAAAAGTCAACTCTCTTGGATGGGAAACACTAACATTTTTCCCGTAATGCTCGGTGTAAACGAGAAAACCCCTGAGTACCTTTGCCCTTACTCTAAACAAATCGAGCTCAAAGAAGATGCCTTCATCAATAACTCTTCCCTTTCTCTCCTTGCATTTAAAAAAGACCTTCTCCATAACCCATCTTTTATAAGAGTGCCCCCAAAACCTGTTAGATTAAAGGAGAAAAGTTTTTTCTCATATTATTATATTTTTAAAAAAGAACAAATTTTATTTTCAAATTCGAATTACTAATGATTTTAGCTCTCAACTTGTGAAAAGTTTTATATGTCAAAATATAAGATAAAAGTTGTGAGTTCCGAAAATAAAAAACTCGTCACCATTTTTACTACTTGGGAGAGAAAATGCGGAATTGCCAAATACTCCCAATTTTTATATAAAGAATTGGAAAACATAATTAATGAAGACAAAATCCCAATAAAAGTAAAGATTGTGGAGAATATTAATCCGAACTCAGTAAATCCAATATATTGGACTAAAATGGCATTAAATCTAAAGAAAAGCGATATAATACACATACAACACGAATTTGGATTGTTTGGATGCTTTTGGAGAGGTAAAATATGTGGGCTTGCATCTTATTTTTTTTATTTAATTATTTCTATTTTAAAAAAAATAAAAAAATATAAAATAATTACAACTATGCATGAAGTGTATGAGGACAAAAAAATCCGTAGTCTAATTCGTAAAGCATATTACAGACTAAGAGAATGGCCCATTATATTTTTTTCAGATCTAATTATTGTCCATACAAATAAAGCTAGACAAGAATTAATATCTAGAGCGATGAAGAAAAAAATAGTTACAATTCCACATGGATCCTATCAAACTCCAATTTTTTTAGATGAGCTAGAATGTAAAAAAAGGCTAGGAGTGGAAGGAAAGTGGGTAATAACAATTTTTGGGTTTATTCACAGAAAAAAAGGTTATGAAAAAATCTTAAAAATTTTACCAAATCTCGAAAATACCGTTCTCCTTATAGCTGGCTCTCCTGCCCCTTGGGACGCTGAGTATGTAAATCAGCTAAGCAATATTATAAAAAGTATGAATTTAGAAACAAAAGTAATTTTATTAACAAAATTCATAGAAGAAGAAAATTTGCCTGTGATATTTAATGCTTCCGATATTATTCTACTCCCATACGAGGAAATCACCCAGAGCGGAGTACTATCAATGGCCTTGGCTTACAGAAAACCAGTAATAGCTTCTAAGTTATCAACTTTTTTAGAAGTGGCACAGGTATATGGATGTATAGAACTAGCAGAATCCGAGGAAGAATGGTTAAATAAAATAAGAGAAATATTGCATTCAAAAGAGAAAAAAGAAATTATGAAAAAAGCTTCCCAGAAATATTGGGAGAACACTAATTGGAAAAATATAGCGAAGTTACATCTTAATTTATACTTAAATTTACTTAAATTATCTAAACTAACAAATCTATAAAAAACTCATAACTTTCACTTTTCGCAATCTTTACCATATTCTTATAAAGTTCATTTTCGTACTTCCCTATTCCGCTAGTCGAACAGGCTTTGAAACGTTCCAGTATAGAACTTTCATCTGAGCTCGTCTTTAAATTAGAAATTTAAAAAATTTGTGATGAAATAGAATAAAGCCAGTCTTCTGATTTAATTAAAAGTTCGAAAGTTCCTGATCGGAAAATTATTTAAGAAAAGTTAAAGAAATTAAAAAGATGTCAGCTTCTATGGTATGTAAGATTAAACCGAGAGTTTCTATTATTATTTTAAACTGGAACGGATGGAGGGATACGATAGAGTGTTTGGAATAATAGAGGAGCTTAAGCCGAGCTGGAGGGGAGAGCTGGAAATCACTAATGCTATCCAGCTGATGCTCGATCGCGGCTACAGCGTCGGCTACGAAGTTCTTGAAGGCTGGTGGTTCGACGTTGGAAAGAGCGATGACGTGCTCGCCGTAAATGCGAGAGTGCTGGATGAAAAAGCGAGGGAGAGAATCGAAGGAGAAATTGCAAGCTCGAAGATAGAGGGCAGAGTTGAAGTGGGAAAGGGGACAAAAGTGCTCAACAGCGTTGTTAGAGGGCCCTCTGTGATTGGGGAGAACTGCTTGATAGAGAACTCCTACATCGGCCCATACACGAGCGTTGGCAGGAATTCGAAAATTGTCAACAGCTCCATCGAGTATTCCGTGATTCTGGAAGGGGCCCAAATAATCGATGTTGAAAGGCTTGAGGAAAGCTTAATAGGAAGGAATGCGAAGGTTACAAAGAACAGGGAAAGAAGGTTTATAAGGCTTAATTTGGGAGACTATTCGGAAGTGAGCATATAAATCTTAAGTGCTAAATTTTTTAAACGTAATCGACTAAAAATGTCATGCTCGAAGGAATTCCAAAGAAAGAGTACCCAAGGCTTTTATATCGCTATCTCAAGGAATTTCTTGAAGTATTGATAAGGAAAAACAGTTTTAAAGTTTATTTAGCCCGAAATTTCCAAAGCATTTACAAGCCCAATTTCAGAAAAGGGGATAAATTAAAATGGAAAGGGGTTGAAGTTGTCTTTCCACAATTTATAGCCCCTCCTGTTTATGGACACACAGTTCTAGCTCTGGTTGGGGAGTATTCAATCCCAGAATGCAATATAGAAAAAGATGATACAGTTTTCGATGTTGGAGCGCATTTTGGTTTCTTTTCCTACTATGCAGTACAAAAAGGTGCTAAGGAAGTCTATGCATTCGAACCAAATCCATATGTTTTTGAAATTCTGAAAAAGCATGCTGAAATGTGGAGCGATAAAATAAAGCCCTTTGAAATTGCTCTATATTCATCCAATGGATTTCAAGAACTTTTAATTCCAAATCCACTTGCCGGCTGGTCTACCTTAGCTCCGAAAGAAAGAGAAGGGGAAAAAGTGAAAGTTAAAACGATGACACTTGACAGCTTTGTAAAAGAATACAATGTTGAAAGAGTTGATTTCATAAAAATAGATGCAGAAGGCTCTGAAAGGGAAATATTAAAAGGTGCAAAGGAAACAATAAAGAGATTCAAGCCAAAAATGGCAATAGCAGCCTACCATCTGCCAGATGACAAGAAAGTGATTCCGGAGCTTGTTTTATCGATAAGGAATGATTATAAATTTAAATTAGTGGATAAAGGTGAACCGGTCCTTTTTTTCTTTTAGATTTCTCCCAAAGCAAAATATCTTTATAAGACAAACATTGTATACTCGCACATGGACTACCGAGTCTTTCGATATCTTGTGCATTTCATCTTTTTGTGCATTTCAGGCAAAATTATCGGGGATATCTGCGAAGTTAAAAAGAGAATTAACCTAGCAAAAACTGGAAGCCCTGCTAAAAAAGAGGATTCCTCCGAGATTGTTCAGCCGTTGGTGAGCATGTCATCCCCACCAAAAACGAGGCAGGATTTCTAGAAAAGCTTTTGGAGAGCGTTAAGAACCAGAGTTACAAAAATCTTGAGGTCATCGTAGTAGACTACAAAAGCGATGATGGCACAGTTCAAATTGCCAGAAGCTTTGGCGCTCGTGTGATTGAAGTTTCGAGAAAAGGAGTCGGCTATGCCACGCATGTAGGTTTTGAAAATGCCAGAGGAGATATAATAATAAGGGCAGATGCCGATGCGGTTTTCCCTCCAGAACTGATAGGCAAAACTGTTGAAAGGATTAAAGATTCCGACGTTTACCACGTTTCGCATCTATATTACGACGGATCCTTTTTTATGAATTTAATGGCCCATCTCTACGACAAATACTGGAGGAAACCGTGGGAAACCACAGGACATTTCATAGCGGTCAGGAGAGAATTCTACCGTAAAGTCCAGTTCAATCCTGACATGGAATTGCACGAAGACTGGGAATTTGGTTGGAGGGCTAAAAACAGCAATGCAAAAATACATTTTGACTTTGAGAATTTTGTCTTGGTTTCCGCCCGCAGAATAAAGAAAACAGGGCTATTCAGATATATCTTGGGTTTCAGGAAAAGATGAACCCTATTTTCCGGAAATCTTGGCAAAAAGGTAGCCAGCTATGGTAAAAGATATTGCAAAAACTATGCCGAAACTTCTGATAAATTTACCCCTCAAAATATAGAACAATAAACTCCTAAGGAGGAACTTGAGATATTCCCTTTCCCCCTCTAACCTGAAATCCCTTTCGAGAATTGCTTTAGAGAAACCCTCGTAGTAAGCCCTTCTAAGCGCGTATCTGAATTTGCACCTGCTCCTCGGAACCCTATGGTATACCACTGCAGAGGGCTCGAAGATTACCCTCGCATCCGGCTTCAACTTTTTCAGCCTAAGACTGAACTCCGCTTCCTCACTTCCGAGAAGTTTCTTGCCATACCTTCCAATTTCTGTTCTGAAATAACCCGCAACTTCAAATGCTTCCCTCCTGAAAGCCATGTTTGCACCTATCGGGTTTCTTATTTCACCTTCTTTCATTCCCCTGTAAGTGCAGCCGACGATCCAATCAAGTTCTTCACCAAGCCATCTAGGCCTTCTGGAATCAAAAACCGGTACTATCTTCCCTCCAACTCCAAAAACTCTCTCATCCCTAAAATTTCTGGCAATTTTTTCCAGCCAATCTTTCTCGGCCCATGCATCATCATCTATGAAGGCAAGAATTTCCCCACTCGATTCCATTATACCTTTATTTCTCGCTGCGGAAAGTCCAAAGGAGTCCGAAACAACTATCCTCGCATTTTTCACATTTTCCCTATAGAATTTAACCAAGGAATCGACTGGATCCAAAACCAGCAAAACCTCATGCGGCTCCAGAGTCTGCTCTTCAATGGAATTCAGACATCTGATAACGTCTGAAAACCTTTCAACGCTGTAAGTTGAGACTATCACCGAAACTTTCATTCAGAAAAATCCTCCGCTGCAGATACAAAAAGTTTTAGGCTAAAAATTTGCTTAAGTTTCGATCTCGCGAATCAGATTTATGTATTCTTCAGCGATCTTCAAATAATCGAACCGCTTAGCAAAATCGAGCCCATTCCTAGACAGCTTCAACCATAGCCCCTCGTTTGTTACAACATTTTCAAGAGCTTTTGCCCATTCCATAGGCTCCAGCGAGTTCACCCTAATCCCATTGAATCCGCTAACTACAACTTCATCGGGAATCGCATTCGATACTACTACAGGCGTTCCACAGGCCATCGCCTCCAGAGCTGCATATGAAAAAGTTTCGTAGGAAGATGGCAATACTAAAGCTTTAGCCCTAAATAGAAGTTCTACATATTCCTTTAAGCTTAGTTTTCCAACGACTTCGACAAAGTCCCTTTTTATATCTAACCGCCCCCCGGTTATGACGAGTTTCAAGTTCAGCTTTTCTCTTAAAATTTCAACAGCCTTAACGCTTATCCAAGGATTTTTCCTATCTCCCACTCCCACATGAACAACTATGTTCTCTCTCTTTGTAAAATCATTGATGTGTACTTTTGGCAGTTTCATTGGCAGAGGTATAACTTTCCTTACCTCAATTCCCCAATCTCTCAATTCAGTGGCCAGTTTATTCGAGACTGAAACTATGCAATCGACTCTTTTATACAAACTTTTTGCAATGAAATTGTAGAATCTGTTACTTTTTAGGGTGTGTATTCCATGATTTACAGCAATTATTGGGCTAAATCTCAACGGAATTATCCCGTTCAAGATGACGGCATCCAAATCTAGCTTTCTAACTAATTTGGATCCCTTATTGTACCAATCCCATCCAATTCTGATCCAAGGATTCTCTACAGTAGGTTTGTCATTCAAAGTTAATATTTTGGGCTCCAATTCTAGTCCATGGATTTCTTTAAACCATTCTGGCAATTCCTTTTTTTCCATCCCATAAAATCCCCAGCTCAAAATCACGCATTCCTGTCCGAGCCTTTCAAAGGCTTCATACAAGAGGGCAATGAATCTGTTAACACCATCTAGATGGGTGATGTATTCCCTCCTGATCAAACCTATTCTCATCTTCCAATTTTTTAAACTTCAATATAATAGTCTTTTCTCCTTTTATTTATCAATTGCTTAAGAACAAAATTAAAAAATGAAACGCAATTTTAAAGAAAATGACCCAGCAAAAAAAACATTGCAATAATTGGACCATCAAGAAGATTTCTTTCCGGTGTTGGCTACTACACTATCCGCCTATCAAATGCCCTCTCAGAATTCTTCAAAGTAAAAGCTATTCTCTTCAGAAAAATGCTTCCTAAAAAGCTTTTCCCCGGCTGGAGAAGGGTTGGTGAGGATTTAACAAAAATCGGATTCTCAGAATGTTCTCTCCTTGTAATTTTTCCGAATAGCCCGCCTTTATAAATACCACATCTTCTCGAGACTTTCTTACTTCTTCGAATACTCTTTTTGCCAAATCCACCGATACAGAGAATGGTTAACACCTTGGTATATCACGTGAATTTTCTCTTCCTCTATGTTTAGCATTTTCATCAGTTCTTTCTTCGTAAACTCTGAAATTGCAATTATTAAATCGATTTTTTTAAGTGCTTTGGGGGTTAAAATCCACTGAATCTTCTCAGACAAGTCTCTAATTTCAAATGGGTACCTCATTGGCGCCAAATCGTGTACAGTTATAATCAGCCTCCTTGGTTTTCTGATAAAAACAACGGGGGCTATCACTTGGGCAGTTGCGTGTACAATATCAGCATTCGCGCATCTGTATGTGAACAACCAAGCCAACACAGTGGAACCAAGAATTTTATTTTCACTTCTTTGTACTCTAGTTACTTCGAGCTCATAGCCTTCACTTTTCGCAATCTCTACCAGATTTCGATAAAGTTCATTTTCAACCTCCAAGTTACTTGAGGGATGAGAGCGGAAAATACAAGCTGATAATCGTTATCAGAAACGACCGTTACGAGGTAGATGAAAACAAGAGGGTTATTCATTTGAAGGACTTTAACCTGACCCTGAGGTAATTTACAATGATGCTAGGAGAGGTTGGTATGCCCACATCACAGTAAAGGTCGAGAATGTAGCTAAAGCCAAGGGCAGTTTGAGGGCTGGCGTGGACTTGGGCATCGTTAACTTAGCCACGGTCTATGTTGAGGATGGCACATGGTACATTTTCAAGGGTGGCAGCGTACTTTCCCAATACGAGTGCTACAGCGAAAAGATAAGCAAAGTTCAGAAGGTTTTGGCAAGGCATGGGCAGAGAAGGAGCAGGAGGCTTAAGCTGCTCTACGATAAGAGGAAAAGGTTTCTGAGGCATGCTCTGAACAGCATGGTTAGAAAGATAATGGAGGAGTTGAAAGAGAGGGGAGTGAGCGAGGTCGTTGTGGGTTATCCAAAGGATACTGTTAGAGATCACGGCAATAAACTCACGGTGAATTTTTGGAATTATGGTTACACAATCAGGCGCTTTAAGGAGATTGGCGAGGAGTTGGGAATTAAAGTTGTTAAGATAGGCGAATCCGATACCTCTAGAAACTGCTCCCTGTGCGGGGATGCCCATAAAAATGGGCGAATCAAACGCGGCCTCTATAAGTGTCCCCGCACAGGAAAAGCCATAAATGCTGATTTAAATAGTGCAGTAAACATCCTACATATCCCCGAGTCCCTAGGATCTAGGAGTAGAGGGCAACTCCTAGGGAGGGATAGGGGTAACGGACTGAAGGCCAGCTTAGTCTACCGCTGGACGAACGGAGCAGGGTGGGTGAAAAACATCTAGCTATGAAGTGATGAAAGTGAAGGCGGTAAACCACAAACCAATGATCCGCCCTGAGGGAACCCTCGCC
>Ga0326760_1001425_pt1 | contig 10657 bp, 10 predicted proteins | sample GCREP_S_FD_207668 | JGI IMG/M metagenome (GOLD analysis project Ga0326760, IMG submission 207668) | Hot spring sediment microbial communities from Geyser Creek Basin, Yellowstone National Park, WY, United States - GCR.EP_S | ecosystem: Environmental > Aquatic > Thermal springs > Near-boiling...
AATGCTGACAGGATCAAAGACTTGGTAAAGGCTATCCAAGACCAAATAACCGTTGTTATGAAGGATGTGGAAGAAATTCTTGATTCTGCCTTAAAAGAAACCGAAAAAGCCAAGGTGGTGCAAGAAGGATTAAACGCAATAGAGAAAAATATGAAGGAGGTCCAAGCAGGCTCAGAAGAAATACTAAAAAGCGCCGAAGAGATAGTGGTAGCTGTTGGACAGGTGAAGAAGGCTATTGAACAGATAGCTGCTGCTGCTCAAGAAGCAGAAAAGGCAACAGAAGAGGCAGCTACTGCGGCTAAACAGCAAGCTCAAGGTGCAGAAGAGCTCGCCCAGGCTATAGAAGAGATAGCTGCTCTTGCTGATGAGCTTCAGTCAATGAGTTAAAAGCTTAGAAGCGAACCGGAGGTGGTAAAATGTCTGGTGAAACTTTTTTAAGTAATCAGTTTGTAACCTTTGCTTTAGAAGGAGAGGTATTTGCCTTAAACATGGCTCCTGTGCAGGAAATAATAAGGGTTCCTGAAATCGTAAAGGTTCCTAAATCACCATCAAGCCTTATGGGTCTTGCTAACCTAAGAGGTAAGATTTTGCCTGTCATAAATCTCAGAAAAGTTTTTGGACTTACCGATAAATCTCTTGATGAAGCCAACCGGGTGATTGTGGTTGACCTTGGGCAGATCTTGGGGTTTTTGGTAGATAATGTTTACAGCGTTATAGAGGTTGAAGAGACCAAAATAGAAAGCGCAGAAGACATACAAAGCATAGTTAAGTCCGATTTTCTTAAAGGGGTTATAAAAGATGTAGGTAGGTTTAAGATGGTGATGATGCTTGACCTCGAAAAGGTGATCGAAAAGGAGTTTTCTCAAGCTATCCAAACTTCTTCTCAAGAATACGAAGTTAGGTCTTTTGAAAAAACTGAAGAGGAAGAGGTAATCAAAGAAGAAAGACAGTTTGTAAGTTTCCTTGTAGCAGGAGAAGAATATGCTATCCCTATAGAAAATGTGCAGGAAATAGTTTTGGTCCCAGAGCATATCACCAAGGTGCCTAATTCAGAGAGCACCATACTAGGGATAATGAACCTAAGAAATAAGGTTTTACCCTTGGCAAGCCTGAGAAGATTGTTTGGTTTCTCAGAGGAAAGTCTTACTGAACAAAGCAGGATTGTAGTCCTTTCTTTAGGAGAGCTATCGGTAGGGATAGTAGTTGACAATGTGCGTGAAGTCTTAAGAGTTCCAGAAACTCTGATCGAGCCTATCCCTCCGATTATTGTAAAAGATGAGACAAATTTTGAGATTACAGAGATTTGTAGACTAAACGGTGGTAAAAGGTTGGTGTCTATTATTTCTGTTCCTAATCTTTTTAAACATAAGGACATAAAGGAGGTTTTAAGTTCTATGGAAGAAAAGAAAGAGTTAGAAGAAACCAAAGAAGAAATGCTTGAAGAGGAAGAGCAGTTCGTAATTTTTAAGCTAGAAAATCAGGAGTATGCTGTTCCTATAGAAAATGTGCAAGAAATAGTAAGGGTGCCTGAAGAGTTAACCCGCGTTCCTAAGACCCCAGATTTTGTAGAGGGAGTTATAAACCTAAGAGGTAGTGTGCTTCCTGTTATCGACCTTCGTAAAAGGTTTGACCTGCCAGAAAAACAAAGGGACGACCATCAGAGGATATTGGTTTTTGTGTTTGATAATGTTTCTATAGGGTTCATCGTAGACTCAGTTAGTGAGGTGCTTAAAATCCCCAAATCAGTTATTCAAAAATCGCCTGAGATTTTAGGAGAAAGAACTAAAATCTTCCCCAGGGTAGCCAATCTTGAAAAACAAAAAAGAATAATTCAGATTATTGAACCAAGGGAAATTTTAAATAAAGAAGAATTAAAGGAATTAGAAAAAACCAAGGAAAGTTAAGATGATTTTGATAATCGACAGAGGAAGGAAAAGGAGGAATAGATGATAAAAGTTTTGGTAGTTGATGACTCGGCATTGATGAGAAGGGCTTTGAGACAATTCTTTGAAGAAGAAGGGGATTTTATCGTAGAAACGGCAAAAAACGGTAAAGAGGCGATAGAAAAAAACCTTACCTTTCAGCCTGATGTGATAACCCTTGATATCAATATGCCGGAGATGGACGGGCTTACAGCCTTAGCCCATATTATGAACTCCCGTCCTGTGCCGGTGGTCATGGTTTCTTCTTTAACCGAAGAGGGGGCTTTAGTTACCTTAGAGGCTTTAAACCTCGGTGCGGTTGATTATGTGACCAAACCTGGTGGGACAATCTCTTTAGATATTGACAAGGTAAGAGATGAGCTTATTGCTAAAGTTAGGGCTGCTGCACGGGCAAAGCTTAAACCAAAGTTAGTAGTTAAAAAGATTAAAGAAAAAGAAAAAATAGCTAAACCTTTACCCGCTAAAGAGCTGACTTACGATGGAGGTGTTGTGTTGATCGGCGTTTCTACTGGTGGACCAAGGACCCTTGAGGAGATATTACCAGAACTCCCTGCCGATTTTCCCTTACCTATCATCGTAGCCCAACATATGCCACCCACCTTTACTAAGTCCTTTGCTCAAAGGTTAGATTCTATTTGTCAATTAAGGGTAGTTGAGGTTGATCAACCAATGCCTGTTGAACCTGGAATGGTCTATATAGGGAAAGGGGGAACGGATGTGGTGTTAGCCAAGAGAGGGGGAAGGCTAATCGTTCAGCCTAAACCAGAAAACCCTAAATTTTTATGGCATCCTTCGGTAGAATTGCTTGGTAGGTCTGCTTTAGAGCATTGTGACTCCAAAAAAATCATCGCCGTCATGCTTACCGGGATGGGGTATGACGGAGCTGATGCCTTTGCAGAAATTAAAAGACGAGGCGGAAAAACCATTGCTGAATCTGAAGAATCGGCGGTGGTTTTTGGGATGCCAAAGGAATTGATAGAAAGAGGAGGAGCAACCTTAGTTTTACCCGCAGAAAAGATAGCCAAACAGTTGATTAAATGGGCTAAAGAGATGGCAAAGGATGAGGAAAAAAAGAGGGTAGCCAATGCCCATTAAAAAACAGGAAGAAAAAGAAGAAAAGTTGGTGGAGATAAAACAAGAAAGACGAAGATTCCAAAGAGATTTTGAAGGCTTGCTAAAGCAACTTTCTTGTGGAACCCCTACAGAAAGAAGATGGGCAGCCCGCGACCTTGCTGACTATAAAGAGGCATCTAAACACTTGTTAGACCAACTTTTGAAAGAGGAAGATATTAGCGTTAGAGAAGCCATAATAAGCTCTCTTTTAAAGATCGGCGATGAGATAGCTATTCAAGGTTTGATAGAGTGTTTAAGAAGTGATGATGCCCATTTAAGAAATTCAGCAATTGAGGCCTTAAAGGTTATTCCTGAAAAAGTAGAATCTCATATAGAAAAACTTTTGAAAGACGAAGACCCTGATGTTAGGATATTTGCAGTTAATATTCTTGAATCTTTAAGGCATCCCAAGGTTGTCAAATGGCTTATAGAAGTGCTTGAAAAAGATGAAAACGTAAATGTATGTGGTACTGCCCTTGATCTTCTTGCCGAAGTAGGGACAGAAGAGGCTGTTCCGGCGATTAAAAAGGTAAAAGAAAGGTTTAAGGATGAGCCTTATATTCAGTTTGCGGCAGATGTAGCTTTAAAAAGGATTAATGCTGGGTCAAACAGTGGTTAGACAAGGGAATGATTTTGTGGCTTTCTGTAAAGAGGAAGATATTATCATAACTGATGAAGATTTTGAAAAATTTACGGAGTTTTTCTATCGAAAAACAGGGATTAGGTTTGATGAGAGCAAAAGGTATTTTGTGGACCGAAGGCTTATCGAAAGAATAAAAGCCACAGGACATAAAAGCTTTAAAACCTATTTTACATTTTTAAGGTTTGAAGCCTCAGGTAAGGAGCTACAGAATTTAATAAACGTCCTAACTGTTAATGAGACTTATTTTTTTAGAGAAGAATATCAACTACAGTGTATGGTAAAAAGGATGCTTCCTGAGATTGTATCAAGAAAAAAGCCTGGGGAGTTGATTAAAATATGGTCTATCCCTTGTTCTACAGGAGAAGAACCTTATTCCATTGCTATATATCTTCTTGAATATTGGAAAGACATCGATAAATGGGATGTGGAGATTATAGCTTCAGATATTGATACCAATGCTTTGGAAAAGGCTAAAAAAGGTATTTATTCTGAACGTTCAATAAAAAAATTACCAAACCATATTTTACTAAAATATTTCGCTCCCTGTGGTAAGGGAGAGTATCAAATCAGCGAGGATTTGCGAAATTCTATAGAATTTACCAGGGTTAACATCGTAGACCCTAAGGAAACCAAAAGGTATAGAGGTTTTGATATTGTATTTTGTAGAAATCTTCTTATCTATTTTGATGATCTATCAAGAAAGATAGCTGCGGAAAATCTTTATGATGCGATGAACCCAGGGGGTTTTATCTGCCTTGGTCATTCAGAATCTATGAGTAGAATTACCCCGATTTTTAAAGTAAGAAAATTTCCAGAAGCTATTGTTTATCAAAAGCCTTTGGAGGAAAAAGATAAATAATTAGGGAGAAACAATAGGTGTGGCAAAGGAGAGGACCATGAAAAAGGTTTTAGTAGTAGACGATGCAGGGACGGTGAGGATGTATTATCGAAAACTACTTGAAGAAGCAGGGTTTGAGGTTGACGAAGCGGTAAACGGGTTAGAAGCCTTAGAAAAAGCTATGCTTACCGATTATGACCTTTACATAGTTGACATAAACATGCCTCAGCTTGATGGTTATTCTTTTTTACAAAGATTGAGAGGGTCAGAAGATTTAAAACAATCACCAGTCTTGATAGTTAGCACAGAAAGCGAAGAACAGGATAAAGAGAAAGCCTTTGCTTTAGGTGCAAATTTTTATCTTTTCAAACCGGTTAAACCAGTTGAGTTTATCAAATACTGTAAACTTTTAACAGGGGTAGCTTATGAGTAGCGGCTTGCTTGAGCAATTTATCTTAGAAAGCAGAGAGGGTTTACAAAGGATTAGCGAGATTTTGATTACCCTTGAGGAAAAAGGGGAGGATAAAGGGCTTTTAAACGAGCTTTTCCGTTTAGTCCATACTATGAAGGGCAATTCAGGCCTGTTTGACTTACCTTCTATGACTAAGCTTTTGCATGCTTCAGAAGATTTAATGAATTTGGTGAGAGAGGGGAAGGTTTCTTATAATTCTGAGATAGCAGATATCTTGTTTTCAGCTATGGATATAGTTTCTACTATGCTTGATGAATTAGAAACTTCCGGCTCTACTTCTTCTGAAACCAATAGCTCTGCTGAAGAAAAAGCAAAGGAGATTAGAAGTTTTATAGAAGCTAAAATTACAGAGTCTAAAGATATCTTTCATACGAAAGAACTCCAAGAGGAAGTAAAAACCGAAGATAAAGAACTAGCCTTTAATTCGGGTCTTATCCCCGAAGAAGCACGAATGAAGGCAGTAAAGAAAATGCTTGAGGGAGGTAAGGTCTACTTTATCCTATATACTCCAGAGGCTGAATGTTTCTACAAAGGGGAAGACCCCTTTTACTTAGTCCGAAAAGTTCCCTCTTTGATTTGGGGAAGATGCTACCTTAGAGAGGAAGTGCCAGACCCATCGCTCATGGATATTTACCGGTGTATAACCAATTTTGAACTTTTAAGCTTTGCAAGCCATGAAGAGCTCTCGGAGCATTTTAAGTATGTCCTTGACCAGGTAAAGTTTGTTGAGCTTAAACCTACGGATTTAATCATTCCTGAAGGGGATAAAAATGGTGGTCCTGTCTACGAAGACTTTGTTTCCGAGGCAAGGAAGTATTTAGAAGAAAACAACCTCGAAACCTTTAAAAATGCAGTAAGAGGGCTTCTTGAACTAACTTCTCCTAAACTTTACTATGCCTCCATCTTAAGATGGATAGACCTTTTGGTCGATTATTTACCTAAGACTAAAGATATCATTGAAGCCCTTTTACAAAGCTTAGAAACCGAAACCCCACCGGTTTTTGAAGTTAAAAAAGAAATTAGTATTTCTCCAGAAATTTCCATTAAAATGTCTCTACCTAAGGAGTTTTTGGACATTCTTAAAACCCAAAGGATCGTTGTTGAAAAGTTAAAAAACATAGAGGATGCGCTACTCAAAACTAACATTCTTAAGTCCATCTTTTTAACCATAGAAAACGGATTAACCTCATTAAAAAGGACAGATTTACTTAAGGAAATCAAGGAAATAGCGGAAAAAACCACACCACACAATCTTAAACCTTTAGAAGATTGGCTAAATAAACTAAGAGAAGCCAAACCAGAACCTCCCAAGCAACCGGAAGAGCTCAAACAACCAGAATATTTAGAAAGACCAGAATTACCAGAGCAACCCGAACAAATTAAACCAGAACCTTCTGCTACCCCTATAACCAGCAGGGTATTAAAGGTAGACGAGTCTAAGATTGATAGGCTTATGAACCTTATTGGTGAGTTTGTAGTGGCTAAAAATAGTCTTGCCTATCTTGCTCAAAAAGCTGATGCGGTCTACGGGGTGCCAGAACTGTCTAAGGAGTTAAAGGCTCAATACAGCGTCTTAAATCGTATCTCAGAGGAGATGCAAGATGCCATAATGCAAGTAAGGATGGTTCCAGTATCTACCGTCTTTCAGAGGTTTCCGAGATTGGTAAGGGATTTATCAAAGAAATTGGGTAAAAAGGTTAAGCTTATCATCGAGGGAGAAGAAACAGAAGCTGATAAAAATGTGATCGAAGCCTTAGCAGACCCGCTTATCCATATTATTAGAAACAGTCTTGACCACGGTATAGAACCCCCTGAGGAAAGGGTTGCTAAAGGGAAACCAGAAATTGGGACCATTATCTTAAGGGCAAAACAAGAGGCAGACCAGGTGGTAATAGAGGTAATAGACGACGGAAGGGGCATTGACCCAGAAAAAGTAAAGCTTAAGGCTTATGAGAAAGGTTTGATAAGTGAAGAACAGTTTGAAAAAATGAAAGATACCGAAGCCTTGAACCTTATTTTTTTACCAGGTTTTTCTACCAAAGATGTAGCCTCAGACCTTTCAGGTAGAGGGGTTGGAATGGATGTGGTGAAAACGACCGTTGAAAGGTTTGGCGGGTCTGTGAGCGTGAAATCAACCCTTGATCAAGGAACGGTTATTACCCTTTCCCTACCTCTCTCCATGGCGGTTTCTCATGTGATGATCATCGAGTCTGCCGGTGAAAAATTTGGTATACCTATGGAAAATGTGGTGGAAACCGTCAGAGTATCTAAGAAAGAAATCCAAACCATCAAAGGAAAGATGACCACCGTACTAAGAAACAAAGTCGTTCCTCTCTTTTGCTTAAACGACTTACTTGATATAGACCAACCGCACCTTACCAATGAAGACGGAGAGTATGCAGTGCTTGTTCTTTCAGTAAAAGGAGAATTGGTAGGGGTGATAGTAGACAGGTTTCATGAGACAGCAGACATAATCCTTAAACCTTTTACAGGCTTTTTAGCGGGGCTTAGACTATTTTCAGGGACAGCTATCATGGGAGATGGCTCAGTCCTTTTGATAATAAACCCAAAGGAGTTGATAAATGCCGGTAGAAATTAAGAAAAAAGAGGCAAAATTAACAGGGGTTGTAGGTATAGAAGAAGCTGAGGAACTTTTTAATTTTCTCGTTGATAAGAAAAAGCCCAAGGTAGATTTAAGCGAACTTGAGCACCTTCACACTGCCTGTCTTCAACTTTTGCTGGTATTTAAACCTGATGTCGTAGCCTTACCTCAAGACAAGGAGTTAGCACTTTGGTTTTTATAATGGCCAAGAGGGGTGCGGGGTTGCTCAAAAAATGTCCCCCTACTTTGTTGTGCCGAGCAACCTCTCTTTTGTCCTGCCGAGCGATAGCGAGGCATCCCCTCTTTGGGAAGAAAAGATGAGGTTCTCGGGGTGACAAAAAAGTAGGCTTGAGGTGACAATAAAGTAGGCTCGGGGTGACACATGGGGGCTTGCACAAATTTTTAAAACAGCCTCAGAGGGGTGCTTTTAAAATACAACAAAAGGGGAGGATTAAGGGATGAGTAAAACCATCCTTATCGTAGACGATTCACCCACTATGCTTATGAGCCTTAAAGCAGCCCTTGAGTTGCATAAGTTTAAGGTAGAAACCGCCTCCAACGGTAAAGAAGCCCTTGATAAAATAAAATCTGGTCTAAAACCCAACCTCATCATCACAGACCTTAACATGCCGGTGATGGATGGCCTGGAGTTCATCAAAAATGTCCGTCCCTTGTTAAAATTTGTGCCCATCCTTATCCTTACAACTGAGAGCGAAGCCAAAAAGAGAGAGGAGGCAAAAAAGCTCGGAGCAACAGGCTGGTTGGTAAAGCCTGTCTCTGGAACAGACTTAATAAATGTTATCAAAAAGGTCCTGCCAGGAGCTTAAACACGTGGAAAATCATGAAGAAAATCATGGTTGCACCTTGGTTTTATATTGCATTCTTTGCTTTGGTTTTGAGCACATCCGGAACGGCCTTATATGAGTTTGTCCCTTTTTTGGGGATAAAGGGTAAGATTTTTTTTACCTTTTTTGTCCTTTGCCTATTAATCTTTTGCGTGATAATTTATTTAGATAGAAAAAACATAAAGTCAGCTGCCGAAGCATTAAATATCTCAATGCTCAAAGAGTATAAAAAAGAATTAGAACACCATGCTTATTTTGAAAAACAAATGGCTAAACTAAACGATGTCTATAATCTATTGGAAGAGGAGATAAAGCTTGCCGTAGATTTTACTGAGAAAAAGACTATGGAGTTGATTGAAAAATTGCAAAATTTGTATGAAGAAAGCAGAAAGCAGACTGAATTAATTCAAAATTCCGTTGGCTCAAGTAAAGAGCTTGTGTCGATTATTGAAAGGCAAACAAAGCATAATATAGACATGTTAGATTGGATTACTCAAAGTATAAATACGTATAAGGAGAATCTAAAAAATGAAATTCAAAGGATGGAAGGATTAATGATTGCGGTAAAAGATTTAACACAGTTAATAGCAAAGATTAAAGCTATAGCAGAGCAAACAAACATTCTTGCCATCAACGCCGCAATAGAAGCGGCAAGGGCTGGGGAGCATGGTAGGTCCTTTGCAGTGATCGCTGATGAGATAAGAAAGCTTGCCAACCATACGGGTGATATATCTAAGCAGATAACAGAGGGTCTAAGTCAACTTTTTGATACTGTTACGCATGAGTTTAATCAGGTAAGGGCGGAAATAGAAGATAGTTCTTATCTTCATAAATTAGAAGAAATTGAGAGTTCCATAAAGGAAATGGAATCTCTTTTTTCAAAAATTGGTTTTGTCATGATTGAGGTTATTGCTCAGGTTGATAGGCAAAACGCAGTGGTGTTTGAGCTTGTGACAGACCTGTTGGGTAGGGTTCAGTTTCAGGATGTGGTAAGGCAGAAGCTTGAGAAGGTGATAGAGCAGATTAAGGCGATTAGCAAGTATAATAAAGCCCTGTTGAAATGGTTAGCAAACCCTGAAGCAGAAGAGAAGCCAAAGGATATAGAGGAGTTGTTAGAGACTTTTTATAAGAGCTATGTTATGGAAGCGCAAAGGGATGTGCACGAAAGGACGGTAAACAAGGTTTCTGTTAGAAGGGAAGAGGCTCCCAAGATTGAGCTCTTTTAACAGGAATGGCTAAGGTAATTTCGGTTTCTAATCGGAAGGGTGGGACAGGCAAGACCACTACAACGGTGAACTTGGCTTGCGAGTTAGCGGTAAGGGGTAAAAAAACCTTAGTCATAGACCTTGATACCCAAGCGAACGCCACCCTTGGATTAGGTGTTTTACCTAACAAGAATCTACCTACTGTTCATTCCCTTTTTTCTAAAGATGATATGTCCTTAGAAAAGGCGGTGCTAAAGACCCAATGGGAAAACTTATATTTAGTGCCTGCTGATCCTTTGTTTGAACATGGGCTGGTTTTAGACAAGAGAAAACTAAAGAATGAGTTAATCAGGTCAGGTTTGTTAGAGGATTTTGAGTTTATTTTAATCGATACTCCACCCTCTCTTGATAGCCTTTTACTAAATGCTCTTATTGCTTCTCACTATGTTCTAATTCCCTTTCTTCCTCATTTTTTGTCTATTGAGGGAATAAAAAGTTTGGTTAGGGTTTTTTTTAAGATAGCCACTGCCGAAAACACTTCCTTAAAATTGCTGGGTTTTGTTCCGGTGATGATAAACCAGAGGATCCATCAACACCGAAAGGTTATAGAGGTTATTTCTAACCAATTTGGGGTTAACCGAGTTTTTTCTGGTATTCGCTCAGACATAAAACTGGTAGAAGCCTTTGAAAACCATATGCCCGTTAAGTTTTATGCCCCTAATAGTAGAGGAAGTATTGATTATCAAGTTTTAGCCGACGAAGTCTTAAAAGAGATTGAAAGAAGAGAAAAGTATACTTTTGGTTTCAAAGCTTTTTAACCCTGAGAAGGCTCCAAGCGAGGCTTTCCAAACTGGAAATCATAGCTGACATTACTGACAAACATCAAGAATGTGTTAGAATAAGACAATCATTTAAGGGGTCAATTCTATAACAAGTTGGCGTCAGTATACATAAAAAGGGTCGAGATTTACGGGTTTAAGTCCTTTCCATATAAAA
>Ga0326760_1001426_pt1 | contig 10657 bp, 16 predicted proteins | sample GCREP_S_FD_207668 | JGI IMG/M metagenome (GOLD analysis project Ga0326760, IMG submission 207668) | Hot spring sediment microbial communities from Geyser Creek Basin, Yellowstone National Park, WY, United States - GCR.EP_S | ecosystem: Environmental > Aquatic > Thermal springs > Near-boiling...
GCAAAGCCCATATAAGAGAATACAGAAAATTAGCGCCCAGTCTCCCGGGAGACAAAACATCTAGTAAAACGTGAATGGCGCCAAGCCATAAGTAAACCGGATTATGCATATACAGCGCAATTGCAAAGCCAAGCAAAAGCGATAGCATGTCGTGATAAGACGTGCGCCTGATAATAGGCCCCTGTCTGACATGCCCAAAAATGTCAGTCAACACAGTATGAGCCACAGCCAAAGCCACCGCTTCGTCCACCTTGACGCCCATCAATATCGGGAAAAAAGCCCCCCAGATTATGTGGGTAAACCATTTCATGAGCCCAAAGCACCCAGAGCTATGAGGTAGAGAGACCTAGCCTTAAACCTAGTCACTAAGCCAGCATATCCAGCCGCATATAGGGCCGGGCCCAGGAACTTGAAAATGAATATTGCGGCCAAATCCAGCAAAAGCTCTACAACATCAGTACTTTTCCTAAAGGTCTTAAATATCACCACGGCCGCCGTAAACAACCCAATGTAAAGCATTATCGATATGATAGTCAACGGTATCAGAAGGAATAGAGACGCCATAATGATTAAAGCCGCCAAAGCCAGACCTATGGCAAACCCTAACGCCATTGCCAAAGCAAAGCCGAATACTAACAACATGACACCCAGAGGAATGCCTACAAAGACACCGCCGATGAAAGGCGCAACTAATGCGGCATAACCCATACTCAAGCTCTTAAATAGAGCCGAAATGCCCAGCTCTAGCGCATCTATAAGCAAATTACCGACCCTAACCAATAGCATAATCAATGCTCCGAATAAAAAGCCAGCTAAGCTAGCCAATAAAGCCGTGGGAGAAATTCCGAGCAAAAACCCGTAAGCTATCCCAAATAGAAAGCCGGCAATGATGTAGTCAACAATAGCATAAATCAACGAACCTATGCCATAGAGTAGCCCCTGTAGCACTAGGTCACGCACCTGGCTGACAACAACCACGCCAGACACAAGACCCAGCCCAGCCAGCAAACCGTCAACCACGTTATGTCTAGCCCAATAAGCCACAATAGCCATGTAGGCTATAACCTGTATCGTGGCTGTGGCTGGATGGCTAGACAAACCGACAGCGCCAGCCATAGCGCCATGGACAAAAGCCGGCACAAAAGCGGCCGCTACGCCCAACACACCATACTTTGCAATAGTCTCGGCAACGGCGGACATAGAAAAGATTTGATTGTACTTATAAATAAGCTTATGGATTTATCGTGAATACGTACCTGCCGCTGTCCTTGGTGTAGACAAGCCACGACCTCAATACGCCCTTAAATTTCTGGGGTGGTGTGCCGTACTCCAGCCCATAAGCCACGCCGTTGACATAATACGTGCCGTATTCTGGGTCAATAGTCACGTGAACCGACACGCTGGCCAATTTAGTGGGCAAAGTCTTAGCGGGCACCCACACATGAACCACCGTATTGGACACGTTGAAACTGGCGTGTCTATAGTAGATAGCCATGCTTACAGGTTTGTAGTGCACAAAGCCACCATTAGCATCAAGCCTAACCTCGATGCCAGGGAAGTCTTGAATAACAGTAGAGTTGGTAGAGGCAAAGGCCACGACCGGAATCTCATAGCCACCATACTTAATAAGCGCAACGCCGTTGGTTATGTTGCCTGAGACGCTTGACCCGCCGTAGGCAACTAGACTCTTATACGCCCCCGCGGCCGATGCAACTATAGAGTATTTCCCATTGTCCACAGACACGTGGTCCTCTACGACAATCAAGTCATAGCCGTTGACAATCTCTCTAGGATAAAGCACATTAGATGGTTGCGAGGGGCCTGTGGTGGTTGTCGTGGTGCCACCCCCACCACCGCCGCCACCGCCGCCGTAAAAGTATTTGTACAAAGCATAGCCTATCAACAACGCCAATATTACCACAGCCAAGATTAAGCCGACACGCCCTCTACGCTTTTCGCCGTAAGTATGTATATTGCTAGACATGACAGTAGCTATTCCGCTAGTTTAAAAAACTTTGCCCCACAACATCTGGTTTTCTAAACAATCGTGAAAAACGTTGGTGAGTTTTGCCCAGTAGCCGCCGCTAACCTATGGATTTATCTGGAATACGTATACACCGTATCTGTTAGCGGTTAAGACCCACGACCTCAAAACGCCTTTATATACTTTAGTCGGAGGCGCGTCGATTGTGAGCCTATAAGGCTGGCCGTTAACGTAGTAGAAACCAGTCTCTGGGTCTATGTAGACGTGACGTGTTGCGTCAGTCGTCAAGACGCTAGGCTGGCTCTTAGCCGGCACCCACGCGTAGACCCTAGTACCGCCGATGTTAAACTCATACCGCCGGTAATATATCGCCATACTGATAGGCGTATAGACTACGTAGCCGCCGTTTTCATTAAGCCTAACTTTCATGCCGGGGAAATCTTGTCTAATTGTTGCATTAGTGCTGGCAAAGCCTACAATCGGAACCTTGTAGTAATCCATAACGATATATGCGGTTCCATAAGTTATGTTGCCGGTAACACTGGCACCACCGTAACCAACCAGAGACCTAAGCACATTAGTCCGCACCACTATCCTAAACTGGCCACCGCCCACTTCTTCTACGTGGTCCTCTATGAATATGACGTTAAACCCATTCACTATATCGCGGTTTGGATACAATGAAGAGCCAGGCGGTGGTGTATAAGTATCAGTTTGGCCACCACCTCCCCCACCGCCGCCTCCACCGCCATTACTTGGTGTAGTAGTGGTCTGATTACCACCGCCGCCGCCACCTGGTGTAGTAGTTTGGTTACCACCACCACCACCGCCACCGCCACCACCTCCGCCGCCCAGCCACGCCCACGCCGCTACCGCCGCAATCAACACAGCCAAAGCAATAGCCAACCACAGCCTCCTATCTTTCAATGATGTAGACCGTTTCATGACCACAGCCAAACCACGTGTTTATAACTTTTCAACCGAGAACTTAGACCATTACAAAAAAGACTGTCGTTTGTTGTCACAGATATAAGCGCTAACTTACGTATATCGTGAGTGTAGTTGTTCCCGACGGCGTTATAGCAAAATATTGATACGGTAATGCAATAGCCGTGAACGTAGTGCCGTTTACAATGTATGCAGTACTAATGGGGTTATTGGTAACTTTAATAGTCTTCCCAGACACAGGAGAGGATAACTTACCAACAAGTCTGCCCTCAATACCTTGATATGTTGGAGCGTTGACCCTAAAAATCACATGTGTGCCGTTTACCTCCACACCTACCGCACGGAAGAAATATCCCACTAACGAGTGAATCACATCATATTCTTCTTGACTTAGAGTCTCAGAAGCGCCAAACGCTTGGGGTAGCCACATGGTGAGGTTTGGAGTTGATAAATTACTAGGCGTCACATCGACAAACTTAAACGCAAGCCATGCATAACCCCAATTATTAGCCGCAGAATCATACACATGATGTCTAACTAAATATATCGGCCTCCCTCCGGCTAAGTATACAATCCGTACATTATCCCCTATTGAAATATTGTATAATGGCCCAGATAGGTATACCAGGTGATATGGCGGCATGTAAGATATCGATATAACTTCATCAGCTGAGAAAATGTACTCGAAAGCCGCACCACGCCACAGATACACACCGCCTGCAAACAATGGCGTTGTGAAGTTAGGGTCTGTGTGTATCGGCATAGGCGGCGCCTTCAAGTAGACGTATATATACACCACGCTGGTAAGCGCCGCCGCCGCTAGAAGTAGGGGAATCGGTAGCTTAGTTATACGCATAGACCAAAATGGATACGATATAAAAAATTTAACTCTGACGCCGTCAAGTCCGTCACTGACCGCCGCCCCTAGGTTGCTGAGTTAAGGCTTGAACCTGAGACATTAAGTTACGCGCCTGGTTAATCACCGATATAGCCAGCTCATAGGCGGCCCTGTCGGCCAGCTTAGACAATTCCTCCAGAAGCCTATTAAGAGTGCTCTCATATATCTGAAGCCTCTGCATCACAACCTCCCACGTCTCAGCCGGCCTCTTAGCCAGCATAGCCCTAAGCCACTCCAGATATTCCTTTTCATACAGAATCGGCACATGCCTCAGAACATTATCATCGCGCACCAAAGCCCCAAAAACTACACATGTGCGGCCCCCGCACTTGACATTTTCCATATTGAGCCTGACAGGCATAAAGGCGTTACCGAAAGTGATTCCTACCTCACCGAGCCTCAAATCATAAAACATCTCAGTAACGTCCACGCCCCTAGGCGAAATAATGACAAGGTCAGCCACGTAGAACCGAATAGTATCAGGCAACACTAAAGCCTCTACGTAGACAGAACCAAACCCAGGCTTTACCAGACGCATAACTTGACCAAACCGGTCTGGCGTCATTGGAAAACACTTCTGAGACACGCCAAACATAGAGCTCCAGATACTAGACAGACACAGTTTCTCCGTATCAACATCAACATCCCATGTTTTCCCCGACATCCTATCGATAACTTTTATTTTGGGCACAATTCATAGAACCAATCCACATATAAACCTATCGCTTTGATATGAGGACGCCGTGACCGAGACAAAGCGAGAGGCCCCCCAGCTAAAAGCGAGAGATAAAAACCAAACCAAATTTTGACACATGTCAAAAAAATAAGCGAAAGCACACCGCGCCAACGTTGCCCCCAAACTTCGAGACAAAGCAGACACCCCCCACGACCACACCGAAAGACAAAAACCAAACCAAAATTAGAGAAACGTCAAATAGCTGCATTATAGGTTTGTAAAGAGGAAAAAAGCCGGTTTTAAGAAAGCCCAAACAGTTTGAGGGCCTTTCTAGCCAGCTTAGCCTCTGGAGACATGTAATCAGTCATGAAATATTTCACGGCCAGCCTAGGGTTCCTCTCATATAGTTTCTCTAGCCTCCAGAAGTATGCGGCATGCCATGCGTAATGCATCATGGCAAACACTAAGTAAAGCATCACGAAGCCGGCTAGTATAGTTGATAGAATCAATGCCAGCCCCCAATTGGGAAAGATAAGCGGTAGTTTGTAGACGTACACAGCCATGATATAGCTAAACAGAGCCAGCGCTATAGCCGTAGCGATAAGGAATTTGTCAACGTATTTGTTTCGGTATTTCCTGAAGGGGTTTCCCGCCGTCATGTCATCGCCTTATATATGGCATTCACCAGCTTCTTGATTTCCGGCCTACACCTACCACAGTAGGCATGTCTAAGCTTTTCAAGCATGCCGGTGTATTCCACCATGAAATAGTTGGTGCCGTCATAGACGCGGCCACAGACCTCACACCTAATCATGTCGGACACGTTAAGAAACACCTGAGCCCGCGTAAGTATTTCATCCTTACTGAAGGACCTACCGCCCTCCACGACTACTAAGAGACCGTCATTACGTATAGGCGCTAGGTATAGCCTCTCTAGGTCCTTGGGTCTTTGTTTTTTGGGTTTGGTTTGAGTTTTCATGTTATAATAAGATAATTTAAAAGGACCTAGCGCGCGGTTTGTTGTCGGCATATGCATATTCCTCTACATATTCCTCGCGTTGTTGTTGCGGCTGGTAGTAGTATTGCTGATGCTGATAATATTGCCACCACTGGTATAGGTAATACGCGTAATCCTCCAGATATGGATAATACGGAGTCCTCACCACCTTTATGACGTTAGGCGCTCTAATGAGTGCCTGAAAGAAAAGGCTAGCCACAAAGAATAAGAAGGCAATAGCGCCGCTGAGAGTTACGCCCCACACCCCGCCGTATTCGGCGATGCCGACAAAGGGGAGAAAGTGGAATAAACCCCTCTGAAGCCCCAATTCATAGAGCCCGAAAAATATTAGCACTATGGTCCACAGGCCCAAGCCGGCCAAGCCCCACCTAACCATAAAATCAGACAGAAAATGCCTCACCGACACCCTACTGTCCCTATCCGCCAATGTAAATAAGGCGCCCAACACGAAAGCAAACAGAAGCATCCACTCGATATTAGTAAGCAACACTTGTTGCGTGTTGTAGTCTCCGATAATCTCGGTTACATTAATACTACGCATAGAAAGATTTTCCTAGCGATATATAAGTCTATCTACGCCTAATTCTCGACAACTCCCGGGCAATTTGCTGGATATAGGGGTCACCTGTAGTCCTACCAATATAATAGATGTTGAAATAGATGCTTCTGGGAGACAGCCTAGGTATAGCCTCTACCAGCTGTCTAGCCACCACATCCGGCTTTTCACCCCTGGCCTTAGCCTCAGCTATTATGTCAGCCGCCTTACCCAATTCCATGGATGTCATTGAGATATAATAATCTGAAGCCCTCCTAATCATATCACGCGTCTCGCTGTATATCCTAGCCACCTCATGGTCGCTGTAAATTTGCCTCATAACCTCCGGGTCAAACATAGAGGCAAACCAATCGACACGTCTGAAGGCTAGCCCAGCCAAACCTCTAGCCAAAGCATCCGCAACATCAGGCCTGATGTCCTTGGCTTCTTCTAGATAGGTGCGGGTGTACCAATACATGAATTCCATTTTCTTTTCAGAGGCGTTAGGGGTCCTCCAGCCCATTACCCAATCAGCCCAATTAGCAACCTCCCTACCTTCCTCTACAGCCTTACGCGCCTTATTCTCAGCCCACTCCCGTATTTCTTCTTCATACTTAGGCTGGTCACCTGGAGATGGTTTGGTTTCTATTTCCTCGATAGCCATCTCAGTTTTGAAAACCAATTCCTCCGGAGTGTCAGCCACATCTAGCGCAAAGCCCTCATTGAATTCATCAAAGGCGCTCATATTCCCTCAGCCAGAAAAGCTTTCTTAACATCAAGTTAAGCCACGCCATAGGGTCGTCGGAGACATAGTAATCAATCAATTCATCGCCAAGCCACCAAACCCTAAGAATCCCAAAGTCCTCGTAAATCCCTTGTTTGATAACCCTTCGGCTCGTCAACGCCCAATGTAAAGAGTCGGTGTAAGGCATCATGTCATATATGGCATGATACCACCGCCGCCTGTGAGGCAACACGATGTGCCACGCCTCAATCCCTTTACTCCCAGACTTATAGCGCCACCAAAAAACAGCCCTCTCTAAAAGCTCCTTGGGAGGGGGAAAGTTACTATCCCAGTCAATCGCCGGGTAATACCTGTGCTCAGTCATGTCACCCTTAAGCATTATGTGGTGGCTCAGCCCAATTACTGGGTGGCCCGACTTAACGTAGAACTTTAGCGCAAAGTATAGGTCATCTCCCTTATACTGTGTCCGACACACGTAGTAGGCAATAATCCTCTGAAACCGGCAATCCGGATTGACGCACCCAGCCACCTTGGTTCGGCGGCAATCAAAAAACCTACTGACAAGCGGCTCAAAGACGTTGACGTAAGTCAGCCATTGCCACCTGGATTCCTCAAACATTAACGCCTTATCTACCAGCGATGATTGTGAGTTTACCTGGACCGGTAAAAAATTCCCCCTATTTACTTGGGCCAACATAACGCTGTGACTAGGTCCTTGTGTATGTAGATTATATCACCACCGACTTCTACCAGGACCTCATATACCCCTATGTCCACAAGCCGTCCTTGGACCTTGCCATTAGCCAGATAAACTGTAACGCCAATCCCTTTAGGCACTTTAGCATAGAGCGATTTCCGCCTCTCGCCGTTAGAGCTTGGTGAGCCTTTACACTTACCCGCCACACGCCACACGCCAATTTTGTTACCGACACACATCTTATCACCCGCATCAATGAGGAAATTGTAAACCGCTTCTTGGACAATCTCACCCACTATGTCAACATGCTTAAGAGGGCTTGAGACGTGGCATCCTATCTTGTCTGTGAAAAAGTCCACACTTCTGTCCTGAGTTGTTTGTTGTTGATTATTCGCGCCCATGTATCCTAATGAAATTGGTGATTTTTAAATTTTACCCCCCTAGTAACCAAAGCGTGTTTTGGCGTAAACCAAAATTTCCACGAAGTTGCCAGGCACAGCACAGAAATTAGGGCCGCACGTATAGCCCCAGTTAGACATGGCAAAATCAATATCATCACCCGTAGACCTAGCGATAAAAATCAGCTGAAGCTTCAGAATCGCGAGGCATTGCGCCAGCCTAGCCGGCACATAAACGCCTACCGTGGTCCTAATTATATTATAATATAGCTGATATATACAGTCACGGAGCGGGTCCTCAGCCATAGCATATTGATAGCCCCAATATATATAGCTTCAGAGCCCACATCACTGCCACACAGTAATGCGTATCTGAGCCCCCACTACATTAGGCTTGACGGCAATCCACACCATTTTTTCTATGATGTCATAGTACATGGTGCCGTTCCAATACCGCCCATACATATCCCTCATGGGACCCATAATGAGGGTCAACTCGGTAACATTAGTAGCCACTTGTTGGGCAAACTCCCACCTCCCAAATTCCTCCTTTAAGCCTGTGCCGCGCGCCTCACCGCCATACAGATAAAAAACCATAGTAGGCGGTGAGCCCTCAATCGCAATGCGGCCATTCCACAGCCCCGCGCCATCCACCACGCCACAGACAGAGAAGTAGGTGACGTACTCCCCTTCAGACACGTTAGGTTTAGGCTTGATTACTATGATGTGGTTTGGTTGCCTAACCGCCTCAGCCGCAAAACACACCTCATTTACAACAATGGCATATATACCGCTCTTATTGATTATGTGATAGCGGCCTCTAAATGCACGATATGTTATATGGTCAGACAGCATAGATGGGAAATATGCCGCCACCGCCGACGCCTCACCGACAACCACATCCATAGATACATTAGACTCCACTCTGATGAACCTACCGTATACAGGACCCACCACGACCCACCTCACCTCAGACAGATTAAGCACAATATCCTCACTTGGGATAGTCGGTATAAAGGGAGGGGAGATTACGTCTAGCGTCAAATATAGCGTGACGGTTATCCCAATGACCAAAGCCAAAATCAGAGGCAACGGAATGCGCAATATGTGCATAGAGGAAATAAGGCGCTCTTTTTAATCTTTATAGACTTAGTCATCCCTGGCGAATACCTTGATAGTCACCAATGCGTCGGCCGACGGCTTTACGGCAATCCACACAGCCGGCCGCATGTATATAACATACGTCGTGTTGTATGCATCAACCCTCTTTTCATAGACGTCAAAATATAAATCCACCGACCGCGTATTTTGGTAGTAGTAGCGTATAAACTCTGTCCTAGCTGGATTAGACGGCACACCTCTAGCCGACCCCCCTCCGTGTAGGCCAAAAAGCATTGACAATATCGCTGTATTGTCAAAAATTGTATAATCAACGCGAATATCGCCACGCCATAGTGCTGGATGCCTTACCACCTTTTTGCATAAGTTTTCATACAAACCGACTGTGCCCACCGCCTCAGGCACAACCAGGACCCACCCAACGAAATGAAACGGCCGCCCAGCATAACATACGTCATTGAGGACCACGGCATAATATTCACCATCTCTAACCAAAGCAATATTACCCCAAACCTCCCGCCACGTTACCGAGCCATTGGGAAACTCGGTAGCCATAAAGGCGGCACTTGCTACCCCCACTATAACATCCATGGATACATTAGCCATGATTCTAATCCGGCTCCCAGACAGTGGACCGAAAATATACCAGCTACCCTGAGGCACGATATGCTCAGCCTCCCTAAGAGATACAACCGCCGGCACCTCAGGCTCCCCCCTAGGGAGTTTGTGAAATAAACACCAAATAATCAACAACGCCAACAACGCCGCCAACGCTATCAATATCCGCCTAGCCCTCACGACAGAAACTAGAAAGGAGAGATTTTAAGACGTTTAGCCTCTTTAAGGGCATCCTCTGGAGTCATGCGGCCGCTAGCCACATCACTTAGAATCCTCTGTATCCTCTGTGCGTGGTGAGCGCCGCCGTCTCCCCCTTGGTTTTTCAATTGGCTCAGGACCTCCAGAAGGTTCAACATCTTTTGACAATGCTTTTCCATACCCACACCAGGCGTGGGTGGTATAAATAATTTCTCTCACCTCCGGCTCGCTAAACCCGATTGGATGCTTTGGTATCAGAGGGGCCTTGTAGAAAATTTGCTTAATAGAGCGAGACTCATCTACGTCGGCAATCACTAGATATGGCACATAAATCCTAAAGACCAGCCCTAGGTTTGGGTCAAACTCATAGCTCCAGACAAGCCTTTTCTCGCTTAGAGGTACCATATCCACGTCCTTAAAGATAAGCGGCACGCATTTACGTGAGGTGGCGCCCTTGATTATTGTATACCTAAGTAGAGACTGGCAGATTGGGCAATCCCGCTTAACGTATATTAAAGCCACCAGCATAGAGCTTACCGACCTATCCATTAATATCACTATTTGTCAGCAAAAAGTATTTAAAACCCCAATATCATAGTGATATGCCAATCGGTGAAACAGAAAGAATAAAAGAGCGCAAACAGGCAATACTGGAGTTGTTGGCCGACGGCTGTAAGACCACCGCCCACGTAATGCGTGCACTAGACTTAACACACACCGAGGCATTCTATACATTAAAGATGTTGGTATCTAAGGGTTATGTAAAGATGACGATGTTTGGAAAGACCTCAATATGGTGCTTAAATGATGAACATTACGAAAA
>Ga0326760_1001429_pt1 | contig 10654 bp, 11 predicted proteins | sample GCREP_S_FD_207668 | JGI IMG/M metagenome (GOLD analysis project Ga0326760, IMG submission 207668) | Hot spring sediment microbial communities from Geyser Creek Basin, Yellowstone National Park, WY, United States - GCR.EP_S | ecosystem: Environmental > Aquatic > Thermal springs > Near-boiling...
CGAGCATGGAACATTCATATTTACTTACGGATTTTTAAGTAGGGACTGGAGTAAAGACTATAGGGTACCGGAAATTTACCACGTTTCACGCAGAAAGCGTGGTTCGCGTGGGAAGCCTGCTATCGTTTCAAACATGAGTGTAATGCGTCCAAGCGGCCGACCTTATTCTTCGAGTGATACGAACTTTCTGGTTAATGTTTTTGACTCGGCGTTCGGCTTTATCTCCAAAATAGTAAAGAAGTGCTGCGGGGCGGATGCACATGCCGGAAAATCTTCTTAGGAAGTTAGGCAGGGCTGTTGAGGGGTTGCTTTCTAAGCCCGCAGATGCGAACCTGTTGTCTTTGACAGCACTCTCCTCTCTGCACTTGCCGTATGGCGACCCTGATAGCATGGGGGAAGTGAAAAGGAATGTAGCCGCAAGCCTGGCTAAATTTAAGCCTGACTTAACACCCATTGAGAATCTTCTCAAGGAGGTTGCAGCCGCTTTGAAGAGCAATGGTTACCGGGTAAAGGTTTGTGAGGTTACAACTGAGTGGAGGAGCATTGCCGGCACGAGCGAGTCAGGGTTCCATATCCCGTTTGAGGTTGGGCTGTTCTGGGATCCCGTTTATAACGTCCCGTACATTCCGGGAACTAGCATCAAGGGTGCCATTAGGTGGGCGTTTAAAGAACTGCTTGCCAGAAGATTGCAGGCTAGCCAATCGGCAGAGGAGGAAGCCAGGGAAAAGGTAGAGGCAGAGTCTGAAAGGATTTTTGGTTCAGGCGGCGAGGAGGGGCACGCTGGTCTAGTGGGGTTCACTGATGCCTTTCCAATAAAAACCTCGGAAAACCTGCTTGAGCCTGACGTCGTCACGCCTCATTACCAGGGTAAGCCGAATGAGTGGGAGATCCAGCCTGTGCCAAATGTCTTCGTGACCGTGGCTAAGGGGGTTACCTTTAGGTTCTACATCTTCTATGTCCCGCCCCAGGGCATCCCCGGCAGACGCAAGGTGAGGGGAAAGAGTTTGAGGGTCATTAATAAGCTCAACAACAAAAGCGGGGATGCCGACATCTTTTCTGGAAACCTTGCCGAGCAGCCTGAGAGCCTCCTGGATCCAGGACTCGTACCGCTTGTGGACTTAGCAGTGCTTTATGCTTTTGGTATGGGAGTTGGTGCAAAGACATCGGCAGGATACTCTCGCTTTGCGGTGGCGAGGTATGAGGAGTGGAGCGGGTGAGCAGCTGTACAAGCTTAAAATAGCAGCCCTTTTGCATGATCCTCCACACAAGCCGTGGCTCGAAAACCACGAGGAGGTAGCAGAAAAATGGATCACGCAGTTGACTGGGAGCAGCATCCCAAAGGAGGTTAGAGAGGCTGACAAGTTAGCGTCAAGCATAGACAGGTACCTGCTATCCCTCGTTATTGGTGAGAAGTATATACCCGGCTTCCTACCTTGCAAAGAAGTGAAGCTTAAGAATACTGTGAACCCCCAGTTTGTGCAAAGCATTGAACCTTGTGATGCAAAAGTTGCGGAGGATTACTTTGGAGAGCTGAGCAAAATCCTTAAAGGGCTTGACTATAAGCGGATGTACTTCGCACTCTACCCCTTATACGAGTTGTTGTGGATCGACAAGGGTCTTCCGGTGGGTCCAGCGGACACGAGAGTCCCTACGCATACGGTTTTTGACCATGATTACGCTACCGCTACAGCCCTCAACTGGGTCTCAGATGAAGGATTCGATGGCTATATTCTTGGCATCGATGTTGCTGGGGTCCAGGATTTTGTCGCCTCAAGCAGGAAGCTCCGAGACACGTGGATGTCCAGCTACCTCGTCTCGCTCTTCGCTTGGTATGCTCTGCTGCACTTCATCAAGGAGTGGGGGCCGGACGTTGTCGTAATTCCATCGCTAAGAGGTAATCCTTTCTTCCTGCACTGGGCAGCTAAAAAGCTTGCTGGAGGTGCCGGAGAGAGGCTCATGGGGCTCGCAAAGAGGTATGTTTACCTGAGCAAAGAACTTCAGCATCAGTACGAAGCACTCGGGATGCCACCTTTCGCTGCATTCCCGGAAAAGGCGGTGTTAGCCCTACCTCCTCAAGCAGCTAAGAACGGGGATGAGTGCGAGAAGCTCTTGCAGGAAAGACTAAATAGCGGCTGGAGGAAGCTGTGGGTAGCCGCTCGTGAATTGGCTAGGGTGTGTGCTGACGGCGATAAGCGTAAGCTTACCTGGAGACTCATCCATAGGGTCTTTGAGTACTACGAGAGGGAATTCAAGGATGCGGGTTTCGATGCTCAAGCCCCTCTCCTGCTACGTGTGCACTTGCAGAGAATCGATGGCAGCAAGGATACCTGGCGTATCTACGATGATGCTTACAGTCGCTTAGCAGGGGCCTTTCAGGGTATGAAAAGAGTCAGGGTAGACGCGCGGGCTAAGCTGAAACTCCACGAGCTAACCCGGAAAGCGTTTGGAGGCGGGCTTGGGTATCCTAAGATATCTAGCAGAGGCTACGACTACTGCACTATGTGTGGAACCTTGCCGGCGCTTGTCATCCTGCCCCCCGATGAAAGTAGCGGCTACAGCGAGTTTGCCTTTTATATATATAAGACCGTAGAGGAGGGGGTCAGCCCTGAAGGTGCTAGTGTTGCCTGGAGAGAGAGGAGGCCCAGCGAAATGCAGAAGTTCGAGGAATGGTTAAAGAGAAACGCACGGGAGATTGAGGATTTGAAAGTAGCTTTTACACCAGGCGAGAGGCTCTGCCCGTGGTGCTTTCTTAGACGCGTACTAAGCCTGGAGCCCAGGTTGCTGCGAGTGCTACTAGAAGATGCTGATGTCAAAGGCGTAGTTAGCGAGCTAAAGGATTCCTCTACCAGCTTTAGTTTTCCGTCAGTATCTGACGTAGCTGCCTATAGGTTGAAGGAAGAGCTCGTGAGTGCTGTCAGGAGGGTGGAAGATAAGGAGAAGATCCTCGAACTCCTTAACACGGCTTTAGAAAAATCAGTGGGCAAGGGCTGGGAGCAGATGCGCATCCAAGCCTTATCGCCACTTTGGCCCGCCCAGAAGAGGTTAGACAAAGAAGCAGAGAGCATTGAAGAGCATTTAGAAGCATCGCCATTACTCAGACTTATAGTCAGGCTGGACCCCGAATCGCTATGGTTTAAGACAGACCCTAGCACGCGTACCCTCTGGCGAAAGACGTTCAGGGAAATGGGAGTGGAAAAATGGTCCTGGACTTACTATGCTCTTATCCTAGCAGACGGCGACAGCATCGGCGATCTGCTTGACGGAAAAGTCTCAGCTTTCTTCGGTGCAGCCTGGGACGACATTCGCCAAGCTAAGGTTTCTGGCGTCAAAAAAGAAGATGTGGTGAGTCTAAAAAAGAGGCTGATTGAGAACTCTGCTGAAGGTGAGTTCGGCGAGTTGTTAAGGGGGGCCTTAGGCGCACTGGAGTCCAGCATGAAGGATAAATGGATTGAGGAGTGGGCTAAGCATTTGACGAGCAGATATGGGAAAGGAGAGATCAGCGAGGAGGACATGAGGCAACGGCTTAACAAGCTTTTGGAGAGGCTTGGCGAAATAATTGACGAGGAAGATAAGTTGCCCCTCTCATTCACGTACCACTCCGCTCTTAGTGCTGCTCTCGTAAGAGCGGCTCTCCTCGATGCCGCAGCAATCACCGAGCTTGGAGGCTGCGTTGTGTATGCCGGGGGCGATGACCTGCTTGCCTTCGCCCCGGTTCATCAGGCAATGAGGATCGCTACTTGCACGAGAGCTCATTTTGCCGGCACATGCAGGGACAAGCACTCTTTCGATAATGTGAAAATTCGGGGAGGATTTGTGACGATCAACCAGGCCTCCATGCCTGCGCTACCAGGTGTGGGCCGCAGCTATGCCATTAATATAGCTCACTACCTCTACCCGCTTCAACTCGTGCTCGGCGATGCAAGGAGAGCGATAGGCCAAGCCAAAGCTGGAGCCTGCGCGTGTTATTGGGACCCTATAGTTAAACGACTCCTTTATGTCTACAAGGATTTAGTAGCCGTAATATTTAGCCCGCGAGGTGGGGGCTATAGTACGCTGATCCCATGCACGTTGGCTAGAGCGGTATACGTGGAGCCTGCACGCTACCTGGAGCTCGTGGCTGAGCCCCTCGAATCCGTTAATAAAATACTTGAGCATCTGGAGCCACTCAGTGCCCACCCATCAGTATTCTCAACGAGCCTGCTGTACGATGTCGAAGGGTATGCAGAACTCCTGGCTGGCATCGCCACCAAAGCGAGCTTAGAAAATCAGCTCTCTATTAAGCTAATTGAGAGAATTATAGAGAGAAATATAAACGTAAAGGACCTCCGCCTAAAGGTGCAACAGATTCTTCACGACGTACTTGGAAAGCTCGCTGATCTCCTGAGCGCCTCGATTGTTTGCGAGCCAGACCCCATTGATGGAAAAGATAAAAAAACACACCTATTCGTATCGATCGTCAGGGGTGCTAGGCTCATAAGAGGAGGGATGAGAGCATGATTGCCAGGATAATTATTGAGCCGCTCGAGCCCCTAATGTTTAGGGGTCCTGGCGAGTTTGATCCATCCGCTAGGGGGATAGCCACATCTGCGCAATCTACTGGCTGGCCGTCACCAAGTACATTGACGGGCGCTCTTATCTCTGAGCTCATTTCAATGAGCACCAGCTTTCAACAATCTCAGGCGCAAAGCTGGGATGATACTATCGAGAGAGGTCTTGCTTTGTTAGGAAAGGTAGGGATCGAGTGGATACGCGGCCCCTACATCTCCTCCTCACACCCGGGCTTGGTTTATGTACCACTTATCCTAGAGGGTAGGAGGATTTGCCTGGTCGACCTGAATCCTCTTATCGACGCATTCTCGAGGTTTTTAAAGAGAGAAGTCTCCTATGATACTTTTATAAGAATGATCGAGGCCTCCGCTCGAAGGGAACCCATTCTTGTTTATTCTCAGAGGACTGGAACGGCTTTGAGAACGAGGGACGAGGGGGTTAAGGGGGTTCGGGAAGGTTTCCTCTATACGGAGTCGCTGGTTGCTGTACGCAGAGGATTCTTTGCGGTGGAAGCGCAGGCTTCTCCAAGCATCCAAAATCTAAGAGACAGAGCACTGAAACTCGGTGGTGAGGGTAGGATCGCCCGGGTTAAAATCGATGAGGATATGCAACTTGTTAATGGGCTAAAGGCGTTCAAGGAGGGTTACGCTGTCCTTCTTTCGCCGTTCCTAATGCTAGAGACCCCCGATATAGAAGTAAGTGAGGAAAGAGGCATGGTGGTCACATACAAAGGAATGGATATAGAGGTTCCAATGGGGCGAGTAGATGTTAAAGGTCTTGGCTTCTCAGTAAATGAGAGAAGGAGAAAGCCTATGCTTCCGGCAATCTTTGAGGGATCTATTGTGAGGGTAAAGAGCTGCCAGAATGTGCTCCAACTCGGTCTCTATGGGTGTCTCAAGAATCCGAGCAACGAGGAGAGTCTTTTAGCGAAGATAGGATTCGGCAGCTTCTACCCGTTGCCAGGCGGTTAAGATGAGCATGCAGGAGTGTTACCCCAGCTATCGCGAGGTCTTTTTGTTTTCAACGTGGGGCGACCCATCAAGATGGGAAAAGAGGGAGTACTTCATTGCCTGTTTGAGTGGCGATGAGAAACGAAAGCTATCCGCGGGAGAATTCTTTTCAGCAACAGGAGCTCTCAAAAATATGCTCAAGTCAAAGAAAACTGAAATCATTGTTTTTGTCCAAGATACTCTTCTGCTTAATGCCGTTAAGGAGCGCTCCCTGAGCCAAGAGAGAATCTGGTCGAGCTCTCAGGGCACTAAAAAGCGTCGGGAGTTATTCGCCTTAATCATGAGATACCTGAGGGGGGTAGAAGCCTATAAGGAGTTGGTGGGAGAAGGCCGGAAGGAAGACTATTTCGTGATACTGCCGGGAATGGCATCTTACAGTGAACTTGGTTACCTCTTTAACTGGCGTGGCAATGATTGCTACGATTTCATAGTAGGAGGCATGCTGGCTCATGCCCTTAAGAGATTGAGGCAGGCTCAGGAAAACAGAGTCGCTGTTTTCTTCGACACCTCTCACGGCGTAAACTACTTCGCTTTAGCACTCAAAGAAGCCATTCCCCTTGCGTGTTCACTACATACTATTGGCAAGGCTCTCTCAGAATACAGCGACTACAATCTTCACTTATACCACTACAATTCACAACCCCTCATCGAGGAGCCTTCTGGCAAACCTTCAATAGCACTTGAGCTAGTTTCCTCAATCGAGATGAAGTTCCAGAGGAGGGAGGGATCCTACAGAAACAATGGAGTCTTCTTTGACATCCTTAGGATGAAGGTTGAAAACACGGTCTCTGCTCGCGGTTTCGAAAACACCTGCAAGTCGCTTATGAAACGAGTGCAGTGGATAAGTTCCTGGGACAAAATTCTGGCGTCAGGGCTGCTATTCATGAGAGGCATTCTACCCTGGGCCTTGCGCATAGCAAAGGACCTGGAGTTGAGTCTCGACAAGATCCTTGACGAGATCTCCACAAGGCTGGAGGATGTCAGCGTGTTACTAGAGAGAAAGGCTAAAAATCCAGTAGAAAACACTGCCACCTATCGCTGGAAAAGCGCAGAGGCTCTCGAAGTAGATGCCGCATTGCTAGCCCTCTTAGCCGCCACGCTAAGAGAGGCGGCAGACAACCTCCTCTCGCCGTGCAGCACTCGGCACATAGATGATGCAAGGAGGGTGCTAGAGGAGTATGCGGCGAAACCCGGGGATCAGGAAAACTTAAGCGATACATTAAGCCTTTTAAACGAGCTCAAAGAGAGCTGCCTCCTCATGTCGCTAGCTAAAATCACAGGTTTAGCTGAGAAAGTCTACTCGAAGCCTTTCAGCGTAATTGCTCAAACTGAGACCGAGCGAGTCAGGGAATCCTTCGAATTAAAACCTGAAAAAGCCTTCGGTCAGGTAGAGAAGTTACCCCAAGGCGACCTACGAGTTAAATGCGAGAATTTCCAAGTACTTATCCCCGCCAAGAAGAAGAGCCTCGATGAAAGAGACTTTTACGCGCACCTAGGTCTCGTAAGAGGAACAGCGTACTCGGCCATACGTACTGAGGACGACTACGCCTTACTACTCGGTCCTTACTCAACCATTCTAGACGCACTAAAGCAATGGCACGTTTAGTGCGCGCGCTGCCGAAAAATAAGAAAGCTTTGTTAGGAGTGAGTGCTGTGAACGGGAAAACTTCGTTGAAATGGATTGTGCTGCAGCCATTATGGCATTAGATACCTTTATGGTTACTTTCGCGTATGCTGATTCTCTCCTCGCATCGCACCTTGTGTACTCGCTACAAAGAGGGATAACCCCGTGGTACTACCAGAACAGGTAACACCTGAGCGCGCGATCTGGCCGTACTGTCTTAAAATCAAAGCGCGCGGAGGGATGCCTGTGGCTGAGCTTAGCGCGCGATGATGATTTTTGGAACGTAAGGGCTGCTCAACCTCCTGAGCAGTTCCTCTGCCCTCGGAACATCGCTCGCGAGCACGATGAGAAAGCCTAGCCCCTGCGAGAAGGTCTCTCGCAACCTCCTCCTGAGCAGCCAGCTCGTTTCGTCCAGGCACTTTTCGCCAAGGACTACGACCTTCCCCGAGAAGCTGCCGTAAAGCCCGAGCCAGAGCGCGCGCGCTCCAGCTCTCGTGAGCAATCGCACCCACGCATTGCTTTGCCATTTATTACCAGTGCATTGCTGCTTTTTGCTACGGCCTGGATGGTTTCGCATTCAGAGGGGTCGCTGCGTGGGCTGGGCGCGTCTGAGGTTAGGTGCAAATGGTTTTTAAGGGGGCTGGGGAGTATGAGTCATCGGGATGGGCGGAGTTCTGAGTAGGGGGATTGAGAGGTGGCTGAGGCTGGAGGAGGAGGCAAGGGAAATAAGGAGGAAGCAAGCCGACTGGAAGTTCATAGAGTCTCAGCCCCCGAGGCTGAGGATAGCGTTGAGGCTGTACGTGGAGGCTGGGGACCTCTATGTCGCCTCTAGGGTCGCGGGGCTGACCGTGGAGGAGTTTAACGAGCTGAGGAAGAGGGCGAGGATACCGAATGTCTGCTGAGGAGTTCGCCGTTGCTGATACGTGCTTCCTCATTGACTGGGCCTACTGGAGGCGTAGGAACGTTTTGCCAGGCCTCTTCAGGGCGGTTTTCGTGCCCGAGGAGGTTCTCCGGGAGGTGAAAAGCGAAAGCACGCTGGAGTGGGTTGCGGAGAACCTCGCAACCGGCAGTTTCGCACTGTTCACGGAGACCCAGGACGTGGTGGGCTTTGCAAGGGCAGTAGTCGAGAGGTCTAGGATGCTCCCCATCAGGGGGGTGGATCTCCCCGAGGCTGTTTGCCTGGCAATCGGCAAGATGCGGGGCTACATAGTCCTGACGGAGAACAGGGGCGCGCTTATGGCCGCCGATGCCCTAGCGGAGCTCAGCGGTGTAAGGGTGTGGAGGTCTCTCGACCTGATCTCCCAAGCCTTTAGGAGAGGAATCTTGGGTGGAGACCCCGAGGCCGTGTTCATGGAGTATGAGGAGGATACCGGGCACATGTTCCCCCCGGGAGGAGTTGAGGGGCGTAATCGATGAGCTTAGAGGAAAAGCTTGAGAAGTGGCGCAGGCTGGAGGAGGAGGCAAGGGAAATAAGGAGGAAGCAAGCCGACTGGAAGTTCATAGACTCCCAGCCGCCCAGGTTGAGAGCGGCGCTCAGGCTGTACGTCGAGATGGGGGACATTAGGCTGGCTTCGAAAGTCGCTGGCATGGGTGTGGAGGAGTTCCGCGAACTCCTTAGGAGGGCGAGGGTGCCCGTAGTAGTGTAGGGCGAGCCTTGAGATGGCTAGCTGCGGTCCGCACGTACTTTGATGCGGACCATTCTTTCAACTTTGCTTAGTATACTTTAAAGCAACCCATTTACTTCCGGCGCGCGTAGGCTAGATGTGCTAGGTAAAGTTGAGATAAAGTTCGAAAAAGATGGATGAGGTTCATAAAAGATTAGGTAGCTCATACTTGGAATGAGTGGAAACCCTGTTTCTTAGCGTGCGCCGCAGGTCCTCCTGGTCAACGAGGAGGGACTCAGGGAGAGGCTTGAGGAGATCAGGAGGCTTCCAAGGTATTCCGATGCCGAGAGGCGGAGGAAGGTTAGGGCTGGCGCGCGCTAGTCCTTCCAGTACCCCTTTCCCTTTAGGGCGGGGATTAGCACCCTCGAGATCGCCTTCACGTGGCTCTCGACCTTCCTGAGCACTTCCCGCGCGTAACTCTCTGATACTACCTCTGATGCCGGCACCCCCACAGCCTCGTAGCCGTACATCGCGGGACCCCTCACTGATGCGAGCTCTTCAACCCTGCTCTTGACGGGTTCCGGGAGGCTCCCCCTCGCTGAGAGGAGGGCTGGGCTCACGTCATGCACCCTTGGGTACTCTATGGCTAGAGCCCTCAGGAGCGATTTCACAGCCATCCCCAGGGCTTCCTGCGCCCTCCCGACGCATAGGGGGTGATCCCCGCGTGCGAGAGCGGCTCCAGCCTCCTCGAGGCACGAGTGGGAGCGCTTGAAGTAGTCAGCAGACATCTTCAGGTTTATCAGAGCTCAACCACCTCGCCCAGCCTGACCCCCGGCTTCAGGACCCAGTACCACGCGTCCCCGAGCTTCACCCTCCTGCCTCCCATCTCCTCGATCCTCCTCCTCAGCTCCCCCAGGACCCTCCCCATGAAGCCGCCAACGTCGTAGACTATCAGGGAGTCGATGGTCATGTCCAGCAGCAGTGGGGGGGTGCTCCTCGACCTCTCCGGTGGTCAGTATCACGAGCGAGACGGGCCTCGGGAACCCCTCAGGCGGCCTAACGGAGCTGGAGACCTCGGCGGAGAGCCTCAGCCTGTCCCTGACTGCCTCCCGACGACGACCAGGACGTCCAGGTCGCTCCCCTCCCTAGCCTCCCCCCTAGCGAAGGACCCGTAGACAACCACAGATACCAGGTCCTCGCCGAACCTCTCCCTCAAGGGGTTCCAGCAGCCAGCCCCACTCCACACCCAAAATAGCGCCCGGACCCTATAAAACCCTATCCCGAGCCGCAGCCAGCCCCTCGTGCATGGGCGCGCTGCCGCCTCCTTATCTACCCCGCTCCCCCTTTCCACTCTCCACCCTGGTAGGCGCGCGGCGCCGCCTGGGGAGGGCTTAAATAGCTCGACCGCTCTTTAACCATGAGGGTATCCGGGGTCGGAGGGGTATGTGCAGTGCGGGGGGCGCGTACTGCTACTCGGCTGGGCTTCGGATGGCTCGGGGTGCTGACGCTTGGAGGAGGCCCTGAGGAGGATCCCCTCGTACAGCCAGGAGCTCGGGCTGGACCTGAGGGTCAAGTCCGACAGGTTTAAGTGGTTTATAGCGTCGATGCTGTACGCCAAGAGGATATCGTCCAGGATCGCAAGCGCGACCTTCAGGAGGTTCCTCGCCGAGGGGCTGACGGACCCGGACAGCATACTGAGCGCCGGCTGGGAGAGGATCGTCGAGGTCCTGGACTCCGGGGGGCACGTCAGGTACGACTTCTCCACGGCGACGAACATACTCGAGAGCGTGAGGCTCCTCGTGGAGAGGTACGGAGGAGACATCGACCAGGTGCATGAGCGCGCGTCGGACCCCAGGGACCTGGAGGGG
>Ga0326760_1001430_pt1 | contig 10649 bp, 4 predicted proteins | sample GCREP_S_FD_207668 | JGI IMG/M metagenome (GOLD analysis project Ga0326760, IMG submission 207668) | Hot spring sediment microbial communities from Geyser Creek Basin, Yellowstone National Park, WY, United States - GCR.EP_S | ecosystem: Environmental > Aquatic > Thermal springs > Near-boiling...
GAAGAGCTCTCCCTACATACACGTAGTAGCGAACGAGATTGCAAGAAGCTTGGGTTGCCGGAAGCTACAGGACGACACTAGCTGTAAGAGAATTCTAAGACAAGAAGTCTTGAAGCAAACACTACGTAGGTTCTACGATCTAGAAAGCACATTGAGGCTAGTTAGCTGGCTGAGGTCAGGCAACATAAAAATGAAGATGAGAAGAGTCTTAGAACCAGAAGGAGCACACATACTTACTGAAATCCTCTTCGGCGACATACTAAAGCTTCAAAGACATACTCAATAACCAGAACTAGTTGAATCCCAGCATCACCAACTGAAAACTTCCTCAAAGATGTTTCAAAGGTCATCATAATCATTTACCGAGTGATTACTGAGTTGCTCGTGTGAGGCGGGGCCGTGATTCCCCTGAGTTCCTCGTTCAGAATACTTCATCCAGTAGGTTCGGGAACTCGTTAAAATGGGATCTGACGTGCGGAGTGCTTGAGATCTTTCCGCGTTAAATGTTTGGTAGTATAAGAAAGAGTAGTACGATCAGCCAGTACACGATCGCTAAAACCAACGCAGAACCCAACACTGAATAGCGGTACTCCTACCCCTACTCAGCACCCTCGCTTCAAGGAGGAGATCTAGGTGCGAGAATAAGTTTACGTGAGGCTGAAATGGGCTGAACTGTATTGAGAGATCCGCGTGCTTTAAAAGCCCTGACACATTCTCGTAGCGTATCCAATTTCCCAAAGCTCTCTACCAGGGTTTCAACAGAGATCCCTCGAATAGCTCCTCAAACCACGTGGTCTCTAAACCCAGAGTGCGAGCAACAACCTCCAACAAATTCGCTTGTTTAAGATATAAAAATGTAATGAGGGTCGACATCAACAGATTCCTAGAATCATTATCTCACCCTATGCCAAGTAGTTGAGAAACTAATTTGTTGATTTCAACAATCTCAGCCTTCAAAGCCTCTCTAACCTCCTTCCTCCTAGTAGCAACGCTCTTCTTAGTAAGCCTAATCTTAGAAGCCTTCTCATGACACGTCTTGCTAAGCTCAGCCAACCTCCTATGAATAGGATTGTTAGGATCAAACTTTGGAATAGGAAGCATAAACGGTCTTCGCACAATATCCCTCTCACCAAAGAGACCCTTAGTTTGATAAGGTTTTATAGCCTCATTAACCACGTCGGAATTCAGTATTGCACAAAGATAGTGAGCCTCCATCCCGTCGTCTGTCTCATAAAACATCGTTGTAAAATCTGCTACAAAACCCTTAGGTGTAATGACTATGTTACTTAATTTAGATGGTGGCATATCGTATTTATAAATAACACAAGAGGTGAGGTCTTTTCCACTTCTATTATATAGAACAACATATTTTTTGCTTGGATCTTGAGAGCTTAGTGCCCCCATATGATTTAATCTTAATACTAATCTAGGGTATTCCTCTAGCGATCTTTTTGACGCTTTCTCTGACCATATTTTCTGGGCTTTCTCTATCCATTCAGCCGTGTAGTTATAACCTTCTTTTCTAAGGTCAGCTACATCTAGTATTCTATATCTAGAGGTTGTAGGTCTTATTGGCAGAGCTACAAGTTTAAATTCGCATCTAAACGGCAGTAGATCCTCGCTTAAGACTGTAGCGTAGATAAACTCCCTCTCAATATTACCTTCGATGACTATATCTTTCCAAGGTTCTTTCGCATCTTTAATAGCTTCTTTTGATGTTTTACAATAAGGCTTCTCTACATCAACGCCGAGAGTAGGGTGTACGACAAATTCTATGAAAAATACCGTTCTTGGAACCAATGGAGATCCTTCCTTAACAAAATCATAATAAGGACTCCTTCCCTGCGATGTTTGAGGTGGTTGATATAAGTAGTCCTCAGCCTTTAGGTACTGTAATGCTTCAGGTAGCTTCAAGTTCTTTTCTGGTAGCTTGCCTAAGAATCTTCTAGCCGGGACAGGGTACTCTGTTTTGCCACCCTTGGAAGCTATTAAAACACATGCCGGAACATTAAATAGAGGTGAAACGTTCTCTAAATCAAATACATTATGGAGTGTCATAGGAGGACTCTTAAATTTCCTAAACTCTGCATGCTGTAAAGATCCTGTTAAGACGCTTTTTGGCATTACAAATCCGATAATTCCGCCATCCTTTAAATAAAGGTCACTAACTCTGCAGAAGAATAGAGTAGCTATCTCAATTTCTGTAAAGAGGTTAATTTGATGGCTCTGCAACAATCCATATGATAGGAAGTGTTTTTTAACAAAGTCTTGATACTCCTTGTTCTCTATATACCTCATGATCACCCATGGAGGGTTGCCTACAACTATGTCAAACTTTGATTCGCTTAGTGCTACAGGTATGTAAATATTGCTCAGCATGTATATCCATATAGAATCCTTCTTGTTATCGATAAGCGTCAAGATATTGTTTAGAGTGTTCTTAAGGATTGCAAACTCTGCTGGTGTTACAACGCCTTGTAATATTCTTTCAAATAGTTTAAGTACTTCGTCTTTCTTTCCACCATTTCTATAGACATCTATAGCCTCTCTAAAAGCTTCTAAGACCTTTCCAAATCTTGTTCTATCCTTAGCAACATTAACAGGTATCTGTAAGTGGTAACCATAAACTTCGTACTCGTAGACAGGTTCTCCCCCACCATAGAGTGTTCTTTTCACTTCTGGAAGCTTTATAGAGTCTGCAACATATACCGGTATTGTGATAGAGCCTTTGCGATAGCTTAAGAGCTCTCCTAGAGCAAATAGGTAGTTTGCTCTCGCTATTGTTACGGCAAGTGGATTAATGTCTACTCCCGCAATGCTTGTCAGCATATAGTCTAGTATGTCTTCTGGTCTCCAACCTCTATGCTTCAACTCATCTTTCATAATATGAATAGCGTTTACTAGGAATGTTCCCGAGCCGCAGGCAGGGTCAAGAATTTTCGGAGGCTCACTACCTTTGTTCCACCACATGTTGAGAACTTCCCTAAGTATTAGCTCTGCTAGCCACTCTGATGTGTAGTATTCCCCTATCCTATGCCTCTGACTCCTCTCAATAATGTTCTCATAGATCTCCTTAAAGAAGTCCTCATCAATCTGTGTTAGGTCATATCTTAGAAGCTCTTTAGCTACGCCCGCAAAGAGCTCCAGCACTTCATCAACTACCTCTCTGTGTAGAATCCATGAGAAGAAGTCTTCCTCTATAAGGTTGTTTATACCGTATTTAACGAAGTACTCTCCTCTTAATACACTCAGTAATCTATCTCTCGATACTTTATCGTCACCGCTTAGCCAGCAGTATGTTACAAGCTTTACCAACGTCACTAGATAGGTCTGCTCAATAAATGCATTCTCGCTTGGTGCACTCCCATACACTATTTCCATATTCTTCTGCCACAAATCAAACTTCAACTTAACATCCTCCTCATCCTTAACACTGCTCCACAGCGTCTTCAAGGTCTCTACAGCTATTGCATAGGTTGGGCTTCCAGGGCCAAACCTAAACCTGAGGTCAGTAGCTGTTGGTCTGATCCTGGGTTTTGAGAATATGTAGGAGTCTAGCCACAGTATTGCCTCTGCTGGAGAGGCCTTCTCAACGCTTATAGATGAAACCTCTTTAACGTCCTTAACAATGCCGTTTTCAACAATTGGTATAAACGCTTTGAAGTTTATCACATCGGTTGCAACACCAACTAGCTTTGCATTAGGATTAGCTTCTAAGAGTGCTTGGAAATACTTCTTTAACTCTTCCTTAGCATCCTCCAACTCCTTCTCTAAATCAACCTTAATCTCGAATATCACATTTGAATATAGGAGATCTACTCTCCCCCTAACACCAAGAATCCTACTACCAATCTTCTTCTCGATACCAGGAAGAAGATCCTCCAGCCTAACACCAAAAACTTCCTCCAGAAGCCTTGCTAAAACAGCTAACTTACCTGGGTGTGTTTGTGTCTTCTTAGCCATTTCAATGTAGTTAATTAAGGATAATGATGAGGATGACATCTGATCACTCATCAAATTAAACACCCCTACCTTTAATAACGAACTCAGACACCTCACCTGTTCTAGGGCTAACACCACGATGGTGATTGAACACACCATTACATCCGGGGCATTGAAGTCTCTTAACATCATAAAACCGGAATTTCCATGTCTTTAGAAGCCTGAACTCGCTCTCGAAACCGCAGTAAGGACATTTAACCATTTTAATCCTCACGTATTATTTCTCGCCAGATTCTATAAAGGTTTGTCCTCAGATTCCTCAAATACTTGCCGACTAGTAGGGTTACATACTACTCGAAGTTTTCCTTAGAAATACTTATTCTGAATCTATCTATAATTTCTAGCGCTCTTGAAAATATCTTATTTTTTCCGAGCATACTTTTTACGTATTCTTCGTATTCGCCGCTCTTAATTAATTTTCTAGTTTTCTCAATTTCTTTCTGGTATACCCATGCGTTGTGCAATGCTCTTAGTTTAAAGCTTTTTCTCAACCCTTCTAATCCTTCTTTTTCGCATGCGGGGCATTCGCATTCATCGAGAACTCTTCGCTCTTCTTTGGTGAGTTTAGGGTATGACTTATGCCTTTTTCTTGGCGTAATATATCTATCCCCTAACCCTGGAAGCTGAATAGCCCCGAAAGCCGCCTTGGTTCTCCATGATGTGGAGTCTATAGAGTCTGCCCCAGCGTAAAACATTAAATGCATGGTGAGTGTGCTTCCCACACCGAATACGTGAATGATCTTATTAGGTAATAGAGCTTTTACAAATGTAACTACTCTCACTACATTATAGATTCCTCCAACCCCCTTAGTATTAAATACGGAGGGAACTAAGCTACCAATACCATAAATATTGAACTCTTCAATTTCCCGTAGCTTTTTTATATACTGCTTTATCATTCTCGTATCATATCCGTGAATAACGGGAATCAACTCAGGGTTAGTGGTTCGTCTTTTTTCGACCATACGCTTAGTGTTCTCAAGTGTTTTAAGCAATCTTGTTTTCATAATCTCTCGCGGGAGGTCAGGAGTTAACGGATGGTCTAAGATGACACCGAAATTCGGCTTGCTTTCCTCATATAGTGTTAAAATTATTTCAGGCGATATACTAACCTCATCTTCCTTCATAAAGAGAAAACCTCCTGAATCCATGGAAATTAAGCCATCAAATTTCACATACCTGTGTACTCCCTCGTTTCTAACGTGCTTATTGACTGAATCGTTATGAAGAATTTCGTAAGCGTTGAGCATTAACCCATCAATCTTAAAGAAATACCAAGGTCTTGGAAAACCCTTTATTGGTTGTGTAAACCATAAGAATGGCGTTTCAATCCTCATATTTTTAGCACCTCTTTTAAGTAATTAAGTAGATAATCTTGAGCTATTGGATGAGAGACACCGTACACATCCCAAGCAAGTCTTCCCTTCTTTGAAACTATTTCAGCAACCACCTCCTTAGGAGGGAGTAAGTCTACCTCAATTCCTGCAATCCTAGCAGCTAGTTCCACTATTCTCCTGTGCGTATGGGTTTCCTTTACCTCTAGCTTAGAGGAGAAAGTCCTTATAAAAGCTATTACCCTGGAATAACTTCCTAAAGCTTTAGCTCTCGTAAAGAACTTAGCAACATAACTAGCTAGGATCTGTATAGATTTCTCTAAGTATTCTTTCGAGTAAGGTTGTCCATACTTTCTACACCACCACTCAAAGAGCCCAGGACAGTCGTACCAAGACCTACTCCAATCATGCCACGGGGTTTTGACTCCATAAAATTCTTCTGGGACCAAACCGAAAGGCTCGGAGATGGTCGCTAAGTGAATTTCATTCCTTTTCTCCCCCAATTTCGAGAGAGTCTTAAATAGGGTTTTGTATGATCTAGATTTGTAATATGGTTTATCGGCAGAACATGGGTACATCAGAAGAATATTAGCTTTCGGTGGGGCATATTGGTTAGCGATAAACCTTAGCCATCTTCTTACCTCTCTATTTCTAGTTAACGCCATGTACACTTCGTATGGATTATAAAAACATAGCGTGGGATTTATGTCAACGCCTTTAGCGTGCTTAAGACTTACTGTAAGGTAGATTTCATGTCGATTCATTGTAACTTACCCACATAATTTATAACCTAGGATTTATACTTAAGAAATCAAGGCCAGGGTCACGCCTTGCTTAAGAATATTTAGACCTATTAATTTTCTTAATGTCTCTTCGGTCTTCGAAGGATCTAAACGAAGCTTCTCCTTTGCAAACTCGTGGATCTCCTCAAGAAGGAGCCAAGCTCTCTTTTTACCCCCTATCCTCTTCACGATAAATTCTACTAATAAGAGTTCTTCTTTCTCCAATACGTCTTTGAGAGCTTCATATAAAGCATTATTTGCTTCTTGTTTCATCTCTTCCAGCTCACTCAGCTTTTTATGGAAGTTTTCTACGGATTCCACGTTAATGCTGATGCTGAGCTTATTGAGTTTTTCTTTAACTTCTTCAACTTTCTCCTGATTTCTTATAAGTTGTTTAAGAAGTTTCATCGTATATTCCACATTATTAATAAATTCTTTTGTTTCTTTCACATATTCTTCCCATTTTTTATAGATACGACTTTTTTCAGAACTTAGAGTGTCCTCAAAACTCTCAATTGCTTTTAATGATCTTTCTACGATTTGCTTCACATCCTCCGGCGATTTTGGTTGGATATCACTGGCAAATTCTTCGTACTGCGTCATGATGTATTTTACCATATCCGCAAATTTCCTTGCGTCATCATTATAATCTTCAATATCAAATACTGAAAGAACATGTAAGGCAAGAAACATAGTCCCATCTAATAGATTTACGAAATCTTTTTCTTTGTTAAGCAACTTGTTAAGAGAGGAAGCACACGTTTCTAGTTCTTCTATATAATTAAAGAATTCTCTTATATTACTTTCTAAGTAGTCTTTCACTAACTCCTTTAGCTTGACTTTCCCCACTTTAATTGGGTTTAGTTGTGGGTAAGCAGTGCTAAGTTGATATAGGGTTTTAAGTATGGGATGAGACATCTTATATCCCTTACTATCCTCATCAATATTTGATAGTTTTTCTTTGAGGGCTTCTCGCTTACTGTTTAGCTCATCAAGCTGTTTGATCAACCCATCGGTTTTTCCCTCGATTTCTGTCATTATTTGTTTAGCCTTTTCAAGGTGTTTACTCATCATAAATACCTTGGGGTTGAAGTAGAAAGCAGCTTCTTCATCTAGACTGAAGTTAAACTTTTTCCTGTCTTCGAGCTCAAATCCCTCAACAAGTTCTTTGATCTTTTCATCTGTGGCAAGGGAATACTCCCTGACCTTTCCTAAATTCTCTTGAATCGCTACATACTCCTCTACGTCCTCGAGCTCGAACTGTATCTTGAATAATTTATCGCACTCCTCTCTTATTCTATCTAGTAATTTCCTAGCGTCGTTCTCGAGGAGTCCAGCTTCTGTTAATATTTTGACACCTCTCTCTTTCGCTTTTTTAACGAGAGGGAAAAGCTCCTCATAAAAATGCTCCATCAACCTCTTCATTAGAGAAAGCTTTTGAAGCTCGAGCTCCTCGTTTAACTCAGACATCTCTTGAATGTATTTATAGAGGCTTTCAGTAAATGAGCTAAGGTCTTTCAAGGAGATTAAGCGTTCGCCTCTTTCTTTGACCATGTAAATGTAGCCATATTGTTTGTAATTCTCAGATATTTCAGTAAATCTCTTATATAAGGAGACCACTTCATTGTATAACTCGGTTCTATTAGTCAAGCAATAATATTTATCCTTCTTCGTAATAAGACCTTTATATTCAAGAATAGGGAGGAACACATCAGTAAAATAGCGAGGGTTCTCGAAAATAAAGAACTTCTCTAGTTCATCAGGAGAGAGTTTAGTTTCTTCTTTGAGAAGTTTCAGTATTCTGTTCTCTACGGGATGTAATTTAACCCTGTATAGTTCGCTTTCTATTTCCTCTAGAAACCTATTGCTTACAAGGTCTTTTGTTATTTCCTCAAATTTCGAGAACAGTATGTCCGGGATTAACCCCGCTTTCTTCGCACCGAACCGCGTGTACTTAACTAAATCTTGGTTTCTGTCGAATACCTCCTTCAGCTTCTTTTCCTGGCCCGTGACATTAATAAAGAACCTAAGAGTATCTGCGAATTCTCGTAAATTTGAGGTAGATGTTATTCGTAGCTTCACCACAACTCCTCTGTTTTCTTGGTCTTTTAACCAGTTCTCAATTTTGTCTTTAATGTTTAGGTCGTACTGTAATATTTTATTGATGGTTAAAGACAATAAGTTATCGTTAATAACATCTCTAGGCATACTACTCTTTAGGGCCTTATACAGACAGATGAGCCTTTTAACCAGTGTCGGATGCAATCGAACCTCAATAATAATGTTCTCTCCATCTTTCCCAATCCCTTTATTCTCTATTTTCTCTGTTGCTTCAGGAGTTAAATCTCCTGTGAAAATTAGTAATATTCCATGAACAGGCGGTCTTATCTTTTTCTTCATATTCCATATCTCATCTATATCTATTCCTTTCACATCACCATTTACTGAAGAGAAAAGTGCCCTAAGCCTCATCTCCCCTATCTTTAGCTCTACAGTGCAGGCTGAGATATTGTCACTTTTTGGCTCACACTGCACTTGGGTGACTGGGATAATTCCTGACTCCTCAAAAAGCTGAATTAGGGCTCTTGGCATATAATTCTCGTATTCCTTTGCCAGATTCCTACTGACATCCCTCCATAGTCTCAATCTTTCCCTTCTATCTTTGATGAAATCCAGTTCTCTGGGTATGGGAGTAGGGAATATTTGAGAAATAAGTTCTTCACTAGCCATGTAATAGGGCTCGTCTTCACAAAGCCTCCTCCTGACAATATTCTCTATTTCACGAGCTCTATCTAATGTTATTCCCTCAAAGAAGGAGATTATGCTCTGTTCATCGCAGGGAAGGTAGAGCCTTTGTACGACGTTACCGTTTTCATAGTGAAAATAAGAAATCTTGTCTTCAAAGTCTTCCCAACGCTCGGAGTAAGCGTCTATCTGGAGGTACTTACCGTCTCCCCTCTCTACTACGAAATCTTTGAATGCCATCTCTACATCGCGGAGGGCTTTATCTGCGCGAAGAGGACATACTTTAATGATAGCTCTTTCTATCCCTTCTCTTCTCTTGAGGTTATCATTTATTATTGCAACTAAGTTTTTAACATCTCCGTATTTGATACGCTCTCCTAATTCATTTACTGAAAAAGGCTTAAGCTCACCTAGTAATAGCTTTATTAGCATTGAAGCTTTTTCTCCGAGATCTCTTCTTCTCTGATCCATAATAATTTTTAATAATCTATCATAAGTCTCAACTTCCAAAGCCATTGTTGAAGCTCCGTAAACGAAGATGTATTCTTTTCTCAGGAACTCTAAGACATGGTCATAATCTATTACTTTAATTGACTTGTCATCGAGACGAGCGCTATTCATAAGCCTTGCAAACAAACTGACAAGAGTTCCTGGATTTCCCTGAGAAATTCGGTATAGGAGATTAAAGATTCCGAAATTCATAATAGGCAAGGGTTGGGGAATATAGTCATTATATGCGTATTTCAGGAGTTCATAAAGAAACCTTATTCCTTCCTTCTTTCTAATTGTGCGTAACTCTATGTAATCCGCTCTCCTTCCAAGTCCTCCAAATATTAAGGACGTTTCCTCAGCAGTTTGTAATCTGAAATAGGCGTCAGGAGTTGCGGCTATTATGAGGTGAAGACATCCTTCGTATTTTCCTCCCTCATCTATTTCTCGAAACATTCCATTAATAGTCTCTTTTATTCCTGATATGATTTCCTTTAATTTATCTGGGTTTAATAGAAGCTCCTCAAATTCGTCTATAAAGATAAAAACTCTCTTACTTTTGTTTTCGCTGAGGAGATTGTCTAAGACAGCATCAAGATAGGAAGTAGCGTCCTTATAACCTTGAGGACTAGGGATTTTCTCCTCCTTATTTTCCTCTCTGATAGCGTTGAATAGTGCGACGAGAAACCTTACAGCTGAAAGGGGAGTAGACTTTAAAAGCTCTGCTATTAGCGGTAGATCGTAACTATTAGCTAGAGTCGATGCAGATACAAAGAACGTGTAATGTCCTTTTGATTTCGCTCTTGGTTCAATGTATCTCCTATAAGCATCCGTTTTTCCTTCTCCCCACTCTCCTAGAATTACCCTCATTGATGGTTTTCTAGCAGATTCACAGTAATTCATGAATTCTTCTAGCTTCTTCTGAGCATCCTCTCTACTTTCCAGCTTTATGTTCTCAAATCCCTTAAATGTTACCCCTGAATCGCTTGGTAACCTGTTATAGATCTTAGCGACATTCATTTAAATCCCCCTAAGTTGGGCTAACCTCTCACAAACATTTGTCTTACCGATAGTGGGTTTTACCTTGCGATCGCTTTCAAGGATGTGGCATAGGAGCGGGAATGGTACCGGAAGCATTTGCCCCGTAATTATGACGTCTCCCGTATTCATCGTCGTTAACCTTGTCGCAAGGGATTGTGGTAAACCTCCACATGCGGTTCTAACAAAGTTCACATCCTCTGGCGACACCCTGTGAATGAAAAACGTATTACACATCGAGAGAACAACCCTGTCAACA
>Ga0326760_1001431_pt1 | contig 10643 bp, 9 predicted proteins | sample GCREP_S_FD_207668 | JGI IMG/M metagenome (GOLD analysis project Ga0326760, IMG submission 207668) | Hot spring sediment microbial communities from Geyser Creek Basin, Yellowstone National Park, WY, United States - GCR.EP_S | ecosystem: Environmental > Aquatic > Thermal springs > Near-boiling...
TAAAAGTAATCAGCGGCACCGTTGCTGGCCTCATAATTGGTGGCGTTGTTGGCTATTTTGCTAAGCCGGCTGAAAGAGTTGTTGAGACTGTGGTTTCAACGGTTGAAAGGACCGTTACCAAGACGGTGACTGAGACGATCACTGCATCACCAACCGCGCCTCCGACAACAGTTATTACGACACCAACGCCGACACCAACTGTTACTCCTCCAACTCCGACGGGCTATCCTCCGGGACTAGGGCCTGAGGATGAGCCCTATCTCAAGGCGGCATATCAGTTCATTGACTGGATTGGTGGAATGACTGTGTTGTCTCCGAAGGAGCTTGAGGATGAGATACTATTCTATGTAAGAGCATCAAAGCCTTATAGAGGAACAGAGCTAACGGTAATGTATGAGGCGGTGCCGGGTGCTGTATGGGAGGAGAAGAACCTAGGACCGTGGGTCGAAAAGATAATGGGCTTTAAACTTAAGTGGGAATCCATGTCAAACTGGGAAACAATACTGAAGAGCTTGGAGGATGCCAAGCTCAAAGCCGGAATCTACGATCTACTTGGAACAGACCAGGATATGAATGGATACTACATATATAACAAGAGTGCTGTCAATATAACAGAGCTGCTGAAAAGCAAACCGGAGCTAATGCCACCGCACTTTGATGTGGAAGACTTCTTCTTACGATGGAGCTACAGTGATAGTAAGGGAAACTTATATGCATTACATGCCTACAACGCCTTTGCTGGAACAGTCTATAGAAGGGATTGGTTCGAGGACCCGAAGAATAAAGAGGAGTTCAAGAAGAGGTATGGCTATGAATTGAAGACACCATTACAGTACTATATGGATGCCCGCAAGTCCGGCAAGGTGGAGGATGACTGGACCACCGACAAGGCTAGAGACGTGGCAGAGTTCTTCACAGACCCAGACAAGGGTATCTATGGATATATTACGGGCGTTAAGCCTGGAGACTGGCTAGGATGGTATATCGCTGATGGACTGGATGACTGCTTCCAGTTAGCAGATCCGGCCCCTGAGGGACAAATGCCGCTTGACATCACCCATATTGATGGAGTATCCACGCCATGGGCGATAAATGTGAAGGATTGGGTGATTGGCGGCGCCTCAACGAAGAATGGAGGGAGGCTTGACAGCGAGGGCGGGCAGGCCATGTATAAGTGGTGGCTCGAGGACTCGCTAAAGTTCGCGCCAAAGAAGGCTTTCGAGATAGGGGTGGTCGAGGCTCACGACGCGTTCAAATATGACGGAAATTATGCGACCATGTGGCCATTCTATTTCCACTGGGCCACAGGTCTCGCGGCTGAAGACTCAGCAGTGAGAGGAGTGTTCGAGTTTGCTCCATATCCATGCTATGCACCATACTACCACCCGCGCAAGCCGAGAGGATACATAGATCCATCCGGATGGATAATATCGGCGTACTCGAAGAAGATACCACAAGCCTTCCTGTTCGCATCATTCATGGTGTCAAAAGCGGTAGAATTGAAGAAGAACCTGGAAGTAGGGTTGCCAGTAAGATGGTCAACTATTCAGGACCCAAGATTCAGGGCCAATGACGAAAAGTGGGGCAAGGTGTTAACGGTAATAGATCTGGCAGGAAAGAACCACTTCGGAACCGATAACGCTATAGGTGTAATCTACCCAGAGATACTGCCACTGGCAAGAGACAAGGCAATGGAGGGACTAGGAAAGGGGATGCCCGGTGCCGAGATCGCCAAATACGTTGCAGAAGCAATTGACGACTATCTCAAAACAAAGGGCTGGATGGGAACCAAAGTAGGACCATTGTAAAGCTGAAATAAAAAATACTATATTTTCTATTATATTTTTCCTTATTTTTCTGTTTTTTCTGTGAACTTATCTGAAAACCCTCAGGTGTATTATGATGCATGCTAGTTGTATGAGGCCTGTGAGGGTTGATGCTAGCCTCTCCCATCTTATGGCGGGTCTTCTAAACCCGTTTGTCAGCCATGCGAAGAACCTCTCTACACTGTTCCTCACCCGCTTATATGCTTCTGGATTGAGCCTGTATGGTCTCCCACGCTTCGGCCTACGCCTATTCCTGACGCTAACCGGTATGCTTGCCTTTATACTCCTCCTAAGATACGCCCTCGCATCCCTCGTCTCGTATGCTGAGTCTCCAGAAACTTCGTCAGGCCTATTCCTAGGCCTACCCCTGCCACATCTGACCCTTATACCATCCATTACTTCCCTGAAGCGTCTGCTATCATGCTCATCCCCGGGCCCAACCACCAGGCTTATGGGTAGGGATTCCCTGGTCACAGCTGCATGGATCTTCGTCGCCTTAACCCTCCAGTACCCGTCATATCCTACAAGCTCCCCCTTTACAAGCCTTCACAGTAGAGCTATCTACAGCAACCCTATCTAGGCTGAGTTTTCCAGTGGAGTACCCCATGGATATCAGGGCCTCAAGAACCTTAGACCACACGCCCATAACACTCCACCCCCTAAACCTATCCCAGCATGTCTCGTATGAGCCATACCTAGCGAGCAGATCCATCCAACGGCATCCAGTAACAAGCACGTATAGTATCCCGTTTATGATCAGCCTATCATCGATCCTGGGCCTTCCAACACTAGCCCTAGGGGGGAGTAGAGGCCTTACAACCTCCCACTTCCCATCACTCGATTCCCTAAACTCTATAACAAAGCTTAAGAAAAGAAAGACTCAAATAATTCTCGGATGAGTTCTGTGAATAAATAATAACTCTAGGATATCAAAAATTTCAAAAAAGTAGATATCTCTGAAAGTAGTACTCATAAGCGGAGGGGGAGGTAAAGGCTTGAAGGAGTACGATGTGGTGCTGCTTCATCCACCAAGCATAGCATATTTTCGAAAAAAGCCATTTCTTTCTGGACCGATACATAGGACTGTCCCAATTTATACACCACTTTTCATAATGTTTCCTATTGGAATGATTAGCATAGCATCTTTTCTAGATGAAAGGGGGATTAATGTTAAAATAATAAACTTGGCTGAGAAAATGCTGGTCGATCAATCCTTTGATCTAGAATTATATATAAAGAGCATAAAATCCAAGATCTATGGAATAGGATTACATTGGATTGTGCATGTGCATGGAGCAATAGAAGTGGCCAGGATATGTAAATCTCTACACCCTGAATCGATAATCGTTCTAGGAGGACTTACTGCAACATGCTTCGCGGATGAAATTGCTGAGAAATTCGATTTTGTGGACTGCGTAGTAAGAGGAGAGGCCGAGCATCCTTTCTATGAATTAGTAACAAATCTAAAAAAATATGATAAGATCAAAGCGTTCTATAACACCCCTAACTTAACATTCAAAACCCCTGATGGAAGAGTGATATCAACAACGTCCTGCAACGTAGTTGATGATATAGACGAGTTCAGCTTCACTAATCTCGAGCTCGTTGAGCCTCACATGAGGACAATAACCTCACCACTAACCGGTAAAAAATTATGGAATCTCCCCTTCTATAGGGGATGTAAACTAAATTGCGCGACCTGCGGGGGGTCAAGGTATGCCTATTCAAGTCTCATGAATAGGCGTGGGATAGCGCGGAGAAGTCCTGAAAAGCTGCTAGAGGATTTCATGATATTAGATGAGAAAGGTATAAACTCTATCTTCTTATTCCAAGACCCGCGCTACTGTGGAAAGAATTATGTTGAAAGATTTCTCAAGATCTTTAAAGGCGTAAGGTGGTCAAATATAGAAAACGTCGGAATAGAGCTTTTTGCGCCAGCATCCAAAAGCTATTTAGAGGGGCTCAAGGCGTGTAGAATAGCTGATAACCTAGGGTTATCTATATCGCCGGAATCGGCATCAGATATAGTGAGATATCTCCATGGAAGAAAATATACGACTGACGAATTGCTGAGAACCGTTTACAATTCTAGAGAGCTAGGTCTACCCATCGGGGTATTCTTCATGTTAACACTCGGATTTGAAGATAAATATTCTCTCAAAAACATGGCTTTACTCATGAAAAAGCTGTTGTCAATTAATAAGGAGGGTTCGAAAAATTTGGGGAAAGTGTCGACCGAATTCGGGCCTATGATATTATTAGACCCAGGCTCTCTCGCGTTCAGAGATCCGGAAAAATACGGTTACAAGCTAATTCTTAAAAATATAACAGATTACTATCACGCTATGAGCTTGCCCCATTGGAGCCTGTGGATAAGCTATGAGACAAAAAACTTCAATAGACTGGAATTGGCAAGCATAATTCTGGACTTCTGGGAGATAATTATTAACATTAAAAAATATCTTGGGCTAATTTCAAGAGAAAGAAGCGACTTGGAGAAGCTTATAGTCGACTTTGAGAGAGCGGCGCTTCAGGATATAGCTAGCACGTCGTCTAAATCTCCAGCGGACCTCGAAGAATTAGCGATGGAAATAAGTGAGATAGCCAAAGACGAGACACTATATCGAAGCTACATTCTCACACATAACTTGGGTTGCGAAAACAGAGTGATAGATCTTAGTCAGCTGGATGGTTTTTATTAATTCCAGTAACGGTACAATAAGCTGTTTGGTTTTGATCAATTATATCCAGCTAGCTGACCACACAACTATATAGTTAATATAGTTAATGATAATGTTTAATAAAACCCTGCCTTCAAAAATTTTCCTACGTAAAAGGGGGGAGATAATGGGTCAGAGGAAACTACTTCTAGCACTATTGTTACCAGCAATAATTGTGACGGCGTTTGTTGGATTATTGCCCATGTTTGCGCTGATCAACTATGCTCTGCAGACGCCCTTCGAGACGAGAAACGTGTTCGTTGGCATACTTCACTTTAGGGACATGTTCCATGATTACCGGTTCAGGGATGCCGTATTGAGGAGCGTAGCTTTCGCTGGAGTAGCTTTGGGGATAGAATTACCGCTCGGGCTAGGATTGGCTTACCTCCTTCGTAAACCATCCGTCATCAACTCCATAATTACAGCGTTAGTGGCCTTGCCCACTCTATTCCCACCAGTGACAATAGGAATGATGTGGCTGCTCATGGCTAGAAAAAACGGCCCATTGGGGATGATCGTAGACTGGCTGATGAGAGGAGCATATGATCCATTTGGTAATACGTTACATGCATGGGGCACGGTGATATTGATGGATGTTTGGCATTGGACAGGTCTAACCTTTTTGGTATGCCTAGCGGCTGTCTCCAGCATAGATGAGAGCTATGTTATTTCAGCTAGGACGGAGGGGGCTACAAGGTGGCAGGTCTTCAAATACGCAGAGTTCCCACAAATAGTTCCACCATTAACTTTCGTTGCGCTGTTAAGATTGATAGATGCCTTAAAAATCTTTGACGAGGTCTATATCTTGACAGGAGGTGGACCTGGGCTGAATACAGAGTTTATTACTCAATACATTCGAACTATAGGAATAGAGCAATGGATTGTCGGATATGCTTCGGCAATGTCCTTGGTATTCCTATTCACGGTACTGATCCTTTCATGGACAATGTTAATGGTATTGACAGGTGGAAGGGGGTTGATTGAGTGATGGCCATGAACTTTAAAGATCTCGTAATAAAGATTATCAAAGTAATATTCCTAGGATTTGTCGTGGCAATCTTTCTATTGCCAGTATACTTCACTTTCTCGGTCTCAATATCGTCAAAGGCGAGGATAAACGAGGGCGCGATCGTACCCGATTTCTACATAGGCCACTGGATAGAAATAACCGGAGGATATTGGCGGACAGGGCTCATAAACTCAGCGATAGTGTCTATAGCTTGCATGGGGCTAGCATTAGCGGTAAGCTTACCAGCGGCGTATGTCTTCGTGAGATACAGGTTTATAGCAGATAAGCATCTATTCTTCTGGTTCCTAACAAATAGAATGGCGCCACCAGTAGTGTTCTCTATACCATATCTGATGATATGGAGGGGGCTGGGACTATGGGATACTCAGTGGGGGCTAATTCTAGCATACATGGTCTTCGAGGTGCCAATCACGATATGGATTCTGGCGAGCTTCCTAGCAGCTATTCCAAGAGAGATTGATGAGGCAGCCCTTATAGACGGCTACGGTTACAGAGGATTATTCTTCAAGTTTATATTGCCCTTGATAAGGCCCGCTATAGGAGTTGCGATGTTCTTTGCGTGGCTGTTTGCTTGGACGGATATGTTCTTCGCAAGCGTACTAACCTCTGCAGTAGCAAAGACGATACCAGCACAGCTTCTAACAGCGTTGGGTAAGGTCGGATGGGGAGTTGAATACGGTCCAGCAGCTGCGGCAGGCTTCGTGACAATAATCCCAGGGTTGACGCTGCTATACTGGGCGAGAAGATATATAGTGAAAGGCTTCACATTCGGGAGGTTGTGAAAATGGTTGGAACAATTGCTATACTTTCAGAACTGGAAACGCTGCTGAATACTTGGACCCCGTGGATGTATTGGAAGGCAGAGGTATTTATATTCCTCCTCTGCTTCTTCTGCCTCTTCCTCGGCGGACTTGCGATCGCGGATCTTAAGAAGCGATCAAGACCTAGGAAAGGATTTCTACCATTTCCAACTACCCGCGGAGATAGGATCTTCATAGGAGTGATGCTGTGGGTGGTGATATTCTTGGTTACCGCAGCTATAGATTTGCCGTATTACATAAGTATAATAGCTGGCGTAATAACGGTGGTGATAGTTGTGCTAAAGGGGTGAGACGGAATGCCCGAGTTATTTGTTAAAGATATAACGAAAACTTTCAGGGGAGCGAAGATCTTAGACGGTGTAACTTTCAGGGTGAAGTCGGGTGAGGTCATGGTATTGCTAGGGCCATCAGGGGCCGGAAAGACCACGCTATTAAGGATAATTGCTGGAACGGAGTCTCCGGATTCGGGGAGAATCTACATAGACGGAGAGGATATAACGGAAAAGCCGCCAAAAGATAGAGAAGTAGGGATGGTCTTTCAAACTTTTGCGCTATATCCACATTTAACGGTGTTTGAAAACATAGCATCGCCTCTAAGAGTTAAAAAAGTCCCTGAAGACGAAATTCGTAGAAGGGTGAATGAGATAGCTGGGTTGCTGGGGATAACCCATGTGTTACATAAGAGACCTCAAGAATGTAGTGGAGGAGAGGCTCAGAGGGTTGTGATAGCCAGAGCACTGGTAAAGAACCCGAGAATATGCCTATTTGACGAGCCTTTAACAAATCTAGACTACAAGGTTAGAGAAGTGTTAAGGATTGAGTTGAAGAGAATATTCAGAGAGCTTGGAATAACCGTGATATACGCCACACCAAATCCAGAGGAGGCAGCAGCGCTTGGAACTTCGCTGGTTCACATCAGAAATGGAAAGATTATTCAAACAGGCTCTATTAAAGAGTGCTTTAGATATCCAAGGGATGTTGAGGCATTTGCAAACTATTCACCTTATGGTGTTAATGTTCTGGAAGCAAAATGTGTGAGAGAGGATGATAAGAGGATTTTGAGAGTAAATACGCTGCTTTCAATAGACGTCAGCGCGGTAGGCGAAATTATTGAAGGAGGCGAGTATTTGGTCGGAATCTACCCGCATGATATATTGTCCGAAGATTTGGTTGGCACAACATGCCTGAGGATTCCAGTAAACGTGGATCTCATAGAAAACACCGGTTCCGAGCTGATAATTGATGCCAAAGTCGGAGACAATATAATAAGGATGGTTAGCCATGATGTTGAAAAACTCGCCCAGTTATACCGGCTGCAATACGTATATATACCGCTTGACAGAGTCATTATTTTCAGGAAATCTGATGGATTGAGGATTTGCAACCTGAGGTGAGAGAGATGACGAAGGTGGTGCTTGATAATATCAGCCACTCCTATGATGGTGGGAAAACATGGGCAATCTCCGACATAAATTTGACATTTGAATCGGGTAGAAGATATGCATTATTAGGGCCCTCAGGATGCGGTAAAACTACTATCCTTAAGATAATCTGTGGTGCGCTCATACCGACAAAAGGGAGAATATACTTTGATGATGTTGACGTTACGTATTATCCGCCAGAAAAACGAAATGTTTCGATAGTTTTCCAATTCCCAGTAGCATATAAAATGACCGTGTTAGAAAACCTGCTATTTCCGTTAATAAATGTTAAAATTTCAAAGGAGGAGAAGTTGAGGAGGGCTTATGAAATAGCTGAGATGCTCAATATAAAACACATCCTAGATCAGCCAGCACATAGATTGGGCCCCGCTGATAGGCAAAGGGTCTCCCTAGGTAGAGCTCTAATAAGGGATGCGGATGTAATACTTCTTGATGAGCCAATGAGCTCTATCGAGCCAGATAAGAGGTATGAGTTGAAAAGGCTCCTGATGGATGTAAGTGCAAGATTGAAGAAAACCATGATATTCGTTACACATGATCAGACCGAGGCATTGACTTTCGGCGAGAAAATTGCAGTCATGTCGCCGAATGGTCGACTTCTACAGTTCGGGACATTTGACGAAATATATCATCGCCCTGAACACGAATTCATCGGATTCTTCATAGGCTTCCCTGGGATGAACATACTCACTGGAAGGATATCGGATGGCATAATAGATTTCGGCCCCTTCAAGCTCACTCTGAGGGAGAGAAGATTACCCCTAAGGCCAGGTGAGGAAGTGAAAGTGGGCATAAGACCTGAGCACATAAGAATTTCACTAAGCCCACAAGAGGGTTATATACCGTTTGATATCGTCTACACGGAAGATTTAGGCAGAGGGGCGATGATACTGCATCTGCAAAACAAGAACGTGGTTATAAAGGCAAAATGTACGGAGGAGGTATACGAGGGCCTTAAGGTGTGGATTAAAATACCCGAAGAGCTCATCGTCTTCTTCGATAAATCAGGCAAGAGGATCGCCTAACTATGCCACCTTTTCTTATTTCTTTGATAGGTCTAGGTAAAATGGGAGAGAGTATACTTCATCATCTTATGAAGAGTAATATCGCGAGACTGGCTGTGGCCGCGGATATAGATTTATCAAAGGCTGAGAGGGTTTTACAAAAAGCTGGTGCAAAATTCTCAATCGTTCACTCCATCGAGGAGGCGGAGCGAATAGTAGAGTCGGGGTTAATCGCTTTAACCAACGACTCGGGATTGGCGGTTGAGTTGCCGGGGGTTCAGGTAGTTATTGATGCTACGGGTAATGTTATTGCTGGGGCTGAAATAGCGTTGCGGGCAATACTGGCGCGGAAAAATATTGTAATGTTAAATGCTGAAGCGGATGCGACAGTAGGCCCGATCCTCTCCAAGATAGCGAGGTCTATTGGAGTAGTATATACGGGGGATATCGGGGATGAACCCGGCACTATAATGCATTACTTGTACAGGCCTTTGACCGAGATAGGGTTAGAGGTTGTCGTCGCTGGCAAGGGGAAGAATAACCCGCTAAATCCACGAGCCACCCCCTCAGATCTAGCTGAGGAGGCCGCAAGGAAGAAACTAAATCCGAGAGTATTAACATCATTTGTCGATGGAACTAAGACTATGGTTGAAATGACTATCTTATCCAATGCAACCGGGCTGCTCCCAGATATAAGGGGGATGCACGGCCCGCGCGCCAGTTTATCCGACCTAGTTAAGATCTTTAGGCTTAAGTCAGACGGAGGGATCTTAGAGAGCTTCGGCGTAGTGGACTATGTTATTGGAATCGCGCCTGGGGTTTTCACGATCGCAAGATCTGACGACGATGTTATAATAGAAAACCTTCGATATCTAGGCGTTGGTAACGGTCCAACATTCTTATTTTATAGACCATATCATTTACCGGGGTCGGAAACCATTTTAGCCGCCATGCACTCCATAAGATATGGGGAAGCTGTAATAAGCCCTAAAGGATGCTTCTCAGAAGCTGTAACGGTTGCAAAAAAGGAGCTACATCCGAATGAGGTGCTTGACGGTATAGGAGGATTCACAGTATATGGGACTATAGAGAGGAGGGAGATCGCGAGGGAGGAGGGTTTACTGCCGGTAGGTCTGGCGGAGGGATGTATTATGCGGAGATCAAAGAGAGCAGGCGAGACGATAACCCTAGATGATGTCGAAATTCCCTCCAACATGCTTTACGATCTATGGAACTTGCAACAAAAGTACTTCAAATGAGGAGATCCAGATAGGCCTGTTTTCCTCCTAAACATTAAGCTAATTCTATTGTGAAACGGCGGCAATTCCGGGTCTTTTCCAGGCCGCTATTTTAGGAGGTAAAATGCTAAAATATGCATGTATTAATTGCTCAGATAGATAAGGGTGAGGTTTATCTATAGCTGGCCTGCAATCCTAATCGACAAGCCCGCTAGATCATTGATAGTGACAGATGTGCACTTCGGCTTTGAAGCAGAGCTCGCGGAGAAGGGAATCAGGGTTCCCAGCCAGACTTGGAGGCTTGAGAGAAGCATTATCGAGCTCTGCGAGGAGGTGAGCGCCGAGAGGCTGATATTTCTGGGGGACCTGAAGCACATGGTCCCATTATCCTCTTGGATTGAGTGGAGGGAAATGCCTGAGGCGATTAAGAGAATACGCGAGCTAGGCGTCGAGATAATTCTCGTCCCCGGAAACCATGATGGCGATGTGGATAAGATTCTAGGAGACCTGGTCTCGTATCAACCTTCGAGGGGGATGCTTCTCGAGGGGAGGCGGAGGATAT
>Ga0326760_1001433_pt1 | contig 10640 bp, 9 predicted proteins | sample GCREP_S_FD_207668 | JGI IMG/M metagenome (GOLD analysis project Ga0326760, IMG submission 207668) | Hot spring sediment microbial communities from Geyser Creek Basin, Yellowstone National Park, WY, United States - GCR.EP_S | ecosystem: Environmental > Aquatic > Thermal springs > Near-boiling...
TTCGTGGAGGCCTTTCTTAGTCCTTTTAGCACCAATATAGCCGGCGATCAAAGTAAAACCGAAAAACGCAATCAACATTAAAACCACAACAAGAGACCAAAGAGAAATCACTTCTCACCCACCTCTCAATTTTCTTTTTATTACAATATAATAGGTAGCAAATACGAGGAGATTCACAGCTATCCACTCTATAGCTAATATTAAAGCTCCTGCAACAGGTTTTGGTAGACCCCATAAAGTTTCCTCTGCCCCATAATAATTAATAAAGTTTTCGATTATATACCACACAAAGAAACCACCAAATATTACATAGAGAGTAACTAAGAGAAATTCTAATCGTGTGAAGATAGCGGATATAACTTTAACATCTCTTGAAACCTCTACCTCTCTCTCAGACATTAGTTTGTCTCACCTCAGCTAAGAGGATAAATTGTCCTCGAAATAAATCCTAACTCATTTTAAGCTGGACAAATTCTAATATCCATATTTTTAAGAACTATTAAGGAATTAGTTATATTTTTATGTTGAAAACTAGTAATAGTTTCTTCCAGCGTATTTTGCTGTAGGTCCTAATTCTTCTTCTATTATTAATAACCGGTTATACTGGGCTGTTCTCTCACCTCTTGTAACACCGGTTTTTATTTGTCCAGCGTTTAAAGCTACAGCTAAATCGGCTAGCCATGTGTCTGCTGTTTGACCAGATCTCTCGGATACTATGACTGCATATCCGCTTCTAAAAGCTAGATCAGCTACGTCTAATGTCTCAGTGAGCGTTCCCGCCTGATTTACTTTTAATAGTATAGCGTTTGCAGCTCTCATTTCAATCCCCATCCTTAATCGTTTAATGTTTGTGGCGAATAAGTCATCGCCAATTATCTGGATATTTAATTCCCTTGTTAATTGGGCAAAACCCTCAAAGTCGTTTTCTTCTAATGGGTCTTCTATAGATTTAACTGGATATGTTGAGACAAGATCCTCGTAGAAATCGATGAGTTCTTCCCTAGTAAACTCTCTACCCATTAAATTATATTTCCCACTCTTTTTATCATATAAGTGTGTAGCTGCACAATCTAAGCCTAGCACAAATTTGTCTTGATATCCTAACTCTTCTATAGCTTTTAAAATAGCTTCAAGAGCTTCTCTCGGATCTCTCATTCCGTGTGGGGCATATCCACCTTCAACTCCAACATTTAAAGAGAATTTTCCATACCTATTCTCTAATATTGCCCCTAATTCATAATAAACTTCAAGACCTATTCTAATCGCCTCTGAAAAGCTTTTAGCACCAATAGGTATTGCTTGGTGTTCTTGAAAATCTAAACCACTTGCAGCGAGTTTACCCCCCTCAATAAGATCTAGTATAGGTACAGGTAAAACATGTGCATTTACACCACCTATATAGCGATATAATGGGATTCCCAAGGCATTTGCAGCTGTTTTTGCAACTGCGAGAGATACTCCTACAATGGCGTTTCCTCCAAGACGTGATTTATTCTCTGTACCGTCAAGTTCTATTAGTAACATGTCAATTTCTCTCTGCTTTCTCACATCTCTACCTCTTAAAGCAGGGGCTATAATTTCATTCACATTTTTAACTGCTTTGAGAACACCTTTACCACGATATCTACCTCCTCCATCTCTTAATTCAAAGGCCTCATAACTACTCCTAGATCTCCCACTAGGAACATCCGCGGTTCCTATAACACCATTCTCAGTAATAACTTCAACTTGAAGTGTTGGTTCACCTCTACAATCAAGTATTTCTCTTGCTTTAACATCTCTGATTTTAAAAGAGTTCACTTTTAACACACACTCTTATCTCGCTTTAATAAGTTATTTAGGGAGGCTTATTAAGGTAGTAATAGCTGTGAGAGTGTTATTTGTGATCATTAAAAATAGAGATGTATTACTCTCACATGGAAATGTAAAAGGTAGAGAGATCGCGCTAGATGTAATAGATTATGCTATTAGAGCTGTTAATGGATATGAGTTAACTAAGAAAATCATCCATGTTAGAAATGGAAAACTGATTATAAGAGATTTTGAATACGATTTATCTAAGATTAGAAATATTTATGTAATTGGTGGAGGTAAAGCTACATATCCTATAGCTAAGGCCTTAGAAGAGATTTTAGGAGAGAGGATTACACGAGGAGTTATAAATGTAAAGAGAGGAGAAAAGCGCAGGTTGAAGTATATAAGAGTTGTAGAGGCCGGTCACCCAGTGCCAGATAAAGCTGGTTTAGAAGGAGTTAGAGAAATGTTAGAAATAGTTAAAGAGGTTGATGAGAGAGATCTCGTATTTTGCATTATAACTGGTGGGGCTTCAGCATTAATGCCATATCCAGCAGAGGGTATTAGTTTAGAGGATTTAATAGAAGTTACAGAGCTTCTCTTAAAATCTGGTGCTTCAATAGATGAAATAAATACTGTGAGGAATCATATTGAGGAGATAAAAGGTGGGAGATTAGCTAAACGCATTCACCCAGCTCAAATAGTTAATTTAATAATTGTAGATGAAATTCCATATCACCCTTGGGGTCCAACAGCTCCAGATAAAACAACTTTTAGAGACGCGATATATGTTCTCGAGAAGTATGATTTATGGGATAAAGTTCCAGAGTCTGTGAGAAAACATCTTATAAGAGGTCTTAGTGACCCTAACTTAGAGACGTTAAAACCAAGAGACTTTGAAAATTTGAGAGTACAACATGTACTATTAGCTCACAATACACATTTATGTGAAGCAGCTAAGAGGAGAGCTGAAGAGTTAGGATTAAACTCGTTAATTTTAACTACTAAACTAGAAGGGGAGAGTAGAGATGCTGGCATTATCTTAGCTAGTATTGCTAGAGAAATAGAAGATTATAGTCGCCCCCTTAAACCCCCATGTGTTATAATAATAGGAGGAGAGACAACTGTCACGATTAAAGGGCCACATGGTAGAGGAGGACCAAGTCAAGAGCTTGTTTTAGGAGCAGCTCTAAAAATAGCTGGGAGTGAGAAGATAGTTATAGCCTCTGTAGATACAGATGGAACAGATGGTCCAACAGAGGTTGCTGGAGGTATTGTTGATGGTTATACCATAGAGAGAGCTAGAGAGCTAGGTTTAGATATCTATAAAGCTTTAAAAACACACAACTCTTATGAAGTATTAGTAAAACTTCAAGATGCCGTTATTACGGGACCTACAGATACAAATGTCATGGATTTAAATGTCATAGTTGTACTTTAAGCTAGATAAGTGTTAATAGGGGGATAAAGAGGAGTTGAGATCATATCTTGGCTGGCTAAAGTATAGTTCTAGGTGATTTAGTTTGCGAGTACGTTTTCCATATGGAATGAGTTATATAGAGGTAGAGCTTCCTCAGAACACTTTTCTTGTCTCATCAAGACTTCCTTCAGGTTTTAGTGAAGAGCAAGCTAAAGATGTCATTAATAATGCTATTAGAATGCCTATTGAGTCTGAGTCTTTAGAGAGCTTAACTAGGGGATGTAAGAACATAACTATACTCATAACAGATAAAACACGTCCAACACCAAATAAACTCATTTTACCAATTCTACTCAGACATTTACATAGTATAGGTGTTAAGAAAGAGATGATTAAAATCATTATTGCTACGGGTCTTCATAAACCACATACGTGGAGTGAGATCTTGGAGTTAGTTGGCAGAGAAATAGCTGATGAATATGAAATATATTCTCATAACGCTGAAGACAAGGATGATCTTGTATATTTAGGTACAACAACTTTTAATACAAAAGTCTATGTTAACAAGGATGTCGTTAGATCTGATCTTGTCATAGGTGTGGGTCTACTAGAACCACACTACTTCGCTGGTTATAGTGGTGGAAGAAAACTCATTTTACCAGGTGTTTCAGGCGCAGAGACTATTTGGCATAATCATAGCTTTAAAATGCTCTCACATCCAAAAGCTATTAGCGGAGTTCTTGAAGGAAACCCTGTCCACGAGGACATGGTTGAAGCAGCAAAAATGGTGAGGAGTTATAGGTTTATAGTACATGTAATCTTAGATAAGGAGAAGAGAATAGTCCGCGCTTTCTCAGGCGATCCCTACGAAGCACATAGAATTAATGCACAATGGCTTAGCAAATATGTTGTAGTACCCGTGCCATTTGAAGCAGATGTATCTATAGTATCAAATGCCGGGTACCCACTTGATAGAAATCTTTATCAAGCAAATAAAGGCATAGTAACAGCTTCGAGAGTTACAAGGAGAGGAGGAGTAATTATATTACTAGCAGAGTGTAGAGATGGAGTTGAACATGAGCATTTCAGAAAATTATTGTCAATGAGCAAAAACCCCGAAGAAATATTAAGATATATAGAGAGAAATGAGCCATTAAGAGATCAAGACGATGCACAACTCCTTGCACAAGTACTTCTAAAGAATAGGGTTATAGTAGTTACAAAGTGGATAAAACATAGTATACTAGAAGAGATGAACCTAATACCGGCTTCAACATTCGAAGAGGCTTTAGAGCTAGCATGTAGATATGTAGAGTGCAAAAGAATAGTTGCTATACCCGAGGGACCATATGTAATACCCACACTCACATCACAATAGCATCCTACCTATAGCAAGTAACTTAAATAGCGTAAAAGAGAAAGGAAATAAAATAAGCTTTAAATATACATTACACTACATTGCCACCGGAGAACTCTTCAAACTATTTTATGAAGTCAATTTATAGTTAAAAAGTTATAATGATGAGTAGACTCTTTAATGGGTTTTTATATTGTTCAATAACAAATTAAAACTGGTTTTATTATACTGGTGTTTTTGAAAACCTGGGGAGGATTATAGAGGATGTTGGAGGTATTAAAAAGTGTTCTTTGCGATGATCTATTCTATGGGTAAACCTAGATCTGAGAGTTCTTTTTTAACCTTTGTGACGAGTTCTAGGTATTCTCTTGAAACTCTGCCTGTTTCGATGTCGCAGATTTCTTGGAACTTTTTCCCTAATGGAGGATTCTTTAACTTATCTTCGTATCTTGGAAGTATTTGTTTTACTAGTTCATTTACGTCTTGTAGACTTAGACGTGTTGATGCATAAGCGACTTCTGCAGCGAATTTTGGTTCTATTGGAGTCAATCTATCTTCGTGACGTGCTTTTGCAACACCAACTGCCTCTATAGATACTCCTGAGACAACTATTGAAGAGATCTGTGCGGCTATCTCGTAGAGGGCCATTTCGGTCATTGGTCCAGCGGCTATGTAGCTTAAGTATAATGAGAGTAGGTTTGTGTTTAAGCTTATAGCTTGAGCTGAGATGTTTCTAACCCATAGAAGTTCTCGTGAACTATTTGCAGTATATATAGCATGTACTGGGAAGGCGAGATACCAGTCGGCTTGATAAACCATTAGACCCATTAAGTGCTCTGCAACAGTAACTATAGCTGTCTCTCCAGCTCCTCCAGCATAACCCCCATAGACAGGTCCAAGTTCACCTGCAATTCGAAAACCAAGGCTTTTAGCATAAAACGCCTTATTTAAGAGAGCAAAGTTTGTTTTTAACTCTGCTAGTATACCTACTAGTACTCCATCTGAAGATCTTGCTCCAAATTCACTATTTAACGCGGAAATGAGAGAAGAGTCAGTTGTAGCAGTAGCTACAAGGTTCATTATTGGTAGACCTGGTCTCCCAGCCCTCCTCATAGCCTCTCTAGCTATTCTTACAGTTTCAATAGCACCTAAGATTTCAAGAGGAGTTCCTGGACTTATTCTAACACCTCTCACTCTTGTTAATGCAGGTGTAGTTATAGAGTTTGCTTGAGGGATTTTAGCATAACTTTCTACTAGAATTGAGAGTATTTGTTCAGAAGATACTGGTGCTCCAGCCGCCCCTAAGAAACACCAAGGAGGCCTCTTATCTTCAGGTTTTCTTGGAGTTAAAGCTCTCCTATCAATACCTTCTCCAAACCACACTTCTGCTGGAGCATGTTTTAGCGCATATCGAACTTCCTCTTCACTAAAACTCATTATCCTATTAGTGCTTGTACAATAAACACCGAGTTCGCAGAATAATTGGAAACCTGCTTTAAAGACGGAATTTGCTAGTCCAAAATCTCTTGGAACAGGATTTGCTGGGTCATAGGAGATTCCATATTCCTTTACTAATTCACGAGCTCTCTTAGATAGCCTTATATCAAATTCTCTTTCACTACAAGGTTTACCTGTTAATGCACGTTCAACGATCTCGGTCATAGTGATCTTCAAGGCTTTACCCCCCTCTTCTCTTCTATAAGTCTACGAATTAAACTAACACCCTCTGGAGCTGTTTCAGCCCACCCATCAGCCCCTATTTCTCTAGCCCATTCAGCAGTTGTAGCTCCACCACCCACGACAACTATGTATTTATCTCTAATACTCATAGCTTTTAACATGTCTATTACGTCTTTCTGACCCCGCATAGTTGATGTCATGAGGGCTGATAATGCAATAACATCTGCTCCAACCTCCTCAGCTTTCTCAATTATTTTAAGAGCAGGTACATCTACACCTAAATCATAAACTTCAAAACCATTTGCCACTAACAAGGCGGCTACAATGTTTTTTCCAATATCATGAATATCCCCTTGAACAGTGGCTATGACAACTTTACCTACGGGTTTTAATGGCCTCTTAGCTTTTATAGCAGATGTAAGAACCTCAGCTGCAGCTTTCATAGCATCAGCTGACATAATAAGGTCTACTAAAAATATTTCAAGTTTCTCAAATTTTTCACCAACTATTTTAGCAGCTGGCTGTATAGCTTCTTCAATTGCTTTAAGAGGATCTAACCCCTCTTTCACAATCTTCTCAGCACACTCTCTAGCTCTCTGCACGTCGCCAGCAATAATAGCCTCACGTAACTCCGCAAAGTACTTTTCTTCTAACATTTTTCTCACTAATAACTAGGAATAGAAATAAAAACTCTATAAACTTTAAGAATATATTTTTGGAAAAAATACAATACTTAAACCTAGCAATAAGTGTGATATCAGCGATCATACTATAGAAGAGGAGTTCATAAAGACTAGGATTTTTCAATGCGGATTTGTTTGCAAAGTCTCTTATAGCGTTTTATCGAATAGGTTATCTTAATGTTAATTTAATAGACTTTTTACATATTTCTTTGTTATTTTCTATTAAGCTTATATCTACATTTAAAGACTCATAATACTTATCTGTTACAATCTCTATTTTATACTTATCTAAGTGAGGTATTTTGGTCTTTGCTGAGTAAAGAGAGTCTTCGTTAGCAAATATGTTGATTTGTACATTAACGTCAAAATTGCATTTATTTACTACTTCAATAGGTATATGTTCCTGGTCTACAGTATCTAGCCAAGGGATTCCTCTAATAACGTCTATACACTCACAGCTCAAAATACTACACCTCAACATATATAATGCATTAATTAATACGTTTATTAATTTCCTCTATTAGACACATTGCACATAGTCCAATTCTCAATCTAATTCTATGTGTAAGTATGTTTCTTCTTTAATAGTCTTTGCGATAACTGCTGTTGATGTTCTCTCGATTATTGATGAGTTAATTAATTGTTCTAGAAACTCCATGTATTTGTCTTTTGAGGGGAATTTGCCAACAACTATAAAGTCTATATCACCTAAAACATAGTAAACAGCTTGTACATATGGGCTTTTTGATAAAAACTTACCGATCTCTTCGTGGTATTTAGGCCCATATTTACCTCTAACTAGGATAACAACATTATATTCATAACCTAACTTCTCACTATCTAGAAATACTCCATATTTTCTAATTACTCCTCTCTTCTCTAATTGTCTTACCCTGTAGTATATTGTAGATTTAGGTATCTGCAACTTCTTAGCTAGATCTCTTATACGTGGTTTAGGATTTTCTTGAAGATATTTTAGAATTAACAGGTCTAATTTATCAAGCTTTCCCTGTTTCACTTGACCCCTTTCTAATCTATCTTTAAAAGTTCTTTATAAGCTTTACAAGATGACATTAAATAAGGCTTAATTTTGTCCAGAATAATCTTCTATCCTGGGGTGGTTTATGAGCACAGACCCCTACATAGAAGCTCGCAATAAATATGTTATGAAGGGTGTTGCTCTATATCATCCTATAACTATTGAGAGAGGAAAAAATGCGTTGCTTTACGATATTAATGGTAAGGAATACATAGATTTCACAAGTGGTATTGGTGTAACTACACTAGGACATGCTAATTCAGAGTTAATTGAAGCGGCAATAACTCAGTTGAAGAAGCTTTGGCATGTCTGTATCATGGTTATGAACTATGCACCCTACGTAGAACTTGCAGAAAAATTAGCTAAAATAGCCCCTGGATCATCTGAGAAACAGGTCTTATTGCAGAATAGTGGCTCTGAGGCTGTTGAAAATGCTATAAAAATAGCTAGACAAGTTACTGGGAGATATTATATAGTAACATATGAAAACTCATTTCATGGTAGAGGTACTTATGGCTATGCATTAGCAACGACGGGTAAGTGGAAGCCTTATAAAGTAGGATTTGACCCTCTATTACCAGGAGTAGAATTTATACCATACCCCTACTGTTACAGGTGTCTCTTTAAACAAGAATATCCTCAATGTGGCTTAACTTGCCTAGACTATGTAAAGAAGTGGTTTACATATACTAGAGTAACCCCTGAGAGAATTGCAGCATTTATTATAGAAATTGTGCAAGGTGAAGGTGGATTTGTAGTTGCCCCATTAGATTATGTTAAAGAGCTTAAGAAATTCCTCGAGGAGAATAACATATTATTAATAGATGACGAGGTACAAGCAGGTTGGGGTAGGACAGGGAAATTATGGGCTATAGAACACTGCAATGTTGAACCAGATATTATGGTTACAGCTAAGGCTATAGCTAATGGATTACCACTCTCAGCTGTTATTGGTAAGAGAGATATTATGGAGAAAACTTACCCAGGGAGTTTTGGAGGAACTTATGGAGGTAACCCAGTATCTTGTGCTGTAGCATTAAAAGTAATAGAGATAATGTTGAGAGATAAGTTGCCAGAGAGAGCTGAGAGACTTGGACAAGTAATAAGAAAGAGGTTAAATGAAATGCGCGAGAAGTATGAGATAATAGGAGATGTTAGAGGATTAGGTGTAATGCAGGCAATTGAGTTAGTTAAGAATCGTAAGACAAAAGAACCTGCAACAGAAGAAACTATAAAAGTGATCGATAAAGCTAGAGAAAAAGGCTTACTACTTCTAAGGGCAGGTTTATTTTTAAATGTAATTAGACTACATCCACCATTAACTATTGAAGAAGAAGTACTTCATAGAGGTTTAGACATCTTAGAGGAATCTCTAAGAGAAGTAGTAAGATAGAGGTGAAATAAAGTGTCAATACTTCAACCACCTAAAACACATTATGGCAAAATGAAGCTCTTTATAAATGGCAAATGGGTGGAGTCTACTACTGAGAAGTATTTACCAATATATGACCCTGGGAGAGGTGAAGTAATAGCTGAAATGCCTCTAGCTACTAAGGAGGAGGTTGATGCCGCTATTGAGGCAGCATATGAAGCATTTAAATCGTGGAGTAGGTTACCAGTGCCTGATAGGTTACAATATATATTTAAAATAAAATACCTATTAGAAGAACATAAAGAAACATTAGCTCGTGTAAATACACAAAACCATGGTAAAGTAATTAGAGAGTCTAGAGGAGATTTAAGGAGGACTATAGAGAACGTGGAGGCAGCAATATCAATTACTTATACCCTTGCTAAGGGAGAATTTCAAAGAGAAATTGCTGCAGGCGTTGATGAGATCTTAGTTAGAGAGCCTCTGGGGGTCTTCGCTATAATAGGTCCATTTAACTTCCCAATAATGATACCATTTTGGTTTATACCATATGCATTAGCATTAGGCAATACTTTAGTTGTTAAAGCTAGTAGTACAACACCAGTGCCATTAATGGTGACATTAGAAGTCTTAGCTGAAGCACTTCCTCCAGGTGTTCTCAACTTGATCTATACTGACCACGAGCTAGGCGAATACCTAGTAACACATCCATTAATTGAGGGTACAGCATTTGTAGGTACTAGTTCAGCTGCACTAAGGCTCTATGAAATATCAGCTAAACATGGAAAGAGGTTTTTAGCTGGTGGTAGTGCTTCAAACTATGCTGTAGTAATGCCTGACGCCGACCTCGAGAGAACAGTTCACACATTAAGAGACTCTAAATTCGGTAATACTGGACAGAGATGTCTTGCTATTCAAAACATAGTTGTAGTAGGTGATGATGAATTCTATAATAAGTTTAAAAACGCGTTCGTAGAATTAGCTAAGAGAATTAGAATAGGTTATGGGCTTGATGAGAGATCTGAAATGGGTCCAATGGCGAGTAAGAAGTATAGAGAAAATGTAATTAAAATGATTGAATTAGGATTAAGTGAGGGTGCTCGAATACTCCTTGATGGAAGAGATTATAGAAATCCAGAGTATCCAAATGGCTTCTACATAGGGCCAACTATACTTGAAGATGTAACTCCAGATATGAAAATTGCTCGTGAAGAGATCTTTGGTCCTGTAGCCAACTTATTAAGAGCAAAAAGCCTAGATGAAGCGATCGAGTGGATTAACAAGAACAAATATCA
>Ga0326760_1001434_pt1 | contig 10639 bp, 10 predicted proteins | sample GCREP_S_FD_207668 | JGI IMG/M metagenome (GOLD analysis project Ga0326760, IMG submission 207668) | Hot spring sediment microbial communities from Geyser Creek Basin, Yellowstone National Park, WY, United States - GCR.EP_S | ecosystem: Environmental > Aquatic > Thermal springs > Near-boiling...
TCTGTTAAGCCCTCTACTACACACCTTCTAATGCCCCTCAAATTCTCAATTGCTATGGATTTTATCAAGAGCAGCCCCTTTACAATATCTATCGCTTCACAAGTCTAAAAACGTTATCCTTGTGATGACCTTTCTTGAAGACCTGGTTATTTGGCTAGTGGGAGAATTTTTGGACTCGTTGTGCTTATATTTCCTCTGCTTGTATTCTAAATAGTGCTGTATATTGTGTGTTTTGTGGTGGTGGGTGTGTCGCTTAGGGTTGGGGGTAGGAGGGTTTTGAGGTGCCCTAAGTGTGGCTTTGAGTTTGACGTGTCTTACGCTAGAGCAACTGCTTGTCTTAGCTGTGTAATTGCTGTTAGGGGCTGTCAATATGTTAAATGCCCTCGCTGTGGCTATGAGTGGCTCTTGAAGTAGCCTATGCAATGCGGCTGGGGGTGGGGGGATTTCTAAGGTTCACTGCGATAGGTACACCACTAGGCTGCTGTTCCTGAGCTCTGCCCACATATACCTCCAGCCCTTTCCCCTCTCGCTTTCCACAGCCTTCACAATTATGTTGGCTGTGTAGCTCACCCACTGCTTGTGAAATACCGGTGTGTATAGAGCCCACACTGGGTAGCTTCTTGAGGCTATTGAGAGCTTTGGCACACTCACAGCGATTTTTGCCTCCAGTCTTGGCAGGCCCTCTCTAGTCCCTTACCAAGGCTCAGCGATATGAATGGTGATGGACATCCTGACATGAATGAGTCTCAGCATTTATGTCAAGTCTCATCTCAAGCCTCATACATACATATCAATTATGAATTTAGAATGTTATTTGATGTTAGATATTGGCTAGAGTTATCGTAAAGATATGTAGGTAGCGGCTTTAATGAAAGGGCTATTGTAAGGTATGCAATTAAGTAAGCATGGATTATTAGCATCCAAGCGCATGAGAAAGACTTCATGGAGATTGATGATTAAGATGATGTCTAGAGAAGTAGTTAGATCCTATAGAGCAGGTAAAGTTAGGTATGAAGACCTTCTAGGTGAAGCTAATGAGAATTGCTCAAAGCGCCTGAATTACTTAAATAACGCTCTAAGATTATGATTAAAAGTCTAAAGGCTTTGACCATTTTTCACAATTAGTAGCTAAGCATTTAAAGAGAGGTAATACTAGCATTCAGTTGAACTTGTGGATGAGTTCATATGTGATATGTCATGGCCCATTTGAGAAGCAAGATTCTGGAGATTCAGGATCGCTGGCTAAGATTTGTATAAAGATCCTAATTACAGAGTTCAAGTGAAAAGTATTGGGACTATATTTAACCTTCTTACTGAGCTTATGTATATTGAGCCTAGTCAATTTGTCTTGGAATTCCTTCAGAATGCTGAAGACGCTTTGATGGAAGCTGGTAGAAGGGGATATTTTAAGGTTGAGCTTTACAAAGATAAGGTTGTTATAAGTAATAATGGTAAGCCATTTGATGAAAAGATCTTGAGAGTTTATGCGCTATTGTAAGTAGGAAAAAGCCTGCACTTGGATACGAAGGCTTCATAGGTATTGGATGGAAGTCAGTATACAAGGTCTCTAACTATATAGAGGTTTGTTCTGCTGGAATATGTTTTGAGTTTATGAGGCGTTCTGGAAGAAGCCTGAGGCACAAGAGATTTTAAAGAAGTATGGTTTGAAGCCAGAGGAAGTTTTATGGCAAGTAACACCAATACTAATCGATCCAATAGAAGTCTTACCAAAAGATGAAACCAGATTTACTGTATACCTCAAGAACCCCTCTCTAAGCAATGAAATTGCTAAAGTACTCAACGAATTAAAGCCCACAATATTTCTATTCCTAGACTATGTAAACATGATTATAATTAATGATTATATAATCAATAAGCATAAGAGGATAGAGTGGTCTATAGAAAAAGAGGAGGTATTCAATGGTGTAAAGGTAAGGGTTGTAAGGGTTCACGTTCTTGAGACTAGCAGTCCTCCCACATGGAGCGAATTCTTGGTGTTTAAGAAGGAGTTTGAGGTTCCTGAACATATTAGGAAGGATGATGTTATGGTAAAGGCTAAGAGAGGAGATGTTATAAAGAGGGAGGCGGCAATAGCTTTTGAGCTAGATCCTAGAGCGAATGATTTAAAGCCTGTTGAGGAGACCAGGTTTTGGTTGATGTACTCATTCCTACCATTAACAGAAGTTAGAACAGGTCTTAAGTTTCTTATTCAAGCGGATTTCATTGTCCATCCTGGTAGGAGGTACATAAATGTTGAGGCCAAGTGGAACCACTGGGTGATGCAATGCATTGCCAAGCTTTTGAAGACTGCAATAGATTATGTTAGGAAGAGGTTTAAGACCACATATCTAATAGTCTTTGACTATAAACCTGTAGGTGATGAAATCTGGTACAAGCTTATAGAGCCATACATAGTTAAGACAATAAATGAGGTTCTCGAAAATCCAGTAGTGCTATGCCACAAAGGACACGAAGTAAGATTGAGTCAAGTAGTAAAAGCTTCTGAGGAGGTTTACGAGCTTGTTAGGTATAGGTTTCTCGATGAAGAAGACCTTAAACACATTTATGGTGTTGAGAAGCATATTCTAGATTCAGGGTTTAAACTACGTGAAGTAGACGAGAATAAGGTGCCTAAACTAACCTTAGTGGACCTTCTTAACGAGAACTTACTTAAGGCTGTGATGAGTAGAAGTTCAGAGAATGTTATTGTGTTCTTAAGCAAAGTCTATGAGCTTGCTTGTAGAAGTGACATTTACATACCACCAGAGAAACGCTTCGTTGTAACATCATCTGGAGAACTAAAGCTCGTTTATAACGTGTACATTCCTAGGCTACCAGAACACATTATTGAAATTGGTAAGAAGTTTCCTGAGGTAAATGCTTACCTCAAGTCTCTAGACTTTGTTCATGAGGAAATGGCAAAGCTTGTTGGTGAAGATATTCTTAAATGGCTTGGCGTTAGAGAAGTTAGTTTGAAAGAGATTGCCGAGAAAATAATCTTAAAACAAATTATTGCAAGAAATCCACCACCAGATAAAGAGAAGTTGCTTGTAGCCACGCTTCTAGTTAAGCAAGCAGGTATAGTTATTGTTGAGCCTATATGGGTATTAACAAAGGATGGAAGTATTGAAAATTCAAATAATGTTTGGAGTCCAGAACTCTTTGCAGATTTTGAGGATATTGCAAAAACTTTAGGGGTTAAGCTACTCGATATCGATGCCTATACAAAGTATGACGGTGATGTGGAGGGTTGGAGAAGATTCTTTAGAGTTGTGAGAGGATATGGACAACTATATGAATGCTTTTACTATTACACTGGTCTACATTGTGTCTTGTATGGATATGTCTGGGATCTCATCAATAAGGTTAAAGAAGCTTTAGAGAAAGCTTCTATCGATGATAATGTAAAGCTTGTTAGATTTCTATATAGATTGTGGCGGCGTTTGTCTGTAGCTCAATGGAACAAGGTTAGGGTAAAGCTTGTTACAGATGAGGATAACTTTGCATACTTAGACCAGCTACTGCTACACGATATCTATGGTGCTGCTGAGCAGTGGTTTAAGTGGAAAGCTATGAGCTTCGTCATAGGACCCTTTGTAAGTCCGAAGTACCTTGAAAAGCCTGAGGATGCACCTTACTGGAGGAGGTTCTTGGTAGAGATTCTAGGAGTTAAAGATAGTGTTAGTGAGGATGTTGTTGGGAGGTTTGCAGAGTGGTTTACTGAGAGAAAGCTTAGTGAAAAAGGCTACAAGATTGTGAGTAGAGGAGGCGAGTGTGACTTTAAGGTTGATGTAGGTGAAGAAGTAATATGCATTGAAGTTAAAGGTCGTAGAGGAAACATTGATAAACTGTACATTAAGTTAACGAAGAGCGAAACAGAGCTTGCTTGGAAATTAAGGGACAAGCATTGGCTTGTGGAGGTCGAGAGCATACCTGAGAATCCAAAGCTATGGATCTTAAAAAGTCCGGTAGATCCGGTAGAATTACTTATAAAATTGCTCATAGAATCACTTGTTGGGACTGAAATTACAGTTCCTGGTGAATACTTTAGGATATATGGTGAGGTTTTAAATGGGTGAGCAGAAAGTCGATGTGCTTCAAACTCTTAAAGCAATTGACGATTTGATGGATAAGTACTTGAGTGGGGGCTCTGTAGAGAAAGCTGTGTCACTATGTTACATTGTTGAGCACGGTTTTGATGTTGCTCGACAGCATATAATACTGAAATTCGGCTCTCTAATCATATACAGAGGTTTTGGAGGATTTGAAGAGAGTCGGTGTAAGTAGCATCTCAGACGACGCCAAAAGGCTTGTAGATGCTAAAGAAAATTATATTGCGGCAACATATCATAAGGGATGCTTTAAACGTTATTGATAAACTAGATCCACTAGTTAAGAATATAGTTGTTGTTGCCTTATTAATACTCGAAAATACTGGAGATTTGCCCAGCAGCACTGAGTACGTAATTAGTCTATATCAAATCCTCACAGGTGAAACCTTGCCCGCCACAGTGAAGGAAGAGCTTTACAGATACTTATACCGATTGCACATATTAGACCTACGCTACGGCTCATATTACTTTAGCTCTGATGCACCATATATACTTAAAGCCTTGAGGGATAAGGTTCCCAAAATTATTATTGAATTCAAAAGTGAACAGGAAAAGAAGTAGCTTAACCTTAGATAATAAGCATGCCCATAAAGCATCTTCTCTTCCAATCAAGAAATTAGTCATCCTCAAAATTACTTTCAATCCTATTTTCGTATTCTCTTAACTTGTATTGTTCTCAATAAGACTGTGCTGAGGTCTTCATACGCTTTGTCAGGGCTGGAAGAGTAGCAATTGTGAGCAGACGCATACCTGTAAATATGTTGTATAGCATTAGTCTTGAGGTGCTTGTAATCTTAACAACATCTTCAATGGTTACTTCAGATGCTCTCAACTCAATAGCTCTCCTGATATGCTCTTTCTTGAAACTTCTCTACACATTTCTTTAAATACCCTAAAAACTCTGTGAATTTTCTCAGCAACTTTATCAAGACTCCTATCAATTAGTATTCTCTTGTCTCCTCTTCTAAGATACCACCTACAAACACCCCTATGATAGTATGACTTATAGCCCTTTAGAACAAGCTCTACAAGTTCATCTAGTCTTCTAATAATTGCGCTCTTCACTTAGAACTTCAGCTCCTCCCTTAATCTCTCAAGAGATTTCCTAATCTTCTCAAGACTTTCACTAGCACTCTCCTGACTATATTGTTTGCTGAAGCTGTGTTACCTGAGGCTTTAAAGACTTTAGCTAAAGCTCTAAAAACTCCTGTCTAGTCCTCAAATTATCTGGGTTTTTGCAAAGTATTTCGATACGTATCTTGGGCATGAAGTGCGGATACACTTATGCACCTCAACATTTAAATAGCATCTCTTCACACCTTTCTCAACAGCCTCCTTCATCTTGTAATCTTTTAGAGACGTTGGCTAGTAAAAGCCTTTGCAAAACCCTCACTATCCATGTAGACGCATTGGTAATTCTTAGAAGCAAACCTTCTATCTAAGTCAATGCTAAGCATGCTAACAATAGCACTTAACCTAATGCCATTGGTAAGAAGGCTTGTGTAAGGCTTCTTTAGTTCACTAACCCTTCTCTCAAGAGCCTCAATCCTCTTAATAACATCACTGAGAGCAGCTTGGGTTTCATTACCTGTAGCAATCATTGATTGTATAAGCGGTCTTCTCACCTCTTAGAATAGCGAATGCATCATCGCAAGTAATGTTATACCTATTCTTAATCTCCTTAGCTTTCTGATAGAGCTCAAGGTTGCGCTTCTTGAGGTAGTAAGCTAGCTGAGGTCCTTTAAGAGGCGTATTCTCGCACTGGATAACAACAGCGTTTTCCAAGGCAAATAAGTCGATGTTAGATAAGCTCATGTTGTTGATGGCTAGACGAGTTTATGTAGATAAACTGATGCTAGTTGATTTAACATCAATGTTGACGGTTTAAATAAGCTAAATCACACCACAGTTGAGGCTCTAAAATTAGATGCCCCTCCGAGAATACGCCAAAACCTGCTCGCTATCTTCAGTCTCTCGTTTGCTAATAATAGAATAAGAATGCTGTTGCCGAAGGTGTAAGGGAGCTCCATAAATTTATGGAGCTAAACAGGTACAACTATGTGTGTGTAGGGCTATTCTAAGGTGTTGAGAAGTTATGGCACATAAATTCTCGGTCTCATTAAGCTGCAAATTTTTGCGGCATTAGGTATGCCTCTCAGTAAAGCATCTTCTGGAGGCCGTATGTAACGACATAGCTAAGCTCAACTCTATGATGTAGCTAGCAATGTAGCAAAATTAATGTAGTAAAGTAGCATTTAGCAATTTTACCACATCACTATGTAGCAATTTTGTTAAGTTCTTGCTAAATATGCACACCTCAATGCTCAACTCTTTGACTTAGCAAACTGCTTAGTAATTTGCTAATGCTCACTACTAATAAGCTTTGTTAAGCTACTACATAGCGATTTAGTAAGATAGGGCTTGAGCTTGGAGCAGATGTTGTACCAAGAATGTGACTAGATCATGTTTGCAGCTAGTGTTGTGTAGTACAAGTGTATCAGATTTGAGGGGTGCTACCCTAAGCTATACTCCCGCCTTGTTGTTTTGCTTCACCCCCTATCTGCATCTATTGCTTTGCTATGGCTACTTGTAGCTTCTCTAGCTCCTCCCTGGCATTGATAACTATGTACCTCACCTTACCGTTCTCAATAGCGCTCCTCACACTCTTCTCAACATCTGTAAGTTTAGATGTTCTTCCTGTATTTACTTCGAAGAATATTATCTCCTCTACCTCGCCCTTTGAGCACTCCTTAAAAGCTATGTAGTCTACTAGTGAGTCTATGTGCTTAGGGTCCTTAGGCTCTATGCTGTAGTTAGCGAATATGATTAGCGGGGCTATCTTTTCACTAACTCTACCAAGTATTGCGGCTTAGGCTTCTCTGTATAGCGTCCTCCCCAATTCTCTTCTCATTCTCCTGAATCCACTGCTGTAGCTTTGCCTCATACTCTCTCCTAATAGAATCCTCTAGCTGCTTTTCACGCTTCTCTACTTACTTCTTAAACCTCTCCCTATACTCCTTCCTAACCTCAGTCTCAACCTCATGCCTAATCCTGCTAGACTCACTCTGCCTTTACTCATCAAATAACTTTCTAGCCGCCTCAAGAGCCTTAGACTTTGCGTAGTAGTAAGCAGCTATAACAACGACTATGAGGAGTGCAAGGAGTAGAAACACCTCAGTTGTAGGACATGACTTAGGCTAGCCTAGTAAAAACCAGTACGCTCTAACTAGACAAAGCAGTAATGTGTTATGGCTAGTGGTGATAATAATAAATTTTACCGCCATAGAGCGAGAGTAGTTGATGCCATTATAATGGAGAGTGAGGCTATCATAATGAAATACATCACCATTCTATATAGTTTTACCATTCCAAATCGAGAACCTCTACTTATCAGTAATTTACTTAATTAGAAAGCTATAAAGCTTTATCATTTGAGTCAAGAAAGAGAGCTGGATTTTTCTTTACACTTACTTGTTGCTTATAGGCATAGGCATTGATAAGTGTGCTTAGCTGATGGTCAATGCTTTAAAGGGTTAAAACAAAGTTGTGATAATTATAAATAACTTAGATGCTTATTTAAATAAATCAGGCAACAACTTTTTACCCTCACTAATAATTATTGAAGCTCTTTCATTAATAAATTTTTCAAAATCAGTATAGTACTCTTTTTCCGTAGGCATAAAGTGCTTCTTTAATACATCAGGGAAAAGCTTTAGCTCTTCAAAGACGTATTCGATGGGCTGTTTGTTTTGAACGCCTCTATTGATTGTTTTAGAAATGAATGTTAGATTGGCTATACTATCCACACGTTCATCAGTACCTCTAGGGAATATGTGATGCAGTTCTAGATCATAATTAGAGAAATCTATGAGCCTCCCAGACCAATCATCAGCTTTGTTTAAAGTTAGAAGAGTTTTTAGTAAAAACTTCGCAGCATCACTGACAACCCCTTTACCTCTCCCTTTAAATTTTCTAATCAACTCCTCCTTACTTATTCTTATATCCTCTATTCTTACTTTTCGACGACTTTGTAATTGCTCTATCTTATTAAACATTGAATCTATTCCCTCTTCTGCTAACTTTAAAGCTCTTTCTAACACACTATCAACTCCACTACCAGAAAAGATGCCACGGATTGATACTAAGACATACCAACTCAATAATTTCATGAATTCGTCATCTTCAAGACCCTGACCTTTACTAACTTTAGTGTACACATAGTATACCACAGGTACAAGCGCTATATGTGATGGTAGAGCCTCAAAACTCTTTAAATTTAAGACTTTATTAAAGAATTGGTACGTGAGTTCAATAGCCTTCTCCAATGTATCTAATTTTCTGCTGAACTCATTAACACTTACTTTTTGTATTCTTTCTTCTAATGCTTTTAATTTCCTGAGCGGTATTCTAGCTATATCGGTTTGTTTAAGACCAACTAATTTAATAAGTAGCCTATTATAGATAGTAGGGTCTATTCCGTATTTTCTAGCATCATTATATTTATTCCATATTAAATTGCCTATATCTGACTTTCTCCTAGTTAATATCGAAATTATTAAGGAAACCAATAGTTCTACATTTCCAATTCGGGTACCTGTCTTATTAATCCGTATGAATGATTCAGATATTGCAATTGCTATATCTTCTGAAATATTAGTAGTAGTATATCGATATATAGGAACTTTGTATTCTGATACTGCTATAGCAACTTTACGTAAATCTCTACGCATATCCTCTGAAAGTTTTGACAGTTTCTGCAGTGCTTTTTCATCGTAGAGTTTAAAAGCAGCAATAATGTCATCAATACATACAGCACATCTTCCCTCCTTACTCTTCTCGTTACAAATTGTTAGATCAATTCTAGAACCACGCCTATATATACATATTGGATTTATCTCAATATCCTTACCAAGTCTTTTTATCTTCCAACCTCTAACGGCTAAAAGAAGTGATGTTAGTCTTTGATTACCATCGAGCACAAGAAACTCAGGGGCTTTCCCGAGCCTTACCTCATCGTCAAAGCATACATAGGGTATTTTTCCACTTTCTAATGCCTCCTTTGGAGGTTGCCAGAGGATAATAACACCTATGGGATGATTATATATGATTGATTCAAAAAGGTCTCTTACTTGCTTCACGTCCCATACAAAGTCTCTTTGAAATATAGGAAGGCAAATTTTTCCAGATAAAATTTCATCGATAAGTGTTGATAAAGCATAGGTTGTGCTTTCAATTCGAATTCCTGTCTCAGGAATCTCAAGTCCTAATGCCATTATGCTAATACCACTCCTTAATTGTAATCAATTCGGTTTAAAAAATAGTGAGTATAGCGAAAGTATTATTAAGATATAGATTACACGTTTTGCGCATTAAATCATCAATAGTGACCTCACCAATTCTACCTCAGCAAAGTTCCGGTAATTAATAACCCTCTCGATCCATTGCATAAGAGGAGGAATCATTTTGCGACCAGAACCTCAGTGATAAGATATGACCTGTAGCTCCTCCTACACTCAATGTGTCAAATCATAGTTATCGCAGCATTTACCATAAGTAGAGAATATTAAAGTTGATGCTATTGTGGATACAGGAGCTGCTTATAGTGTTGTTAAAAGGGGTCTTCTTGAGAAGCTGAGGGTAAAGTCGCTGAGGAGAAGGAGGTTGGGCTTTCGGAGGCTATGTTGAGAGGGATGTGGGCGAAGTTGGAATGGTTCTTCTCGGAGAGCGGCGCACAGTGCCAGTTATATTTGGTGAAGAGAGAGATGCTGTGGTAATAGGTGTGACAGCTCTTGAGATATTTGGCCTAGAAGTAGATGTGGTTAGGGGGGTGCTAAAAGAAGCTGAGCTTCTTCTCTTATAGCGCCTCGGAATAGTTTTGCTAAGATTAATTAGGCAGGCTTATTACTGGACACTTGTTTTGTGAATAGAATTGAAAGAGTTAGAGTGCTAAGTGCCCAATGTACTTCAGCTTCCCTGTAACCGGGTCTACCTCAAGCCCCAGGGTTTCAAGCGCTGTTACGCCAAGCACCTCCGCATCACCTTTCTCCGCAAACACCACTTCAACATCACCTTCGTAGCTCTCATACACTATAGTTGCTACTCCAACCTCCCTTGTAACAACTCTTCCATCTATTGTCCTAAACTGCCTCACTCTCCTAGGCCTCACACCAAGTTCCTCAAGAACACTTCTGCTAATCCACGTAAACACAGAGCCCGTATCAACAACAAGCTCAACTTCTCTACTAGCACCAGTCTCAAGACTTTTAACGACAACCCTAGCCCTCGCCAAGCCCACACAAAACACCTCTAGCCACACATTTCATTAGCTACCTAGCTAAAGAACTTTATAAACAACCTACTTTCTACTCCCTTATTGGAGTTTCGCACGTAATGCTCTCAACGGCGCCATCATCAAAACTCTCATTCACGTTCTTTCTACTCCCTTATGGGAGTTTCGCCGCTTGACCAGCTTTTATTGTTGCGTTACATACCCATGTGTTCTTTCTACTCCCTTTTGGGAGTTTCTG
>Ga0326760_1001435_pt1 | contig 10636 bp, 8 predicted proteins | sample GCREP_S_FD_207668 | JGI IMG/M metagenome (GOLD analysis project Ga0326760, IMG submission 207668) | Hot spring sediment microbial communities from Geyser Creek Basin, Yellowstone National Park, WY, United States - GCR.EP_S | ecosystem: Environmental > Aquatic > Thermal springs > Near-boiling...
TAATGTTCTCATCAGGAACGACAGGGAAGCCGAAGTGCATGGTCCAGTCCGTCGGAGGAGTTCTAATAAATCACTTGAAGGAGCTCATGCTCCACACCGACTTAAAGAGGAGCGACAGGATAACTTATATCACATCCCCCAGCTGGATGATGTGGAATTGGCTGATGAGCTCTCTGGCTGTAGGAGCCACTATGGTACTCTACGATGGTAATCCGCTTTACCCCGACTGGAGGACTATGTTCAAGCTCATAGACCAAGAAAGGATCACGGTATTCGGATGTTCAGCGAGCTACATATATGCCCTCATGGCCGCAGATGCAAGTCCAGTGAAGGAATTCGACCTCGCATCTCTTCGAGAGATATCTCAAACGGGCTCGCCGCTATCGCCGGAAGGTTTCAAGTGGGTCTACGAGAACGTAAAGAGCGACTTGTGGTTCAACTCGATATCCGGCGGGACGGACATAAATGGTTGCTTCTGCGCGGGCTCTCCAACCCTTCCAGTATACGCTGGACAGCTCCAAGCCCGAGCCTTGGGCATGAAGGTCGCTGTGTACGATGAGAATGGAAATCCGATTTTCGACAAGCCCGGTGAGCTCGTCTGCGAAGCCCCAGCGCCCTCCATGCCCATTTACTTCTGGAACGACCCCGACTTCAAAAAGTACCGTGAGGCATACTTCGAATTCTACAAGCACAAGAACGTATGGAGGCACGGAGACTACGCAATACTTCACTCTAAGACCGGTGGTGTGACGATACTCGGGCGCTCTGATGCAACGTTAAAGATATCGGGTGTAAGGATCGGGACTGCGGAGATCTACAGGGTTGTTGAGAACCTCCCGGAGATCGCGGACTCCCTGGCCATAGGCCAAGAGTGGAAAGGGGATCAAAGGCTGATATTATTTGTAAAACTGAAGCCCGGCTATCAGCTTACAGAAGAGCTGAAGAACAAGATAAGAGATGAGCTGAGGAGGAAGGCCTCTCCAAGACACGTCCCAGCAAAGATAATTGAGGCCCCCGACATCCCCTACACCATAAATATGAAGAAGGTCGAAATAGCCGTCAAGAACATAATTCACGGCAGACCAGTAACGAATAGAGGCTCATTATTGAACCCAGAGGCCTTAGATTACTTCGAGAAAATAGCCCCTGAACTGCAAAAAGACTGATGACTCTAAGCCTTCATGATCTCGACTTACTATTTTCTATCTTCTCATTTTTCGCTTTTTAGGGTACCATAGAAGATCTTCAATACCCAGTAGGTCGCTTAAGAAACTCAGGAATTAGCTAGGAAAAGCTTTAATTTTCATTTGCTTATACGTGTTAAGCGAGCCCAACTACGGGTGAAGGTTATGGCTGCAGTAGAGATTTCCAAAGAAGATGGCGTTCTCTGGGTTAAGCTGAACAGACCCCAAGCCCTGAACGCAATAAACGAAGAGGTCGTAGATGGCTTATTGTCTGCGATCGAGAGGGCGAGGAAGGAGAAGGACGTAAGAGTTATGGTCATAACGGGAGAGGGTAGAGCCTTCTCGGCCGGAGCTGATGTAAAGATGTTCTCTCAAATGAGCGCTTATAGGGCCCGAGAAGTGATAGCAAAGCTAGGGAAAGCATTAGAAGAGCTCGAAGACCTTGAAGTCCCTGTAATTGCTGCAGTCAATGGCCTAGCTTTAGGCGGAGGCTGTGAGCTCGCAATGGCCTGCGACATAATAATAGCCAGTGACAAAGCAGTTTTTGGTCAGCCTGAGATAAATCTTGGCATAATTCCTGGCGCTGGGGGTACGCAGAGGCTTGCAAGACTCATTGGCTGGAAGAAAGCCATGGAGCTCTGCTTGCTCGGAGAAACCATCGACGCGAAAGAGGCCCTAAGGCTAGGACTTGTTAACAAAGTTGTCGAACATGAGAAGCTAATCGAAGAGGTCAAGAGTCTAGCAGAGAAGCTCAAGAAGAAGTCTCCAACAGCGTTAATGATAGCGAAACAAGCAGTTAACAGGGGCTTCAAGATGTCCTTGAAGGACGGCATATCTCATGAGAGAGAGTTGTTCTCCCTCTCCTTTGCTAGCAAAGATGCTTCTGAAGGGATAAAAGCCTTCATCGAGAAAAGAGAACCGAGATTTTGTGGAAGAGAATAATTTTGCCTTACATTTTTTACATCATCCAGTGATGATTCCTCAGTCATCTGTGAGATTTATTGATTTTTTTATTAGTTAAGCCATTAATACGAGAGGACGTTAGAGGCGTAGGACTAGGGCTTAGTTAACGTAAAAACGGGATATATCATTGTGAAACTTTTAAGACATTAGAGACCTAAGTACCTAAGATGTGGAGCTCCGTCCCTACCCCATTATTGCAATAGTCCTTACTAACTCTCTGACCATGCATATCGCTAAAGGCCAGAACTCAAGCCTTAAAGTGTTGTAGCGCCGTTAATTAGTGACGTGATAGATATTAAAATAAAATCAATAATGCTAAAGGTTATGAAGGAGCGCTCTGTTAACTCGAGTGATGGCATTGTTCATGTTATTGCTCAATGCTACCACATCCACCACATAAGTTAATAGAACCTGAAGGAAAAAGTTTTAAATATCGAGGCTAAAACAAGTACCGGGGCCTAGTCATGAAGGTTGAGGACATAAAGGTCGTGGGTGTTGTAGGGGCTGGGGTCATGGGGAGCGGCATTGCTCAAGTATTTGCTAGAAGCGGCTACGATGTAGTCCTCATCGACGTAAGCGAGGACATACTTAGAAGAGCCCTCCAAAGCATAGAATCAGGCCCTTACGGCTTGATAAGGCTGGTGGAGAAGGGGAAGATGAGCGAAGAAGAGATGAAGAAGTGCATGCAGAAAATAAAGACCTCGACGAGCTACGAGAGCCTCAAGGACGTGGACTTCTTGATCGAATGCGTGCCGGAGAACTTAGAACTTAAGAGAAAGGTCTTTGCGGAGCTGGACAAGATCTGCAAGAAGGAGACGATATTTGCGTCAAACACCTCAGGAATCATGATTTCGAGCTTGGCGGTAGCTGTTGAGAGAAAGGACAAGTTCATAGGGATGCACTGGTTTAACCCAGCTCCGGTCATGAGGCTCATCGAGGTCATAAGGGGCGCAATGACATCGGAGGAGACATTTCAAATAACAATGGAGTTGTCGAAGAAACTCGGGAAAGTTCCCATTCCAGTAAACGACGGCCCGGGCTTCTTCACGACTAGATTCATAACAGCGTGGCTCTTGGAGGCCATAAGGCTCTACGAACTAGGCATCGCCGGGATAAAAGAGATAGACGAGATGTGTAAGCTCGCCTTCGGCTTCCCCATGGGCCCCTTCGAGCTCATGGACCTCATAGGCCTCGACACCATCCTGCACATAGCCGAGTACATGTACGAGGAGACGAAGGAGAAGCACTACGCCCCGCCAACAGCGCTCAAGAAACTTGTCTTCTCAGGCTATTTGGGGGACAAAAAGTTAAAATTAGGGAGCAAGGGAGGATGGTATGACTTCTTTCAAATAAAGAAGTAGACAAGACGAGGTGCGTGAGATTGAGAAGGAGGGTTGCAATACTTGGAGTAGGGATGACCAAGTTTGGAAGGCACTCTGACAAATCTCTCGTCGACTTATTTGCGGAAGCATTCTGGGAGGCATTCAAGGAGTCCAACATAGAACTGAAGGACATTCAAGCAGTATATTACGGGAACTTCGTCGGAGAGATGACAGACGGCGCCGCGAATCTCTCGGGTTTCATCGCCGACGAAGTAGGGTTAAAAAACGTCCCAGCAATAAGGTATGAGGGAGCTTGTGCATCTTCAAGCGTTGCTTTCAGAGAAGCTGTAAGGGCTGTCGCGGCTGGCTACTATGACTGTGTCGTTGTTGGGGGTAGTGAAAAGTTACTGACCGCTGGCACGAGCATTGGGACGAGGGCTCTCGCCACCGCTGTCGAGTCGGTCTATGAGATAGCCGCAGGACTGACCTTTCCTGGCGTTTTTGCCCTAGCCGCAAGGCTTTACGCTAAGGAGTACGGGATTCCACTCGAGAAACTTAGAGAAATGATGGCCCACGTCTCCATTAAGAACCATAAGTATGCAGCAATTAATCCAAAGGCCCAGTTCTACGGGAAATACGGGGATCTAAAAGTAGAAAATGTATTGAATTCGAGGATGATCTGTTCTCCACTCACGCTTTTAGATTGCTGTCCGATGACGGATGGAGGTAGCGCGGCAATAATCGCGGAAGAGAAGTTCGCCAAGGATAGAGTTGACACTCCAGTCTACGTGCTGGGTACTGGACAAGCCTCTTGTGGTGCTCTCTTCAGACAGGGGAAGGACATAATCAAGGCTATTCCAAGGAGAAAAGCCGCCGAAATGGCATTTAGAGAGGCAGGCATTCAGCCAAAAGACGTAGATTTCGTTGAACTCCATGATTGCTTTACAATAGCAGAGATAATAGCCCTTGAGGCAATGGGCTTCTTTAAGTACGGAGAGGCTGGTTACGCAACGTTAGAGGGGCGGACCAGCATTGATGGAGAGCTTCCAGTAAATCCAGATGGTGGGCTAATCGGCAAGGGCCACCCAGTCGGGGCTACAGGAGTTTCACAGATATACTCAGCAGTCAAACAACTCAGAGGGCAGTTCCATGGGTATCAAGTGAAGAATGCGAGAATCGCTATGACAGATACGCTAGGCGGAGACTTTGGGACACTCGTCGAAATAATCTTGGGGGTGGAGTAATGTCCTCTACACCTATTGTACCTACGTTCGTAGAATTCTTCAATAACCTGAAGGAAGGAAAACTCCTTGGCTTAAAGTGCAACGATTGCGGAACAATAACTTGCCCACCAAAGAATTGTTGCAATAATTGCGGGAGCAGGAACCTCGAGAGAACTCTCCTCAGTGGGAGAGGGGTCGTCAAGACTTACACGGTTACTTACGTAGCCCCAGCAGGATACGAGAAAGAAGCACCTTACGTAGTAGCCCTCGTAGAGCTCGAAGAAGGGCCTTGGATCGTCGGAAGGCTCGACATCGACCCCAAAGTAGCCGAGGAAAAAGACCTCACCGGAAAGAGGGTTTCTATCTTTGCAAAGGAATTGCCCACTGAGCCCTTCTACCTAGACAAGACTAGACGCATAGTACCCTACTTTAAGATAATGGAGGAATGAAGTAAATAGAAATAAGGAGGCCATCTCTTCTTTACTTCTCTTGATCTACGGCGGGTAGCCAATGAATTTTGAACTCCCCGAGGAGTTAAAGGACCTGCAAAGAGCTGTCAGAGAGTTTGCTGAGAAGGAGATAAAGCTCTATGGTAGGGAGTACGATGAGAAAGGCGAGTACCCCATAGAAATATACAGGAAAGCTGCGAAGTTAGGATACATAGGCGCAGGCGTACCCGAAGAGTATGGCGGCGCGGGGATGAAGCCACCAATGCTAGCTCAGACCATAATAAGCATAGAGTTTGCAAGAGCTGATAGTAGCATTGGTACTGCAATAGACCTCGCAACCCTTGGAGTTCCAATGCTTTTAGAATTCGGTAGTGAGGAGCTGAAGAAGAAGTACATCCCGCCTGTCGTAGGAGGTAAGGCGCCTTCTGGAATCGCGGTAACTGAGCCCAACTGTGGGACAGACGTTGCCGCGATAGAAACGAGAGCTGTGAGAGAAGGTGATCATTGGGTCCTTAATGGCGCTAAGACCTTCATAACTAACGGGAGCATCTCCGGTCATGTAATCGTGCTAGCAAAGACTGCTTTAGTAGATCCACCGCATAAGGGGATAAGCGCGTTCGTAGTCGAGCCTCGTGGGAAGGCTATGAAGCTAGAAGGATAAAGAAGATGGGGCTCAATTGTCACGATACTTGTGACCTCTACTTCAACAACCTTAAAGTCCCCGCTGAAAACCTTGTAGGAGAAGAAAATAGAGGATTTTACCAGCTCATGCAGTTCTTTAACAAAAGTAGAGTTCAAATAGCAGCATTACACTTGGGAATAGGCATAGGCGCTTATGAAATGGCCTTGAGCTATGCAAGGCAGAGAAAATCTTTCGGAAAGCCGTTAATAGAGCACCAAGCTATAGCCTTTAAGCTTGCAGAAATGTTTACAGAACTCGAAGCGGCAAAGAACTTGGTCTTTAAGGCTGCTTGGCTTATTGATCGAGGTACTCCAAATCCTGCCATATGTTCTGCTGCAAAGTTATTCGCGACCGAAGTCGCATACAGAGTTTGCCATGAAGCATTGCAAATATTTGGGGGGTATGGATATAGCGAAGAGTACGATATAGAGAGGTACTTCAGAGACGCGAGAGTTGGAATTATATACGAGGGCACAAGTGAGGCACAGAAAATCGTAATATCAAGAAGGCTTTTGGAAACACCGATAATTTAAGAAGATCAAAAAGCCCTCTTTCCCCTTCTTTTCCTCTTTACTTTACGTAACTTGAAATTGCGATCCTTAAATTCTCGTCTTCTCTTCTAGACCTTAAAGAAGGCCACGGCACCTACTGCCTCACAAGCCCGTCATGTAACTTCTTCAAAACTTAAGCGAAGTGTTAAAGGGCTGTAATGGTAAGGGAAAAACTCTAAAGCCCTTGTACGACTTAGTGAACCCATATGAGCTGTCTCCCTCTAGAAGGAATAAGAATACTTGATCTGACTTGGTACTTGCCGTACACCACGATCCTTGCAGATTTTGGTGCTGAGGTTATAAAGATAGAACCACCAAAAAGAGGCGATCCAGCTCGGGGACTACCACCGCTAATTAATGGTGAAAGCGCTTACTTCATTAACGTTAACAGGAATAAGAAGAGCATAACTTTAAACTTAAGAACGGAAAAGGGAAGAGAAATATTCTACAAGTTGTCCAAGACAGCGGATGTGATCATAGAGAGCTTCAGGCCTGGTGTAGCTAAGCGGCTTGGCATAGACTACGAATTGATAAAGAGCGTCAACCCGAAAATAATTTACGTATCTGTCACCGGTTATGGCCAGACAGGTCCTTATAGAGACCTTCCTGGACACGACATCAACTACATTTCCATCGCAGGAATCCTCGATTCCACAGGACAGTATGGAGGTCCACCAGTCATACCGGGGGTTCAAATAGCCGATCTTAACGGATGCTTGCTTGCGACGATAGCAATTCTCATCGCATTGAGGGCTAGGGATATAACGGGCAAAGGGCAGTACATAGACCTTTCGTTAACTCATGGAGTTATCTGGTGGCTAACCCACCTCGCACCAGCTTATTTCGCAACAGGGGAACCATCGAGAAGAGGAGGAACCTTTCTGACAGGATACTATCCATTCTACAACGTCTATGAGACAAAAGATGGAAAATTCATAAGCCTTGGATGCCTCGAAGAGCAATTCTGGAGGAATTTATGCAAGGCCTTAGGGGTGGAAGACCTCATCAAGCATCAATGGGCTACAGGAGATAAAAGAGAAGAGGTATTTCAACGGCTTAGGAAAATATTTAAAACTAAAACGAGAGAAGAATGGTTTAGAGAACTTATAAAAGCGGACGTACCCGTGGCCCCTGTATACTCATTAGACGAAGTTTTTAGGGATCCGCAGATTCTACGGAAAAGAGTGACTGAGGAAGTAGTACACCCAAAAGCTGGAAGAGTAAAAATCTTGGGAACACCAATAGAGCTCCCAGAAACACCTGCAAGAATAAGGGAGCCAGCGCCGACTCTAGGTCAGCATACCAGGGAGATATTGAAGGCTTTGGGCTATAGCGATGAAGAGATAGAGCATTTCGAAAAGACAGAAGTTATTTGAAGAGCAGTAAAGCGGGCCCACTTATCAGTCTATGCCAGGAAGATAGCTCATCCTCGGTAGAGATCTCGGGACAGGCTGAGGCAGCGTTTAGGTTTAGAGAACTGAATCAGCTCCTCGCCTCTCTCAGGGCAACCGCCTCAACCCTAACGGTTGCTCTAACCCTCATCGTATTGGCGAGGCTCACAGGGGTTCGTTATGGGCAGTAAGAGACAAACTTATGAGCTTTTGTAAGCATCTTTGTGAGAATGACGTGAGTGTCATCTACGTCTTCGAGGGGCTACTAAGCCGGGGAATGGTATATCACCCTCCTCCAAGTCCTTTCATGTAAAGCTCGAATTTTTAGCGCAAATTTCATAACTTGTCGGCTAATGCTCATTTTAGCGAGCGAGAGATGAGCAATCGCGAGATCGCCTTTAAAGTGTTGGACCTGGCCAAGCAACACGACTCTTGGAGGTCTCATTGTCTTAATCTAATCCCAAGTGAGAACGTCACAAGTAAGTTGGTCAGGCTCGTACTAACGTCTGACTTGGGCCACAGATATGCCGAGGGCAAGCCGTTCAAGAGGTACTACTGCGGGACCCGTTTCATCGACGAGATAGAATCGTTGAGCATAGAGCTGGCGAAGAGGCTCTTTAAGTGCAAGTTCGCCTCGGTCAAGCCCGTCTCCGGCACGGTCGCGAACTTAGCGGTGTTCTCCGCCTTGGCCAAGCCCGGGGACAAGATCATGGGCCTCAGCATACCCTGTGGAGGGCACATAAGCTTCGCGGAGATAGGGGCCGCTGGCATAAGGGGGCTCTCGGTAATCGACCTGCCCTTCGACAACGAGGAGATGAACGTGGACGTCGAAAGAGCCGTGGACCTCGTGGGCAAAGTGAAGCCTAAGCTCGTGGTCTTGGGGGCCAGCCTCTTTCTATTCCCCCACCCCGTGAGGGAGCTTAGCAAGGCGGTTCGAGAAATCGGGGGCCACGTAGTCTATGACGGCTCTCACGTGCTGGGACTAATAGCTGGAAGAACCTTCCAAGACCCGTTAAGCGAGGGGGCCCTCGTACTAATGGGCAGCACTCACAAGACGTTCCCAGGCCCTCAAGGCGGTATAGTACTCGCAAATGACGAGGAGGTCATGGATAGTGTGGAAGAAGCGCTCTTCCCGGGTTTGATAAGCAATCACCACTTGCACAGAGTGGCCGCCCTAGCAATAGCGCTTGCGGAGATGTTAGAGTATGGAGAGGTCTATGTTAAAGCAATCATCGAGAACTCCAAGGAGCTCGCGAGGTCACTCCACGATAGGGGCTTCAAGGTCCTCTGCCCGCACAAAGGCTTCACAGAGTCACACCAAGTGGTCCTTGACGTCTCGAACTTGGGCGGGGGTAAGTGGGTATCGAAGAGACTCGAAGAGGCCAACATAATAACCAACATGAACCTGTTACCATGGGACGACGTGAAGAAGTCCGGCAACCCGAGCGGCCTTAGGCTGGGGGTTCAAGAGGTCACTAGGCTGGGCATGAAGAGGAGCGACATGGACTTCATAGCCGAGAAGATGGAGGAGGTACTGTTGAAGGGGCGCGACCCGGCTGAGGTGAAGAAGGAGGTAGCGGCCTTCATGGCCTCGTACCAAGAGGTCAAGTACTGCTTCGATGGCTCCAATGCCTACAGGCTCTTGGAGTGCTTGGAGAATCTGGGGCGATGAAGTCGAAGAAGGCGCGGATGCTAATAGCGGTCTGTATTGCGATGGTGGTACTGCTCCTCTACTCCTCCATAATCGAGCCCAACTTTGTCGTGACCAGCACGTGCCTGGCCTTGGACTTCGAGAGCCTGCCGAGAGAGTTCCACGGCTTCAGGATAGCTCACGTATCAGACCTACACTTCGGAACGTGGCACCTAGCCATCAGAGACGACCTTGTCGTGAGAGCTATCGAAGGGTTCAAGCCCGACCTTATAGTGGTCACGGGGGACCTGATATGTAGCTCGTCGAGCGTGGAAGAGGCGCTGAAGTTTACAGCTCGTTTAGCGTTGATAGCGCCGACCGTCGTGATCCTCGGAAATTGGGACTACTGGAGTGGAGCGAACGTGACGCTCTTCGTCGAAAGGCTGAGGAGTGCTGGGGTCGTGGTGCTGATCAACGAGCACATCGACGTAGAGCGAGGGAGCTCCAAGATATACGTCGTGGGCCTGGACGACCCCCACACGATGCGTGACGACCTTGAGAGGGCGCTCAGCAGAATCCCTCCCAACTCCTTCAAGATACTCTTGGCGCACTCGCCCGAGGCCTTTAAGAAGGCCCGAGGACGGGCGGACTTGGTGCTTGCTGGGCACACTCACGGAGGCCAGGTCGTGGTTCCGCTCCTCGGCCCGCTCTTCGTTCCCTTGCCTCCGGGCTCGAGGAAGTATGTGAAGGGCCTCTTCGTGGAGAACGGGACCTCGATGTACGTCACGAGCGGGGTTGGTTGCAGTCTACTGCCGATGCGCTTCCTCTGCCCGCCGGAAGTCGCTTTAATAACTTTGGCCAAGAAATAAGGCTCTAAGAGCTTGACGGGATGTTCCAAGTCGGCAACTCACGCTATGACAATGGATCTCAAAGTCTGACAGGCACGCCTCTCTTCGCTAGGTACTCCTTCACCTCCCTTATGGTGTACCGCGCGAAGTGGAATATCGACGCTGCTAACGCGGCGTCTGCCTTGCCTATCGTCAGTGCCTCGTAGATGTGTTGCGGGTTCCCAGCTCCACCGCTGGCTATCACTGGCACGTTTACTGCCTCGGCTACGGCCCTCGTAAGCTCTAAGTCGTAGCCCTCGTTCGTCCCGTCCATGTCGATGCTCGTGAGGAGGATCTCGCCAGCGCCTAGCTCGACGACTTTCTTGGCCCAGAGGACAGCGTCGAGGCCTGTGG
>Ga0326760_1001436_pt1 | contig 10635 bp, 11 predicted proteins | sample GCREP_S_FD_207668 | JGI IMG/M metagenome (GOLD analysis project Ga0326760, IMG submission 207668) | Hot spring sediment microbial communities from Geyser Creek Basin, Yellowstone National Park, WY, United States - GCR.EP_S | ecosystem: Environmental > Aquatic > Thermal springs > Near-boiling...
CCAGAATATATGCTTAACCTTACAGCTTTGTTCGGGACAAAAACTAATCACAAATCACCTCTTCAGGATAAAAAGAGAATAAACAATCCAGAAAAATTATTCATGGTAAACTATAAATTCGCATGGGCGAATCTATGTATATGGAAGAATCTTTTCAAATAATTGATTTTCATGTTCACCCGCCTCTTGATGCCGAAGAGAAGGGAGTTAATCCACAGAGCATCGCCGAGGAGCTTCTTAACTTAATGGACAAGAGTGGGATCTCGAAGGCAGTCATCCTGCCAATAGCCCATACATTTCCAACAACTACATATACAGGATAGTCGAAGTAGAACCGAGAAGGCTAGTAGGCTTCGCATCAGTTGTTCCCAACCCCGCGGACAGAGCAGTGAAGGAGCTAGAGAGGGCTGTCTCGGACTTGGGCTTGAGGGGGCTTAAGCTCCACCCAGGCATGCAGGGCTTCTGCCTAAGGAGCACGCACGTCTGGAAGGTCCTGAGGAGGGCGGGCGAGCTAGGAATACCAGTAATCATACACGCCCTATGGATGGATGAATCAAGCCTTTACTTCAAGAGTCCATACAAGCCCTGGGAAAACCCCCTAGAAGACTACGCCCTCCTACCTTACATTGCACCTGAGACAAGATTGATCTACGCACACATGGGGGGTCTCCTCCACTTCAAAGAAGTCTTCAACATTGCTACGCACAGAAACGTATACCTAGATACGTCGTACAGCATCATCACCATTACTCGCGAAGTGGGTCTCGAAAGGCTAGCTCATTACATCAAGTTGCTTGGAGCAGAGAAAATCCTGTTTGGAAGCGACACTGTCCCCGGCCTAACCCCTGAAGATCTAGGGCCTAAAAAGCAAATTGAGCTCATCAATAGATTCCCGCTAGGCGAAGAGGAAAAAGAAAAAATTCTGTTCAAAAACGCCCAAAAACTTCTAGAGACCCCTAAAAGCTGATTGCTGGGAAAGGTGACTACAGTATTTCACCATGTAATTAAGCGGGGTCGCTAAAAGCGTGAAGTGCACTTTGAGCACGGACACTTTACCAGCAGAAAGGAAGCTATACACAACCCCCGATTATATAGACGAGTGTATAACCGAAGTGAGGAGAACAAGCCAGGGACTAAGCAAGGCATTCAGGCGCTTATATGGAGTATTCTAAATCAAGCTGCGTATTCGTAAAGTATCTTAGGGTAGGAAATACGCTAGAAAAAAGGGATTCTCAATACCAAGTCTTTATATACTTCTTGGTAATTTGAATACCAAGATGGAGTCCCAGAATCCTTGGTGGAGGGGGAGGGAAGCTTTTGAAGAAGACGATGACTATAGAAAGTGGAAGCATAGCAGTGTAAAGTGGATCCCCCGTTTACTGGAAGAAATAGAGCTCAAGGCCCCCTCTCTGCAATTTCTCTATGGACCCCGGCAGGTTGGAAAAACAACCTTGTTAAAACTGCTAGCCAGGAAGCTTCTCGAAGAAGTAGATAATCCTAGGGCGGTCTTCTACTACAGGTGCGATCTGCTTGCCGACTACAAGGAACTGGACAGCGTCCTCAGTGATTACTTGAAGATAAAAAAGAATGAGAGAATAAGAACTTCGTACATCTTGTTGGACGAGGTCACATTCCCAAAGGAATGGTACAGGTCGATAAAATACAGGGTAGACAGTGGCGACCTTAAAGATGACGTATTAATACTCACGGGTTCCCTAAGCATGTTTGTCAAAGGGGAAGTGGAGACTTTTCCTGGTAGAAGGGGAAGCGGCAAAGACTATGTTTTATACCCTTTGAGCTTCAGGGAGTACGTTAGAGTTGCACGTCCAGATATATACGGGAAATTAGAGGAGATACGGGAAATAAGTCTCGCCGAAATTAGGGAGAAGTGCTTCAAGCTTCTTCCATGGAGGGACCAGTTGAACGAAGTTTTCGAATCATACCTAGAGGCTGGAGGCTTCCCATTGGCTGTAAAATCCTACGTGGAGAATGGAAAAGTTCTGAAGGAGGTGAAAGACGCTTATCTCTCAGCCTTCCTCTACGACCTTGCAAAACTAAGGAGAAGCGAGGCAATAGCTAAGAGGGTCTTAAAGGCTGCAATAGAGAAGCTCCCATCACCTGTAAGTCTAAACAGCATAGCCAGGGAGTTTGAAATAAGGTCGCATAAAACAGTTTTCCACTACTTGGAACTCTTCGAGAAATTATTCATATTGAAGAATCTTTACTTTATCGACCCAAACAAGACGATAGAGGTATACTACAAGGAGAGGAAAATCCACCTCACGGACCCCTTCCTCTATGACGTTTTCTCAGAATGGTGCCACATCAACAAGCCAGACAAGCCTAGAATCGTGGAAAGTGTTGTAGCAACACATCTAGCCAGAAGGTTCAGAGTCGGCTACTGGAGAAACAAAACAGAAATAGACGTTGTACTCCTCGACATGCCATTGGGATTCGAAGTAAAATGGGGAGAAAAAACCGAGCTCTACAAGAGGAGCATAGGAAAAATCAAGAACATAGTCCACCTCACAAGGGAAGAATTCAGCGACCAGCCACTTGCAGTCCCCACAAGCATATTCCTAGGTTGCCTAAACCTGTAATCTCGGTCCCCACGTCGTTTCTGCACCACAATTAGATATGTCAAGTTTTTGATAGTATACCCCCTATAGCGCGCTGGCAATCCCCCATCTTAAAGTTACAAGTGAAAATCCCCTAGCCTGCACACTCGGTGCAGACATGCTTGGAGCAACCCCTCTACACAAATGCGAACTTTTCCTTGAAACAAGAGGGAAGCTGTCTCACAATGACAGGCCCAGGCAGGCTACCCCGCGCTCTATCATTGCAGGTATTATTACCTATAGCGCGCTAGTCAACTTTAAAAGCATAGCTACCCATAGATATTAGGAGCGATATGCTGTCCAAAGAAGAAAAACTCAGACTTCTCAACACTTTGCGAGAAGATGAAGAATTCAGACTAGCGGTAGCAGGTCTCCTTGGCCTAGGCACGATACTCGAAGAACTGAAAAAGCTCCGGCAAGACTTCCAGTCCCACCTGGAGCTAGAGGAAAAAAGATGGGAGGAAAACAACAAAAGATGGGAGGAGAACGACAAGAAATGGGAGCAAGTCTTCAAAAAACTCGAAGAACACAGCAAGATACTGGAACAGCACAGCAAGATCTTAGAAGAGCATAGTAAAATCTTGGAGGAGCACACAAAGATTCTACAGGAACACAGCAAAATGCTGGAGGAGCACTCTAGACAACTACAAGAATTGAGCAGGTCCGTAGCAGAGCTAAAGGTAGCCATGGGTTCTATGGGGAGGAGATGGGGGACAGACCTAGAACGGGCAGTCCTGGAGATATACAGGCACCCTCTCGAGACAAGGGGGATCAGGCCTGAAAACATAGCCAAGTTTACCTACGAAGACGTTGACGGGAAATACTACAGGAAAGGCGCAAGGATAGAGGTAGACGTCTACATGCACGACGAGTCCACCATACTCATAGAGGTCAAGTCGCGGGCAGAGCTAGAAGACGTTGAGTGGTTCCTCGACAAGGCGGCAATCGTCGAGAAAATCCTCGGCAGAAAGGCCGACAAGCTAGTCCTAGTAGCAGTAAACATAGACAAGGAGGCGTTTGAACGGGCGCAATCCCTAGGAATAGACGTCATAGCTGGGGCAATCATCGAGTAAAAATCATTTTTGCACCTCTAGTCTTCTCAGCTCCCAGCCAAAGTCAAGCCCACATCGTGTAATAAATAAATAGGAGTTCTCACTCAGAAAACTGTGCCTAAGCCACAGATAGTCAAAGTCAGCCTCACAGTTCTCGTGGACGACTACTCCGGCTACACAAGGCTGCTTGCCGAGCACGGGCTAAGCATACACATAGAAGCCATGTACGACAGCGGGGAAACCTACAGCCTGCTATTCGACACCGGACGGACGGGAGAAGTGCTCCTCAGGAATGCCCACGACCTCGGGATCAGCCTCGAAAACATCGACGCAATGGTCTTATCCCACAGGCACTACGACCACGCCGGCGGGCTTCCGGCTCTGCTAGAGAAAGTTGGAGGCAAGCCACTCATAGCACACCCGGATGTAGTCAAGCCGAGCTACGCGTGTAGAGGAGGATTCATTCGCTTTAACCTAGCCCTAACAAGCACCCAGTGGGAGAAGGTGTTGACAAGCGCAGAGCCTGTCCTGACTAGGAAGCCCCTAGAACTGGCGCCACACGTATGGTTCCTCGGGGAGGTCAAGCGCGCACACGACAACGCATACGCGGTTAAAGACTTCTACACCCTGGACTCTGGGGAAGTAGTCCCGGACAAGCTACTCGACGACACGGGGATGGCAATCAAGCTCCAAGACAGGGCAATAGTAATAGCGGGATGCAGCCACTCCGGGATCGTGAACATCGCAGAGCAAGCAAAACAACTAACAGGGGCACAGCAGCTAGCCATAGTCGGCGGCTTGCACACGATAAGCGCCACAGACCAAGAGCTAGAAAAAATAACCAGGGAACTAAGAAGCCTCCAGGCAGTAGAGATCCACGCCGGGCACTGCACAGGGCTAAGAGGAGAAACAGCACTCTACAGCCAATGGCGCGAGGCAATGCACAAAATACACACCGGGTACAAAACAACGTTCCAGCCGCACTCTCCCTGATAAACCGCAAGCCGGCCACTCAACCGCATGGTGAGGTTTACGGCTGACGCGCGTGTCGCCTCGGAGAGGCTGAGGAGGTTAGCACGCGCTATTACGGGGAAACGGATAAGAAAATTTTAAAGCGAGACATGCGTGCTTCAAATGAGGGCGATAAGGTAAATGGTTCTAGTGAAGGCAAGGGTTAGGTTATCTGGAGCAAGGGAGAGTTACTCCTCGACTGCCCTTGCCGACACAGGCGCCAGGATGACCCTGATTGATAGATCACTTGCAGAGCGCATAGGCATCCAGTATACTGGAAGAACGTTAAACTTCGTTTCTGTTTCAGGTCATGCTGTGGAGGCGCTGGAAGCCGTAGTCCCAGAGCTCGAAGTGGAGGGTGAAGCGCTGAGGTACGAGGCTGTAGCGGTTGCGGAGATCCCGGAGAAAGTCAAGGAGACCTTGAGGAAAATCGGGCTCGATGACTGCGTGATCGTCGGAATTTTAACTATCGAAAGAGCGAACATGATACCTGATACCACTACTGGCACTCTGAGAAGGGTTGAGAGTTTCATACTTTAGGCTGGGCAAGCGCTCGCGCGGCGGAGTCGCATGCTAAGGATGCTCTGATGCTCTAGAACTTTATTAAGGAGCCTTGTATGCAGTTTGTAGTGTGTTGATGAATGAGCTTAACGCGCAGAAGACATAACTCAAGGAGCGCGATAAGCTTCGGGAGCATATCTCTGTGTGAGTGCATAGCTTATTTGAAGAAAAATAATTATTTGTGTTGTCCCCCTGATATTTTAATCATGGCTCTAAATCAGGATAGGGCAGATGTTTCATCTTTCCTTAGGCATATTCTCACTAAGAGAGTAAGGGTGTCTTCATGATGCGTGCCACGGGATTTGATGCCTTGCGGGGAATTGGAGAGCTCCTCCGTACAGGGAATTGCTTGATAATAGGTGTAGCGGCACTCGTAGGCTACGTGGTCGGTGGAGGTCGTGATTTTCAGACGGGGCTTGTTCTCGCGCTGTCGGTTGCGAGCTTGGGTGGCTGGGGTAACGTGATCAACGACTATTTTGACCTCTCCGTTGATAGGGTGAATAAGCCGTGGAGACCGCTGGTTAGGGGCGTAGTCAAGCCGCGTGAGGCGCTAGCTCTAGGCTCTTTGTTAGCCGTTCTCGGTGTTTTCCTGAGCATGCTTGTAAGCCCCCTATGCACAGTCACAGCCATCGCAGCAGCTTTCCTCCTCTTCCTCTACTCATGGCAGCTTAAGAGGAGCGGGCTTCCCGGAAACATGCTCGTGGCCTCCCTCTCCGCTCTGAGTATAGTTTACGGCGGCCTCGCATCTCCCAGACCCTCTGCATCGTTAGTGCCGGGGCTCTATGCCTTCGTGATCATACTGGGGAGGGAGCTCGCCAAGGGGTTAGAGGACGTGAGGGGCGACACTGCCACAGGCATAAGGACTGTGGCAGCTGTGCATGGTCCCAGAGCAGCTGTGCTTGCATGCGCGGCGGTGCTGTTCACATTAGTAGCAATAAGTCCTATACCCGCACTGTTTCTTGGCTACGGCGCCGGCTACTTAGCTGCAGCGTTGCTAGGCGTGGATCTTCCAGTACTATACGCGCTAAGCCTCCTCTTTCGGGACCCACTGGCTAATGCTTGGAGGGCTACTAGGGTCCTAAAGATTCCCCTGTTCATGGGTCTAGTCGCGTTCCTGCTGGGGTGAAACCGTGAAGAGCGAGGTGGTAGCGGAGCTTAGGAGGAAGAGTATACACGTGATTCCAGGCTTCCTCGCATACCCAGTAGTCATGTGGCTCGGCAGGCTCGCAGGCGTGCTCATTTCTGCCCTCTTCTTACTGCTCTACTTGCTTAATGAGTTATCCCTGAGGAAGGGGCTAAGGGTCAAAGTGCCCATAGCCTACCACACGTACAGGGTCATGGCTCGCGAGGAGGAGCTGAAGGGGAGATACTTTACGGGGACAATCTACTTCTGGCTCTTGACACTCGTCACGATATTGCTCCTCGAACCCCAGAGAGCCGTAGCGGCAGTCATGGTCTCCAGCCTTGGCGACGCGGCGGCAGCGATTACCGGTAAAGCTATCGGGGGAGCCAGGTGGCCCCTCAACAAGAGGAAAACGCTTGCCGGGTCCCTGGCTATGCTTGCTGTAAGCATATCTTCATGCCTCCTAGTCGGGATACAGCTCCCCGCCTCACTTGCCGTACCTCTTATTGTCACAATCGTCGAGGCTTCTACCCGCCCCTCGGTGCTCGACGAGCTTACCGTGCCCCTGGCAGCGCTTATCGTATTGCTACTTATCCCCTAGGCCGCACACTTCTACGCTCTTGCCCAAACATGCTTGCTGATAACCAGGGATCTGCACGCTTGAATTTTATTGCCAGCCCTGGAATATAATAGAGGGGCTCAGAGGCGCACGCATGGAGATGTTACGTGCACGTGTCTAGGTGTTAGTTCTTTTAGGCAGATTTTAATAACAGCAGGGACCCCAGTTAATTGGGTGTTATCACGTGGATGTTTTGGAGAGGATTAAGAAGCAGGTCAGCTTAGTGGAGGAGCTTGCGGGAGAGCTGGAGGCCGAAGGGAGTTATAGGGGTCTGGAGAGGCTTATCCAGCTAACCATACAGGCCCTCCTTGATCTTGGTCTAATGGTAATCGCTGCCCTTGGACATGGGAGACCTAGAGCATACTCCGAGATAGGTTACCTTTTAAGGGAGCTGGGAGTCCTAGGTGAGCGCGCGCATCCTCATCTCCACCTTGTTGGTGGCGGCCTCATCGCAGCCCCCAGTGTTGCTGTGGAGGCGCTCCGGGGTCATGGGGTCTACTCCTTACGGAGCCTCACTCCCTCCTCGGTCCTCTGCGTTGTCCTGCCTTCCCCACCTTCGCAGCACGCCAGCCTCTTGCCGTCCATGTACACGCTCTCTTCCACCGCAAAAGCGCGCGCCCCTCAGTAAATCTCCTACAACCTTGCTCCAGTTGACATCAATCAACTTCTGCAAACATCCTCTCCCTCAGCTCTCCAAAAAACTTGGCACGCACGTAGATACATTCACATGTAATGATACGAACATATAAACCCTTTTTACGTAAAACACGCGTGGAAGTGCTTCAAGAATAGCGCTCCAATGCGAAAATACGCTGATAACACCAGCACGGCGCCTACTCTATTATGCTTCCGCATATAACCTCTATACCCAGCTCTCTAGCCCTATTATAAGCCTCCTTATCAACGTTCACGGCGACCAAAAACACCCCGCTCGGACTCTTCGCCAGGTATTTCTCGACAGCCCTCACCTTCTCGTAAAGAGCCTCAACATGGTCCAGCTCAGCCCTAGACTTCACCTCTACCAAGTAGAGCTTCCCATCCCCAACGGATACATCTATGTCAACAATCCTCCCCCTCACCCCAGTAATGCTCCCATCCCTATCCGTAAACCTCAGCTTCTCCACCTTGCCAGGCTCGATCCCCCTCTTCTCCAGCGCCTCCCTGAATATCTCAAGCACCATCCTCTCAAGATCCTCCCCCCACCTCCTCCCCATGCTCCCGATGGTAACCTCAACCCTCATACTTAACTTGTTGAAGTCCTCTCTAAGCTTCATCATCTCAGCGTTAAAGTCTTCCCTTAGCTTACCCATCTCGGTGTTGAAGTCTTCCCTAAGCTTCTTTATTTCGTTGACTATCTTGTTGAATTTCCTATCATGCCTCTCCAGCCTCCTCAGCACATCACCGTAGCCGAGCTTCTCGGCTACCATCAGCCTGAACTCCCTATCCTCGTCTAGAAGCCTTAGAAACTCCTCCCTCAGGTTCACACGAAAAATGGAATCGAGAGATATAAAAACACAACGCTGATAGCAACCTTAAACCTTCCGAAAGTTCCACTCGCCGGCCACATCGTCTCAAACATGCAATACTGAAAGCAAAGAAAAAGTCTCAATAAATCGGAGACCCATCACACCTCCTGGATACACATACACCTCAGAGGACAATAATTACCATCAGAAGAGGCTTACATGATAATATCCATTCCAAGAAAACTCAGCCGCATGCAGCAAATCAGGTAGAAACCTAGACTTATGGAGGAAGCCAGCCTACAAAAAATTTATAATTTCCCAGCATTTTTCAGCTTGTATGTTGTCGCGCGCTAAGGTGCTCAGCATAGCCACCGACTAAGCTATACGGGACAGGCTCGAAGAGCGCGCTAGCAGCATGTCCGGGCACCTTCGAGGATAGCGCTAGAGTCGAGAGGTGCTGGAGCATGCGTGAAGCCTGTGAGAGGCTGGGTTACGTGTTAAGTGATGCTGCTGTATTTGAGGTGGTTTGAGTGGGGAGGGTGAAGCTAAACTTCGCTGGCTTAAAGGTGGATTTCTGCGATAGGGAGAAAGGCATTGAGCAGGCGCTAGACTGGGCCGAGAAAGGCACCTGGTACCCCATCGTCGTCTACGGACCCGAAGGCTGCGGCAAGACTGCCTGGCTCAAGCAGGCGGCTGAGCTATTGAGAGAGAAGAAGTACGAGGTCGTCTACGTCAACCCCATACAGAGGGAGTACCTGGCCCACACGGATGTGAGAGAGATTGCTAAGAGGTTTGCAGAGATCGCCGTTAAAGCTTCGGGGAGCGTTGAAGCAGAGCTTGCCTACATGGCCTTCAACGCGGCGAGGGAACTCGTCAGGCTGAGGAAGAGGAGGGTGGCCGTGCTGGTGGACGACGCCCTCCAACCAATCGGACTTGGGAAGGCGGCAGCCTACATCAAAAGTCTCCTCGGCCTCATCGAGTACCCCCAGAGAGCTACGAAAGGATCATAGCGTTAGCGACAACGAGCGAGGGGGTTACAAAGAGGGAGATAGGGAGGCACAGGTGGGCTGAGCTCAGAGCCATGTGGAACATGCCGAAAGAGGGCTTCAAGCAGCTCTACGAGCAAATACCGGATCCCAAGCCCCCCTTCGAGGAGGCGTGGAGGCTGACTGGCGGGAACCCTGACGTCCTCAGGAGGCTCTACCAGGCAAAGTGGAGCGTTAACGATGTTGTCAAGGGGCTTATCGCCTCTAAGAGGCTGGACACGCTTACCCCCTCCCTCAGTGCGGAGGAGAGGGAGTGGCTCGCAGAGGCGGTCGAGGACCCGGACACCCTGCTAGCCAGGGAGCGGATACCGCTGATGGAAAAGCTCGTCGAGCTTAATCTCGTCGTGGACTCGATAACCTACCGGGACCCACTCCTCTGGGTTGACGAGCCACCACCCGAGAGGAACCTAGAGCTCGGCATCGGCAGGCACATAGCCTGGCAGACACCAATACACAGAGAAGCGGTCAAAAAAGCGCTAGAGAAGACAAAGTGAAGCGCGCGCGGCCCCCTGAAGCCCTAAAAAAGCACTTAAAAGGTATCCCCACCTTAAACCCGAAGACCTAGAAATAACATGCATACCTCCAGAAGAAGCCCTAATCCTATGAAGCTTACATTCAAGTATAGGAAAGAGCAGATAAAGACAAGGACCGTCTACAGACCAGTAGTTAAGCTTAGCCTAAAGTCCATTGACGACCACTGGTACACTTTCACAGCATACGTAGACTCAGGCGCAGATGTATCACTCTTCCCTAAAGGAGATTCCAAGCTCCTTGGCATAAACCTCTACAAAGGCGAATGCTGGAAGCTATTCGGAGTCGGAGGAGCCATTATCCCAGCCTACCTGCATGAGACAAGAGTCAAGGTAGGTCCCTTAGAGCTCCCGGTACGCATAGCTTTCGCCGACCTAAACCGGGTAGCGCGCGCGCAAAGCGCTAAAAAGACTTAGCAAGCGTGGTAACCGCGTATAGAGCGAGAAGAGGTAAATATGAATAGGAAACTGAAGGTTCTCTGCGAAAAGCACCCGCATATAAAACCTGTCTACATATCCGCGCAGCATCCATGAGTAAAGAGCAAGACCGAAACGACTTCCTCCACGCCGCCACGCTGAGCCAGGCACAGCCGGAAGCCAGCCAGATAA
>Ga0326760_1001438_pt1 | contig 10633 bp, 13 predicted proteins | sample GCREP_S_FD_207668 | JGI IMG/M metagenome (GOLD analysis project Ga0326760, IMG submission 207668) | Hot spring sediment microbial communities from Geyser Creek Basin, Yellowstone National Park, WY, United States - GCR.EP_S | ecosystem: Environmental > Aquatic > Thermal springs > Near-boiling...
TCCACTATGCGCCTCGCCTCCTCCATGCCGTCCTCCGGGTTCAAGCCCTTCAGAGTCTCCTCCAGCGGCGTCTCCTCCGCCGCGGCGCCCGCCAGCCCGCTGGCCACCAGCCACCTGTTGGGCCTCCCCACAACGCCGAATTTAGGCATCCCCGTCTTCATGAGAGATATGAGGCGAGCAGGACGTTGTAGCTGGCGGCCTGCGACAGCACCTCCTCCTCGGCGCCTCCTGTCAACACCACCACGACCGCCACGTCTGAGGACTCGGCGAGGGATGGTGCCTCTAGTGGGGAAGATTCTGAGAGGGTCTATCGCCGTGGTGCTCCGCCACCACATGTATGTGGTGGACGCTCTGCAAATCGCCACATGCAAATACGTGAGATGCGAGATGCTCTACACAGCCGACAAAAAGCTGGCGGAGGCGGCTGAGACTGAAAACGTTGCCTCGGTGCTCCTAGGCCGACGATAGCAACGCGGAGAGCCCGACGCCCCCTTTCTCTCCCCCTTGCGGCTCACCGTCGCCTCCATGAAGGGTCTCAGCGGGGGAAACTTAGAGTTATGGACGGGTGATAATAACGATTTATCGTAAAATATATTTATCGAGATATATACATGAACGTCGACGCTGTTGCGCTAAAGCATTTCGACATAGACGACGAGCCTCTCGACGAAGGCCGCCCGAGGGAGTTTATGAAGACCCCCGGCATAATCTTCACTTCCTCGACCCCGGCCAATATATAGACCTTTATAACGTTGCACATAAGAAACGAGGGCGGGGCCGCGTGTCCTTCGCCAAGTCTCACCACGCCCTCGTTGAGGTCATACAGCTGGTCCCCGGCGAGCCTTCCTCCTCTACTGCACGTGCTCCATGGTTGACAAGTTTGTAGTCCTATAGAGGGTGGAAGAGACAGTGAGACTGATATATAGAAGGCGCTAAAACGTCTCTTTTCCTACACATAACGTCCGGCGTAGTTGACAGCAACACGGCTAGGCTCTACGCAGACCACATCGCCCAACATATAGACAAGGAAAAGGCCGCTACGAGGTGTGGCTGGAGTAGGTAAAGAGAGACTCGACGCATGATCTTGGTATTGGCCACTGCGCTAATGGCAACCATACGCGCACATATCTCGGCCTTCCCATCTCCCTTTTTGAGGCGGTGTACTGGCAGTATCCCTATGCCGCAGTCTTCGCGCCGATACATGTAGCCGGCGCGGCGGCCTATCTAACCGGGGTCTTAGGCAGATTTGCGACGGAGAGGCGGCTCCGGGCGTACGGCGTCTACAAGGCCGAGCCGGCGGCGCTTCTGTACCTGTCGTATCTTACTTGGAGGCTTCTATTTTGAGTATCCCGGGGGCAATGATCGCTTTTTCCACATTGTAGCCGAACTCCTCCAGTAGGCACCGCGCCGCGACGGCGTTTACCTGGACGCTTTCTATGCCGTAGCCTATTCCCACGACGTCTATGACCACGCTTTTTTCTGTGATGTTGACATCAAAGCGCTTTGATGGGAGTATCTTTGCCAGATACGGCACCATCGGGGCGACGTCTTTCAAGTCGCCGAAGAGGGCCTTTATGTAGCCAGCAAGCATCTTGCCGGCGTCACACCAGAGCTGACCCATGACTTGGCTGTTGATTCTGTACATGTCTGCGATCATTTTGTCGAGGAGGCGGCCGGGGATCGGCACAATCTCCAGCTCGGTCATTATCCTGTAGAACAAGAGGAGCTCGCGGACTTGTTGAGTGTTGTAGCCGCTTTTAACCAGCTCCAGGCCGAGCCTCAGCAGTTCAGAGGCCAGGGCGAACTGGGTCATGCCCCGCTCCTCCGCCACTTTGGCCAGCTCCTCCGCCACGTCTTTTGCCACGGCAATGTTCACCCGCGTCTGCCTCGAACTCATGTGCGTTGGGGTATGCATATATATAAATGTTGTTACTAAGATGCAGTTAGTCGAGATTTGTAGACATAAACCTACAGCCGACTAACGCGCCGGGCCGCTCGGTGCCTAGGTCAAACCCCTGGCCTAGGCCGGCCGTCAAGGCGCAAGTGAAGGGGGTTCAGAGGACATGGAAATATGCAAGTAGGGGGGTCTCCGCATGAAAAAAAGTTTTCCGGCTTTTACCTTATCGCACGGGGTAGCGCCCTCAGCATGTATATGAGGAACACGGCTATGCCTGCCCCGGCCACTACGTCGCCTATCAACCTGAGCCAGACGTAGAGCTGTATATCGGGCCTTGCCCAAAACGCGGGCGTGCCGTCAGGCGCGAAGATCGCCTTTGAGGCCCAGTACCCCAGCTGTTGCGTGGTGATGAACTGGTTGGTCATGAGCAACATAAGCGAAATCAGTACTTGGAGGTAGAAGCCGACTGCCATCACGACGACGGCTATTCTCAGACGGCGGAGATGCGCCTCGCCGAAGGCACCCGCCAAGAAAAACGCCACGGTCCACATCAGCATTGTGGGGACGCCGTAGGACAGCGGCATGGCTAGGTGGGCGTGGACCATGGTGCCCTGGGAGCCGTGGGTGTAGTAGTTCACCACGGGCATGTTTATGAGACCTGCGCCGAAAGCCACGACGCCTATGGCGCCGCCGAAGGCGGCCACCATCACGAAGGTGAGGAGCGTCTTCTGGAGCTCCGTCTTGTACTCGCCCCGCCTCCACAGCACCACGGTGTATGCGATCAGGAAGCCGATGGGTATGACCTCCAGCGTGGACATCACAGCGCCGACGTACATCCAGAGGGTGGGCTGGCCTCCCCAGTAATAGTGGTGCGCAGTCCCTATCATGCCTGTCACTATTTCAAGCGCTGCGTCGAGACCGGCGGCCGCCACGGCCATCTTCGGAGGCACCATGCTGGCTATGACGAGGAGGATCAAGAGGATGGGGATGACGATGGCGGGCCAGAAGCCCTCCACGAATGCGTGGATGATGATCCAGCGGAAGTACTCGTCGATAGTGAAGTGCCACCACGACGTCACCACGGGAAGGGCCCCCATGAAGGCCCCGAAGGCGGTGCCGGCGAGGGCGATGGCCAGGATCTTGACGAGGGGCTGTATGGGCTCGGGCGAGGTCTTGGAGGCCCTCCACACCGTTAGGGATAGATAGAATAGGAGAGCCGCAATCAGCAACAGCCAGAGGGTGCCTTGGCTTATGACGGGCCTCCCCTGCGACCCTACGATGAACCAGATGGGGTCAGGCAGGAGGCGGAGGTAGGAGACCCACAGGCCTAGCAATATGCCGAGGGCGGTCACGGCGCCGGCGCCGAGTATGGCGAGGATCCTTGCCCTGCTGAGCTGGACGCCGAGGTAGGGCAACACAAAGAGGGCGAAGGAGACCCAGGAGACGGCGATCCAGAGGATGGCTAGGTTGTAGTGGAGGCCGCGTGCCACGTTGAAGGGCAGTATGTTGTTTATGCCGGAGATGCCGTAGAGCTCCGCCGGCTCTGTGTATTTATGCATCAGGTAGCCGCCGAGGAGCCCCTGCACGGAGAGGCCCAGAACCGCCAGCACGAAGCCCAGGAGGGCGAGCCTCTGGGCGGGGCCGGGAGGCGGAAGCTGAAGCGTGACCCTCGGCTCTTTCCAGTAGTCAAGGAACTTCATGATGACGTATCCCGCAAGGGGCATGATGACCAGAAGCATCACGAAGAAGGTAGCCCACGTGGCCACCGTGACGTGGATGTTGGGGCCCAATATGCCTGGCAGATATGGAAAGCCGTTGGTGTAGTTAGCCATCGCAATCATGACGCCCCATGTGAAGAAGGCTACGATCTCCCTGACCTCCACCTGGTTCGTGATGAGGTTCGGCTTTAAGCCTATGGACTCCGACCTGGGGCCGAAGAGCTCCCCCGTAAAACTTGACAGCCTCGCCAAAGGCCTTCCCGAACTCGTCGCTGACCACCGCCACGCCAGAGGCCGGCGCAAAAACCGAGGAGGACCGTGCGGTGAGCTGGGGGGTTATGAGTTGCTTAACGTCGGCGTCCGACAGAGAGAGGCCTCTGAGCTCTTTGACCTTGTCTACGTAGAACTTCATGGTGTAGGCGGTGTAGTCTATGCCGAAGTAGCCGCCGAAGCCCAGAAACGAGCCGTAGTCCAGCAACCCGTATTTCTGAGCCAAGATTTTGCCCTCTATGACGTCTTGGGCAGTGAAGAGTAGCTGGCCGCTCTTAGTCACCACCTTCTCGGGTATGGGCGGCAGGTTGTAAAAAGTCCAGACAGCCATGGCGATGTATACGATATACACCAACACGGTTACGCCAGCCACCAGATAGGTCCATCCGTTTTTCATGACATAAAAGCCCCGCCGAGGGGGAAAAAGCTTCCGGTTAACCGCATAAACCAGCCTTACGTCTCCTTCCACTAATCGGCACATTGCCTCACGCAGTTGCGGCTCTCAGCCGCCACAGGACAATATGTGCAATTGAAAGGCTACCAAAAGACTTAGAGAGGCATCCCGAACCTTATGGCCGCCCCCAGCACCACGAAAGCAATAGAGATCGCGGTGACGGCGGCCACGTGGAGGAGGAGCAGGCCCCCCACGTCCTCACCCCTCTTGAGCCTAGGTATTAGGCGTAGCCGCGCGTGTAGGGCGATCAGAATTAGGATGACGAAGAGACCCATCTTTATATGCGCCGCCATAGGCCACTTCCCCCACCCGACGTATAGCATCGCCACGCCGGTGGCCGCCGCGAAAATAAGCGAGGGTAGCCCAATCTTCTCGTACCGATGCTCAAAGTCCAGGAGAGAGTTCGTCGTGCCGCGCTTGAGCTCGGCGCCGTACGCCATTAACAAGGTTATGTGGCCCCCAACCCAAACAGTGGCGAACAATACATGTAGCGTCTGCAGTATCTGGTAGATATCCATAAACCACGTTTACGACTTCCCCATTTATTTTGAGCGCCAACCCCACAGCTGAAATAAGCTACAAAGATGGAGAAACGACGCGGTAATAGTCCAAGTAGAAAATCCACGGCAAACATCAAAGGGACGCCCCCGAGCAAGCCACAAGAGAAACCGTAGAGCAACAAGGCCATACAACAAGCAACTAACCTCATGAATGCAAATTTCAATCCACCAACCCAAGCAACTATTACGCGCAACGTTTTTATAGTTGACTGGAGGCAGTCTCGTGGCTGATGCCTCCAGCATTGCTTATGATGCGCTTAAGATGGCGGTGGAACATGTCTTGGGTAAGATTAGGGAGGGTAAGAAGTTGTCTACTGAAGACGTCCTTGTCCTCTACCTCGGCACCATAGTAGGCGACTTGAAAGAAATAAGAGCCGACATAGCAAGACTAGACAGCAGAATCGACGAGACGAACAAAAGGATAGACGACGTGACGAAGAGCTTATCCACGCGTATAGACGACGTTACGAAGACGCTCTCGGCGCGGATAGACGAGACAAACAAAAGGATAGACCAGACAAACCAACGCATAGACGACGCGGTGAAGATCCTATCTACGCGTATAGATGAAGTTGCAAAGACGCTCTCGGCGCGGATAGACGAGACAAACAAAAGGATTGATGAAGTTAACAAGAGGATTGACGACTTGGCGAGGAGTCTCTCTGCCAGAATTGACGAGACGAATAAGAGGATTGATGACTTGGCTAAGAGGATTGACGCCGTCCAGGCCACTCTCCTGGAGATCCAGAAGCTACTGCTGGAGCTCGTCAAGACGCGGCAGTCGGCTCCTTGAATGGAGGATACGCGGAGCGGCTCCCCTCTGACTGTCTATCTCCTATGTTTTGGCAACTGTGCCCCTATCTGGCCCTTATGTGGGCCACCTCCTTGTTGCATATGTATTTGTCTAGGAGGACGTATTCCGGCTCGCAGGACAGGTTTAGCTCCGCGTCGCCTACTACCCGCCGGCCGGCGACTACGCCGTAGGTCGATAGGAAGAAGTCTGTGGCGGCGATTCTCCGGCCCTTCCACATAACGGCGCCGGGGACGTAGTAGACGAGGCCCCTGGCCGCGGAGAGGGGCTCGGCGCCTTCTGACCCCTCCACCGCGTAGGTGGCGAGATATCTCCCGTCTAATAAAGACCAATACCGTGTATATCGACTCCTCGCCCGTCTCGACATCTCTCACCATTAAGATGCGGGGGTCCAGCATATCTACGTGGAAGCTTACGCCGCATGGCGCCGGTATGAGGCGGTACTCCCCGGGCGTCGCCACAACCACGAAGCCGTCTGTGCAGTAGAGAGACTTAACGTCTGCGAATGGGTAGATGGGCGAAAAGTCCCACTTCCCCAGACACTTCACCTCGTGCACGGGCCGCCAGCTGTCCAGGTCTATTACTTCCGCCTCGTCGCCCAGGACCACAACGGCGTATCTAGGCGCCTCGTATACGCCGCCTAACAGGCCGTAGGGTATAAGCACGAGGTTGAACTCACCAAACAGCGACCCGTCGGGTTTATAGAGGCGCCCGCCCCTCAGCACGGCGCTGCCGTAGTGAATGCCGTCGTCTGCCCAAGGCACCTCAGCCGCCATGTCTAGCCCACGCGCCCTGCCTCCCTCAACTACGTAGAGCTCACCTCTTGAGTTCCCCACGTACAACATACCCCATCCCCACTGCCAGCACCAGGTAGTGGACAGATAGCTGCACCTGGGGGCCCACCAGGAGCGGGAAAAAGGAATACCTTGACTTGGAGGAAAGCGCCGTGAAGACGGCGAGTGGAAAGAGCAGCGGCACGGTCAAGCCGAGGCCGAAGACGAGCACCATGCCCATGTAGTACGGAGACGCCGCAACGACAGCAAGCGCTGCTACGGCAGTCGGCATAGCCCACTTCCTAATCGTGAATCCCCCAGCAGAGGCAACAACGCCCACGCCAGATCAAATAGCCAAGTGTAGAACCCAGACCCACCCAGCGCCGAATCCACTGCCCCCCTCGCGGCGTAATAAACCCCAAACGCCAGGTTGAGCCTGTCCCGGAAGAAGAGCGAGAAAAACAGGGGGAGGAGCCAGAGGAGTTTTATATAGACCCCCACGTGGGATGCCAGGTCCACAGCCGTCAAGATAAGGGCCGCCGCTGTAAGCGGCAGGGCCATCCTGCCCCAGTGCCCCAGCAACAGGAAGGAGTAGACGTATAGAGCGAGCATAGATACGAACCCAACCCACTGGATCCCCACGAAGAGGGCGTGTGTGGCGGGCGTCGCGGGGACGAAGATCCAGAACCTGTTGAGTATCCTGTTTAGAAAAAACTCAAGAACTAGAAAAAAGAGGTACATTTACCTTCTGCGGAGTGCGAGACCAGCCACCACAGCCAGCAACGCCACCAACACACCTATGACCGCCCAGGCCCAAGCAGGCGTTGTCTCAACGACGTAGGTCTGTGTGACCGTTGTAGCAGAGGTCTGCGTGGCGGTCACAGTGGTCGGCGCCGGTTGCGTCGGCTGAGGCGCCGCAAATATGCGCTTCTCAAGGCGGAACTGCACCCATCCGCTGGTGGCCTTTAAGCCGCCTCTCTCGCCCTTGGAGCCGTCCCACGTGGCGAAGGCGGCGCTGAAGTCGTCGGCAAGCGAGCTCATCAGCGGATGCACCGAGCCCAGCGGCCTGACCAGCACCACGTACCACGCCCCGTCTTTGTATACTGCATATGCCTGCACCACCTGCGCCGAGTCCGGCAACAGCTCCACCGGCGAGGTCGGCGTTACCTGGAGTCCCAGGGCCTCTCTCTGCTGGGGGCTGAGGCCGTACCCGGCGCCGGCCACCAGGTTCTCCACGCCTACCCCGGCCCTCCAGTAGATTATGTTCACGGGGTTGTCCACGGTGCCCATGCATATATACGGTAGCTGGGCCCTCGACAGGGGGAACTGCACAGCCACCGCGTCTGGAAACACGTCGAGGCCGCCCGGCTTAGCTACGTCTTGCGTGGCGTCTTTCCACATCAGCAGGAACGCTATGTGTGTGCCGTTGTACACTGCGGCCACTGACACGGCGCGGTTCTCAACAGCGGGGGCAAGCGGGTAGACGAGGGTCTGGGTGGTGAGGGGCACATCCGCTGGCTTGGGCCACAGAGGCGAAGCAGGGTCCACAGGCAGGCTCCCGTTTATGAACCTCACCAACACGGCCGACTCTTGTGCGGTCACCTCTAATATGCCCAACGCGGCGAGCACAACGGCGACGGCGAGAGCGATGCCCGGAAGCAGGAGCTCGGGTCTCCTCATGGCAACCCCACCACGCCTCTCTGTAGTTGCGGTTGGTTTGCATATCTCTTCGGGTTGGTGGGTATGACAAATCTGTCCTCGTACCGCGCTATGGCGAACAGCCTGTACATCTCCTCGACGTCTTGCTCCGTCAGACCCGCCTCGGCGAGAGCTTGCTTCACCCTGTCCGCCAAGCCCGGCTCCGCTACGTTTTTGCTACGCTCGTAAATGCGCACAGCTATCAACTTCTTCAAGGCTTGTTCCACCAGAGTCGTGTCGCCGGCCGTGAACATAGACGCCAGGTACTTAATCGGTATCCTGAGCTCAGACACCCTTGGGAACATGTCAGTTATCTTGGCGCCGTATGTTCGCTCGAAGGTGGTCACCACAGGGCTCAGCGGCGGCACGTAGAACGCCATGGGCAAGGTCCTGAACTCAGGGTGTAACGGGAACGCTACCTGCCACTTCTTCACCATCTTGTACACGGGGGACCTCTGGGCCGCCGTGATCCAGTCGACGGGTATCCCGGCGCTCCTTGCCGCAGATACGACGTTGGGGTCGAAGGGATCCAGCAACACCTCGTCGATAAACCTCCTCATGAGACGCGTTGGGTCTGGCTCGGCGGCCACGTCGAGGACCTTGTCGGCATCGTAGAACAACACGCCCATGTATCTAATCTTCCCGACACACGTCAGCGCACAGACAGTAGGCTGCCCAGCCTCTATCCTCGGGTAGCAGAAGATGCACTTCTCCGACTTGCCGGCCTTCCAGTTGTAGTACACCTTCTTGTAGGGACAGGCCACCACGCAGTTTCTGTAGCCGCGGCACCTGTTCTGATCCACGAGCACTATGCCGTCCTCCCATACTCATCTACCTAATAGAGCTCAGACACTACCCAGAGCGGTTCAGAAAAAGCCAGTAGTACAACCGATAAAAACTTCTCCCTTTTCTACCAAATTTTTCGTTGTTGTGATTTGTCTAGCCTTGGTCGCGGTTGCTCGGGGTGTTTTGTCGCTGATTTGGTCTTCTTGTAGTCTTTGTTTTTGCCTCGTGTATAGGTCTTAGGCGCGGTTTTGTTGTTGTTTTCGGGCTTGTCGCGGCGCCTCTCGCGCTTAAGCCTATTGTAGAGCCTCTCTTCTTGTGGTATGCCGTTGCCCCTCTTGCGGTCTTTATCATGCTTGTGTACATAGCGTCTAGGGTCTACGACGGGAGCTGTGGAGATTCTTGTTCATGGCGGGATCGTTGTAGCATCACGTAGCCGTTCTGGCAGTTGCGGACTTGTTGACCGACGGGCTGTTTTCTAGGACGTTTGAGATGGGATTCGACGTCTATGTTAGATGGAACGTGCCCCTTATCGCGTTTATGGACGTGTCGTCTCTGTACGTCTCGTGTAGAGTCATGAAGCTCTTACTTGCATACGTCAAGAGACGCAACGCGGCTAGCCGCCGCGGCTGAGACGGCCCTACGCTCCCAGATTCGGGCATTACGACGGCTCACGCCCTCAAGGCGGGGCTAAGGCCGAAGTTCCCTGCGAACAAGGGGGTCCCATTTCTTAGTCAACGTGTCATCTGTGTGCAGGTTTCGCCTAGGGCGGGGTTGGGGTGGCGCTGGGCGTTGACCCCATCGCTGTGAGAACCGCGGCGAAGATCGCCGCGGCGCCTGCCATCTGTCTTGGCGTCAAGTTCTCGACGCCTGTGGCTTTTGCGTAGAGTTGCGTTATTAGGGGGGAGGCGGATACTAGTATGGTCGTAGGCGCCAGGCCTATCCTCTCGACGGCGAAGGCGAAAAGGGCGGACCCGACGCCTAGGTCCATGAGGGAGGCCCCCGCGAAGAGGGGGGATTTGACCACCTTTAGCCTCCTCTTCGCCGCCAGATATAGGCCGAGGGCGGCGCAGGCCGAGGCGGCCCTCAGGTAGGCGACTGCCAGGGGGTTTACGTTCCCCAGCACGGCGAGCTTCACGGCGGTCATGCCGAGGGACCACAGGAGGGCCGCGGCGGCGGCCGCCGCCAGGCCCAGGGGGCTCAGCCGCGCGTCGCCTCCGCCGGCAAGGAGGGAGACGCCGGCCACCGCCAGGAGAGACGAGAGTATTAGCCACTGCGAAACCTTCTCTCCGAGGAGTAGGGCGAAGTACTGTGCCATCACTATGTACGTGTAGGCGACCGGCGCTGCCACGGAGCCGCCCACCTTGTGGATGGCGTAGAAGTAGAGGCTGTCCCCGACAAACAGCGTCACGACGCCGCTGACCACGGCCGCCCACAGGCCGGGGGCCGGCTCGATGAACAACGCCGTGGGCGCCAGGAGGACCGCGACGTATAGCAGACGGGAGAAGTTGACGGCGGCCGCGTCTAGGCTCTCCATGTGTCTCTTGTAGAGAAATATGACCAGGGCCCAGATGGCGGCGGCCGCCAGGGCTGCCCCTACGCCGAGTGGGTCCATCAAAGCGGCTTAACCGGCGTGGAGGCTCCGCAGGCTAGACACTTCATGACGAAT
>Ga0326760_1001439_pt1 | contig 10627 bp, 12 predicted proteins | sample GCREP_S_FD_207668 | JGI IMG/M metagenome (GOLD analysis project Ga0326760, IMG submission 207668) | Hot spring sediment microbial communities from Geyser Creek Basin, Yellowstone National Park, WY, United States - GCR.EP_S | ecosystem: Environmental > Aquatic > Thermal springs > Near-boiling...
GTGCTCACTCTGACTACTTCGAGGAGTCTCATAGAGTCACTTGTTTACACAGCTTTTACACTTCTAGTTACACCTGGAGTCTTCTTAGTCCTCTACAAGTATAAGCTCACAGGTGACGGAGACGTCTATGTCTCACTAGCACTGGGTCTCAGCATTTTTCACCCACTAGCCTATAAGGCTACTCTTGCGAGATGTGGAGTTATATCACCAGCGCTAGTATCTGTACTCTACGCATCCCTCACAGCAACCCTCTACACTGTAATACAGGGAATCGTCAACATGGTTATTCACAGGGAAATACTGGACCAGGTGCCAGCTAAATATAGAGCTATAGTAGCACTCGCTGCGAGACCTGTTAGAGTGGGTGATTACATTGAAAACCAGAGGTACAAGCACTACTACCCAGTACAGGAGTTTAAACTCAGTAAACAGGGACTAGTAGTGGAATTCCACTTAGGAGGTCTAAATGAAAGCAGTAAGCAAAGCCTACTTGAACTCGTAGAGAAGGGGTTTGTGCCACGTGATCAATTCATATGGGTTACACAGGGCATACCCTACATATTCTACATGTTTATTGGACTAGTACTACTAGTACTCATAGGTGATAAGCCACTATACTACATACTAGTTAAGCTTATAGGTTATTGAGATATTACGCGCATTAGACACTACTAGCTACTAGAGGTTTATGTGTGGTGAAATTGGCCTGGCTCATTGAGCCCTCAGAGTGGTGGAGTATATATCGCGACTTAATCACTAGTAGGTTAAAACTGAGTTTTCACAGAGACCAAGAGGCCGCCGACCTCCTTAGTAAAATACTTATTAGACACCCCTATGCTACCACAGCCGAGTATTTACTAGGGAGAATTAGAGGTAAAGAGCTCGCAGTTATTGTAGGTTGTAGTGAGGGAGCTGACCTCGAGCTAGAATACACTCTAAGATGGATTAAACAGTCGGGAATAACTGCCACTATAGTTGCTGCAGACGGCGCTGTGAGAACACTAATAGACCGCGATGTCCCCCTAGACCTCATCGTTACAGACTTAGATAGTGATATGAAACTCCTACTTGAAGAATCAAATCGCGGTGTCCCCATTGTCGTTCACGCTCACGGAGATAACATTGAGAAATTAGAGAGTACTATTCCACTTATACGTGGACCCATCACTGGCTCCACGCAGGTTGAGCCGAGACCACTAGTCTACAACTTTGGCGGCTTCACAGATGGCGATAGAGCCGCCTACATCCTCTACCACGCAGGCTACGTGAGAATCCTCCTTGTGGGTTTTGACTTCAATAAGCCTCACAGCTGCCCTGGTAAAGTGCTGTGTGATCCTCTATTAAAGCTCGAGAAGCTTAAAGTAGCTAGAACACTATTACTAATGCTGAGTAGACGGGGAGTTGAATTATTAAAGGTGAATTGTAGTGGAGGATCCTGCAGCCAAGTTCTTCTCTCCTGAAGTAACGAGTAGAGACAGAGCAGTATTTGAGGCTGGAATAGCTATTGGAACAGCTATACACCAGTTCACGGGGACGCCGCTGAGAAAGCCTGAAGACGCGAGAGTCTTAGAGGAGGCAATTAAGCGGGCTCTCCTAGCACAGCCCTTCAGAGAGAGAGTAGAAGTCAAAATCAACTATGAGCCGCCGAGCACCGAGGGACCCTACAGCTACAGCACACTGAGAGCTAGAAACATGGATCTACTAGTAGTCGTGAAGTACGGGTCTTGGAGAGTAACTGCGAGATTAAAGTACATTAGAGAACTAGACTACACGCTAGCCTACATCGAGGACATCTCCGGGACTGATTAACCTTGACGCGCAAGGCTATCGCGTGGGGTATAACTGGAGCTGGAGCCTTTCTGAGGGAGTCTATTGAAGTAATCGCTGAGCTCTCGCGTAGCGGTGTACCGGTCACTGTGTACGTGTCTCGCGCTGGAGAGTACGTGTTGAGAGCTTATGGTTTAAGAGAGGTTTTAGAGGAGTCTATTCTCAAGCTCTACCCAGCTGAAGTAGTATACGAGAGTAGCGAAGTATCAGCTTTCTTCAAGGCTAGCAGAGTTCACCGCGACGTTTACTCACTAGTCGTCGTATCACCAGCTACTCTCAACACTGTGAGTAAAATAGTTCACGGTATCGCGGACACGCTGATCTCAACTCTAGTTGCACTATCAGTAAAATCAAGTCTTCCAATCTACATTTTGCCGGTTGACTTGTACGAGTCTAAGAGCACAATTCCAATCACAGTGGAGAGAAGTAAGTGCTACAATTGCGAGTATTGCTACGCTGCTGAGGCTTGTCCAACTGGTGCTCTCGTTAAACACGAGTACTTTAAAGTATCGGTAAACCCCCACCTCTGCACAAGGTGCTTTAACTGCCTCACAGCGTGCCCACAAAACGCTGTGAAATTCGACCTCGAGATCGCTGTTAAGCCCGTACCTTACTACACGCGTATTATAGAGAAGCTGAGAGAAATACCAAATACAACAGTTATAGATAATCCCAGGCGAGTGCTAGAGGTTGTACTGGGGACATCTAGGTGAAAGTACTACTAGTCACTGGGCAACTCGCAAAGCCCATTGTAGAAGAGTACGCAAAGAGAGCCACAGAGAGGGTGAGAGGAGTAGAGATCAGGGTGTTGGCGCTCCCAATAGAAGTAGCTGCAATGATGAACTCCGAGTACTTAGCTAGAGTGCTACCCGAGTACACGGAGATCATTAGAGATGTCGACATAATAATCGTACCGGGCTACACGCAGGGAGATCTCTCAGGGCTACAGCGCGTTTTAGGAGTCCCCGTTGTTAAGGGAACTCGCTACGCACACGACATACCACTACTCGTAGAGCTACTAGCTAGGCGCGTAGAGCTCTCGCCAATTAAGCCAGCCGACGATATAGTTGAGAGCGAGAGAGCTCTTATTGAAGAAGAGGCTCTACTAGAGAGCCGAAAGAGAGCTGAAAAAGACCACTACTTTAAAATACGAGACCTACCAGTTAGTAGTCACTACCCACTAGTAGTCTTTGAGCTCTACGCTGAGAGCGAGAACGTCTCAACCCCCACTGAGCCAGTTAAGTACGCAGACATCGTGCTAGTCGGCTTCCCACTCGGTTTCAGCAGGAGTAGTGCGCTCCGCGTCCTCAAGACTATTAGAGACACTGTGAGTAAGCCTGTGGGTGTAGATACACTCGACTTAGAGCTCATTAAGGACGCGCACGAGCTTGTTGATGTTGTTAATGGTATTCAGTGTAGTAGTGTAGAGAGCATATACGAGTTGCGTTTTCTAGAAGAAAAACCCATTGTAGTTACTCACTACAGTAAATCCGCCGCTGAGCGAGTAGCGGCTCTTGAGAAGTGCGCTGAGGACCTGGCGAGAAGGGGGTTTGAGAGAGTAATCTTAGACCCAGTGCTGAGCCAGCCGCTGAGTGGATTATCTGAGTCTCTGGAGGCTTACGCTCTACTTAAACGGAAGCTGCCGAGAACACCGCTACTCATGGGTGTTGGCAATGTTACTGAGCTATCAGATGTAGACAGTATTGGTTTAAACGCTCTCCTGGCTTTTCTGGGTGTAGAGATAGGGGTAGAGTTATACCTCGTTACCGAGGCCAGCGTTAAGACTAGAGGATCTACTCGCGAGCTGCGAGAAGCCCTAGAAATGGCTATTATTGCGCGTGAGCTTAGAAAGCCTCCGAAGGACTTATCGCGGAGTCTACTTCTACTTAAGAGCAAAAAGAGGCTTTCTCAGCCGCTTCCAGCTGCGAAAACCGTTATTAAAGCACTGGAGAGAACACCGCTAAGACTAGACCCTAAAGGGTATTTTAAAGTAAGCGTAGACTACGAGCACGGAGAAGTAGTTGTTCAGCACTACTCATACGGCTCGATTGAGCCTACTGTTGAAATTCGGGGGAGAGATCCCTACGCCGTTTTCGCCGAGATAGAGAAGAGAGGTCTAGTATCTCAGAGCAGACATTACTTCTATCTCGGCTCAGAGATCACGAAGGCCTATATAGCGTTGAAAACCGGGAAGGAGTACGCGCAGGACGCTGATCTCTTTTAGTCTAATTAAAACTACTCGTACTCGCGCCAAGTGTAGCCGCACTTTACGCACTTATAAAACCTCGTTGGGGGTTCATCTGCAGCCCTAGTTTGTACAACCCAATAGTATGCCTCTGTGTGACCACATCTCTTACAGATAACATCTCTAGTTATGGGGAGATTGAGCGTGTTCTCCTCAATAATCGTTGTCTTCTCCTTAGCGCTGTGCTGTATTCTAGATGAAATAGTAAGCGTGTTTTCCCTGGGCTCTACGCGGTAACCACACCTAGTACACACTAAGTACACTTTACCCCCCTCTCTTCTAGGTCTCAGTGTTCCACTGCATCTCGGGCAAAAAGACATCACGTGTTTACACCTCTACTTAAACACCTATCTAAGTCACTTATTAATACTCCGCTCAGAGGCGGAGTAGACTTACTCACTTCAAGTAGGCAGAGTATGAGAGTAATTATTTTACAGTACTTCTCCCTGTAAGTTAACTGGTCTCCACTCTCTATTACTCTAAAGGATTTAAATCTAGCATTATACTTGCCCTCAGTGCAGGGAACTATATATGTAATTTCGCTGTACGTGTTAATCTTGTCTCGAATATAGACTTCGAGATCATATGTTAGTAGTTGAGATATGAATAGCTCTTCGAGAAAATCCCTCCTGTAAGTGGCTAAGACAATGTAGTCTCCTAGTACACCGTAAGCTAATACTCTACTCTCTTTCTTCAATCTAGTACCTCTTCAATAGCCTTCTTAAACTCCGCAATTTGGTTTTTCAGTCTACTAATGATCTCTGCTAAGACCTCGGGTAGATTCGCACCTTCTTTAACCACGAGCGTGAACTCCATTATGTTCTTTAGTGGGTGTGGTATTCTGTACGCAGCAAACTCTACGCTTGGGTGTTTAAGTGCCTCTCTCATCAACATGTTTCCAAGAGTGTGATCTTCACCAGTAATCTCCAGCACTAATTCCCTCTCACTCCTAGATACAACTCTCACTTCCACAATTAAGCACCATGAGAAGTGCTACATGCGAGTTTCCTTTTAAATTTTGACGCACTAAATACAGTAAGGTGAGTATTTTGAGGCTTAGTTTCAGAGAGGCTACTACGTGGAAGTACGCTATTACCGCTATTTCCAAGATTATAGAGGAGGCTAGTTTTAAACTAACTCAAGAAGGCTTGAGACTAAGGGCAATGGACCCCTCCGCCGTAGTGCTAGTTAACTTCTACATTCCTAGAGAGGCCTTCTCCACTTACGAAGTTGAGGGAGAAGTAAGTATTGGAGCCAACATGGAAGAGCTCGCTAAGATCCTTAGGCGAGCGAGGAAGGGAGACGAGCTAGTACTAGAGCCGCTGCCGGGAGGACACCTCAAAGTGATCTTTGAGGGTAAGGGCTCGAGGATGTTTAAAATACCTGGTGTAGAGTTGTCTATTCAGGAGATACCAGAGATCAGTTTCGAGGAGACTTTTAAGTGTAAACTCATGCCTAAAATGCTGGGAGATGTTGTCAAGGAGCTTAAGCCGATTAGCGACTCCATCGAGTTCTACTCCCCCGCGGAGTCAAATGTGCTCTACTTGAAGGCGCAAGGCGAGATCGCTGAGGCTGAAATAGAGCTCAGTGCTGCTTCTGGTGCGCTAATAGAGTACGAGTCTAGAGGAGAGGCTAGGTCAAAGTACACAGTAGACTATTTAGTAGATATATCAGCGGCTGCTCAGGCCGCAGAAGTTCTCAGCATAGGATTTGGCGTAGAGACCCCGCTGAGACTCACATACGAGCTTCCTTATGGAGGGAAACTAGAGTTCTATGTTGCGCCGAGAGCAGACTAGTAGAAGCGTGTTCTTGAAGACCATTATAAGAGAGTACTATAAGCGAAAACCCCTCGAGGAGCCGCCCAGTCTACACAAGAGGGAAATAGCCTTAGAGAGCCTAGAGGACTCCGCTTACATTAGGCACTTGTCTTTTGCGTTCATGGATCAGCTCTACAACTACATACTAAGTGTAAAGACTCCCCTTCACCTGTATTACTCATCAGCCCTCTACTCTAATCCCTCCGCGCAGTTAATGGAGGAGAAGCTGTGGGAGGGATCCGAGTTGCTCTTCGATATTGACGCCGACAAGTACCCCGAGTGTGCAAGTAAACTCTACATTTGCACTAGTGGAGAACTACTGGGTAGTAATGCTGAGAAGTGCCCTAATGGCTCTAGGCCATTAGAGTACACTAATGTCTCGTGGAGCTGCATTATTAAAGCGTGGAATAGTGCAGTTAAACTCGTAGAAATACTCCACAGTGAGCTGGGATTTAGAGACATAAAGCTCTACTTCTCTGGAAACAGGGGTTTTCACGTGAAAGTAGCTGACGATCACGCGTTGACTCTAAGTCGCGACGAGAGGAGAGTTATTGCTGGGTACGTCTCGTGCGAAGACTTGAAAGCCGAGAGGCTATTTCCCACAGTGAAGAACACTGTGGTTTTCAGTACAAGCGAGTACGGATTGAGGAGGAGAGTGCTAAATGAGGCTTTGAGAAGAGGAAAAGCCGTGTTCAGAGAGAAGGCGTATGGATTGAGAAAAGTCTATTTATTAAATATTGAGGATTTAAGTGAAATTCTGAGAGATGAGTGCGTAGATATAGATAAAGCAGTGACAATGGACACTTCGAGGCTGTCGAGGTTTAACTACAGTTTAAACATGAAGTCTGGTTTGAGAGTTACGAGTTTAGATTTAAATAGGAGTATTGAAGACAGGGCCTACAAGGACTTCTCCCCCTTCACTGGCACAGTAAAAGTAAAGCCAACTATAACCGGGACTCTCGAAGCGCTCGACGAGAGAGTTGAGCTCGTTAAAGGAGAGGTTATTAGAGTAGATGCTTATCTAGGAGTGTATCTCGTGGTTAAAAACGTAGCTGTGCCTGTAGATACTAGTGACTTAGGGGTTAAGGCTTGAGTGAAGTCTTCTTGAAACTTATAAGAGAAGAGCTCAGTACGAGTAAACTAGGCCTACTCACACGGCAAAAATACCTCGAATTAGAGAGCAAGGTATGCAAGGCTACTATGCGTATACACGAGCTAGATGATGTGAGCTTACAAGTGCTCCTAGGTGCGATCAAGAGAATTAGTAGTGACTTGGAGAGATACGCGGAGATAAGATTAATGAAGTCGAGGATTGCTAGTGATGTCCATGAGAACAACGTAGACTACGACGTAATCAAAGCCGCTACAACTCTAGTACGAGTTGAGAAGAGCGTAATATCCCCCTTTGTCGTCAAACACGCCGGTAAAGTATCATACCTGTTTACAAAGCCCTGTACAGTTGGAAGCAGAGTATTTAAGAAAAACGACATATCAGAGCTCACAGTAGTTGAGACCATAGTCGCGAGCATATACGAGTGTGGGAGAGTTCTCGAAAAGCCCGTTGTGAAAATGATCTCTACTTCTTAACTAGTAGGCTCTGTAAAAACAGATTAGTGCGTAGCACAAAACCAGAATAGCGAGTGCTACTACTAATAACATTACTCTAGATGAAACCTCTGGTTGTGCGAGGCCTTTCCTCCTTACTCTTACTTGCTCTAGTCGAGTAACTAGCCGCGTAGTCCAGGCTACTATTAAGCTGACTACTAGCACTATAGTCATTAACACTATTTTCCCAAGCCACCCCGGCTCTCTTAAAATAACGCTGTAGGTTATCACGCCCGAGACTACTGTGGAGTATAGTACTAAACCGGAGACTAGTAGGCCCTTTAACACTATAGATGACAATACACCGTACTCTGCTAGCTTCGCGATCACCTCTCTCCTATCTCTCAATTACAACACCTCTAGGAGTCTAGTATTTAGCACTTTACACTTAAATACTACTCGCACGCTTCTCTACTTGGATAGAGATAGAAGTGAGGTGTTTCTGCTTGATCGCGGAAAGAACCAGAATACAGGGGCTTTTAGTGAAATACGGTGTTTTAGCTGTAATTATAGTAGTGTACGTGGTAGTTACGAGGCTTTACTTAAGAGACTACTACGCTACTTTTCACCCACTATTAGCGGCTTCCAGTGCGAGTAGGCCTATTGACCTCTGTGAGAGGTTAAACTACTCTAAGGGGGCTTGTAGTCCACTACTCTACGTGCTTTGGCTTACCTCTAGAGTAGTTCAAAGTGAATTCGCGGCTTATCTTCTCATGGCTATTGGAATAGTCACGGTCTACGCAGCCACTCGAATGCTAACTAGCGGTAACACTCCCCCAGTAGTCGCGTCGCTACTATACGCTTTTACGCCGAGCACGCTTTATCCATCTCTACTAGACTACTACGGATTTGTGCTCTTAACTCCGCTAATACTCGTAGCAATAGTGTTAGCAATTAGGGGGCTAGCAATTAGTAGCAAAAAGCTTGTTTACGCCGCCTGTGCTCTACAGGCCGTAATAGTAATTCTCCACACGGCTTACTGGGCCACTGCACTAGCAGTGTCAATTTACACCCTTATAGTCTACACTAGTAGGAAGTTAACACAACTAGAGAAAGCTGTCCTACTCTACTTTACCCTAATATCACTACCGCGCCTAGTATTTGGAGTTTTTAGCTACGAGCACTTCTTCACAATACTGGCAGTTTCTCTAGCACTCAGCACTATTACTATAGACTACTTAACCGACCCGCGAGACGCTGGCACGAGGTCTATGTTAATACTGCCAGTAGCAATATTCGCGGTACTTGTAAGTGCGCTTTTAACCTCAGCTCTCCGGGTGGGAGAACTCTATGTGGGGCTGACTAAGCCGCCTATTGTAGCGTATGGATTCGCTGGATTTCTCGCTCTAGGAGGACTCGTATTCTTGTTGAGGGGGAGAGCTAGTGTTTTGCACTGCGTTTTCGCGGCATTACTAGTTACATTCACCATTATTTCTCTAATAGCGCCTTCTACTACACTAATAGCCGTGGCGTTTATGTCTGCTCTAAGTGGACGATTACTCGAAGCCGCGTTAACATCTGCTCGTACAATTAAGTCGAGGAGTAGGAGAGTTTCTTCTCAACTGCTAGTAGTGGTCTTAGTAGTAGTAGCTTTATATGCATCTATCACGGTAGCTGTTGATCAGCACTACAGCGTTCACCCAGCACTAGTGAGAGTCTCACCGCAGTTAGATAGAGCTAGCCAAGAGAGAGTGTACAGCTGGATAATTAGAGTCGCAGGGGAGTTAGCTAGTAGAATACTTGAAAACACTACTGGTAGAGTTCTCATAGTAGCTAACTGGGAGTACAGCTTCTGGCTCTACGAGGAGCTCGCGAGGAGAGGAGTAGACGTCTACTTATTGACTAGCCTGGTGGGTAGTGTTGAAGATAAGGTTCTCACTGCAAAAGTACTTACTGCTAGTGAGCAGGTCTCAGCACTCATTTTAAAGAACATTACGAGTAGTCTTAATATTAGAGACGCTTACATTGTATTAATATGTGACTACAGTGTGAGACCTCCTAACATGGCTTACCTAGGCTACCCTATTATAGTAGTCGGTGAGCAGGGTGAGGAGACTTTGTTTAGAACTATTAGTGACTTGTACCTTACACCAATGTACTTAACTCTCGCTAATCGCACACTTAGAGAATACTTGACTCCAATAGGTATTGGAGATGAAGGTGTGTTGGCGTTAACTTGGACTAGTAGCGGTGCAGACATGTTAATATCTAAGCTCGCGGTGTCAGCGCTCTACCACCTCAACTACACTAGCGTGTACAACTACAATTACTTTGAGGGCTACGAGTACGTAGGCTACGCTCCCCGCCCAGCACCAATTAAAGTGGAGTTGACGTGGTTTACTCCCATTTACGTTGACCGTGTAAACTTAGCGAGGATTACTGCTCGCGGAGAGGCTTATGACGTGTACTTGTTACTAGCTGTTTTTAGAGTGAACTTGAATAATGAGCCGTAGGATTCGGTGTTGCTCATGGTGTTACCTCGAAAAGAGCTTCCGGATATTGGTGAACTAGTTATTGGAACAGTGCGTGAAATTCACGACTTTGGTGCTTACCTCGAGCTAGATGAGTACGGTGGATTAAGGGCTTTTCTACCGTGGAGTGAAGTGTCCTCTAAGTATTTTAGAGACATTAGGGAGGTTATTAGAGAAGATCAAAAAGTAGTTGTTAAGACTATTCGCGTTGATAGAGTTAAGAAAGCTGTTGACGTCTCACTTAAGAGAGTCTCCGACACTGAGAGGCAGAGGAAGTTTACCTGGTGGAAGAGGTTTACTAAGGCCTGTAAGATCGTTGAGTTAACTGCTCAGAGGCTTGGTAAGAGCGTTGAGGACTCCTACAGAGAGGTTGTGTGGCCTCTAATGGACAAGTACTATGATGTCATGTACGCGTTTGAGGAGGCTGTTGTCAGCGGGTCGCAGGTGTTTAGAGATGCTGGTGTTCCAGAGTACTGGGTTGAGGCTTTAATTGAGGAGGCTCGTAAACACGTTAAGTTAAAAGAGGCCTCTGTTAGGTTTAATCTAGTTGTCCAGTCTCTTAGCCCACGTGGAGTTGAGGACGTGAAGACTTGTCTCAGCACTATAGCTGAAGTGCTGTCTTCTAGTAACGTGAAGTTTGACCTCTACACGGCTGGCTCTCC
>Ga0326760_1001440_pt1 | contig 10623 bp, 9 predicted proteins | sample GCREP_S_FD_207668 | JGI IMG/M metagenome (GOLD analysis project Ga0326760, IMG submission 207668) | Hot spring sediment microbial communities from Geyser Creek Basin, Yellowstone National Park, WY, United States - GCR.EP_S | ecosystem: Environmental > Aquatic > Thermal springs > Near-boiling...
CTCCTAGCCGCGGACTAATTACTTAAGCTTCTGCTCTATTATCAAGCAGTTTAAAGTTTCACTAAATACTAGAAATCAACACGTCTTTAACCTTATTTAAAATTCTCACAAACAATGCCGACTCCTATCTCTAATTAAGTTGACATCAACACCGTCAATTAACACCTATTCTTCCTTGAAACAGTAGCAATAGACTTCTAATGCCTAGTGGTGATGAGTTTGTATTGTCTATTCTCCTACCATATACTAGTGTAGAAATTGATGGACTTGGCAATGGCGCTAGAATAGCCGTGTTTACGCGTCTATATTAGCCCTTCTCAGCGATACTGGTGTCTTCATAGAGGATCCTGAGATCCATCAACATCCAGGTGGATTAGTGACTCTATTAAAGTTCACGCTGAAAATGGCTAAGGAGAGAAAGCTACAATTGCTTATTACTACTCATAGCTTAGAGCTAGTTAAGATCGCGAGAGAGCTTAGTAGTAGATATGGGCTCGACCTTAGAGTATTCTATGTTGAGAGAGACCATGAGACTGGGCTTATCGATGTGAGAGCTATGGAGAAAGTAGACCTTGAAGTACTCGAGAAGCTTGGCTTAGATCTTAGGCTACTACACATATTGTGAACGACGTCGTGGAGGCGTGCTTATGTCGATAACGCAACTTAAACCCTGGGAAGAGGCATTTATGAAGATATTAATGGATGTGAAGAGGCTTGACGCAATAATTATTTGTGAAGGTTGCAGCGATGTGGAGGTCTATAAGAGCGTTCTTCGAAAGCTCACTAGTGGAGTGGAGCGCAGGGTCTCCATAGGATTTACCGATGCTGAGGGCTTGAGAAATATTCCAGAAATAGCTACAGCTATAGCTATTCCGAGTTCCACATGTATTTATCTCAAAGACAACTAGACGACGTTGCATACCTCCTTTCTACAGAGTGGCTACTGATCATTACACGTTAAACCCAACCTATGTGAGACTCCAAGATCGCTTGTGGAAAGGTATATACTACGTGGAGTTAAATTACGATAGCCTCAAAAGAGCTATTGAGCTCTCTAGAGAAGTGCTAAAAGCTATAGAAGGGTGGTAGCTCAACGATAATGTGGAAAGCGAAGCTACAAGTCTACAATATCGAGAGTCGAGGCTCGCATATCAAGGAGGTCAATTTATTGTATTTCGGAGACTAATCGTGGTAGATGTGCGAGAATTTGTCAGGCTAGGTGGCATGATCGTGCGGCGAAGACCCCCACAAGACAGATTAGCATAGTTTAGTTCGTGCATTGTACAAAGCGATTTTCTCGCGTTAGCAGTCTTCTAGGAGCCACTTCACCTTCTGGATATATTCCTTGAAGTCGCTCTCGTTTAGGAGATACTCGATCTCGACGTCTCGAGCCCAGTCACTAAGCCTCTTCTTTTCATAAAGCTTATTTTTAATGCGACTAATGACCTCTTCCGGTTTGCTTCGACACTCTTCTCTTTTCCCTCCTAGTCCGATACATAGCCACGCTTCGTGCCTAGGCTCTATAACTACAATTTCAACGTTGAGCCTCCCAGCCCCCGACCTCTTCTCGAAGTGTTTAAGTACATCGTTGTATGCTGCATTCGTTTTGCCTTCTGAGTCGATTACAAATAGTACTTTGAGGCTATCTACCATTAGTAGTCGAGACAAGATCGTTCTAGCCAGTTTAGGATTACACTTACCAGTATCAAGCCTCTCAACTAGTGGATTGCGAAAGCCACCGCTCAGTACCCCTCTTTCTCTAAGCTTCTCTAAGAGCTCTCTGTGAAAGCCCACGCCATGTTCATCTTCCACTTTAATAATTCTCTTCACGCATCACCACGCGATCCCGACGTTAGTATTTAAACACTACTCTCTCGTCTTCTCGTAGAATATGTAATCAGAGAACGCGACGCCAAGCTCTGATAGCTTGCTCTTCAACTTCTCGGGGTTTTCGAAGTACTCGAGCTTAGTAGACCCATCATCACCCCTGTAGACCACGATTGTCCTCTCAGGGTTAGCTAAGTCTACGAGTATGGGTGAGTGCGTGGCTAATACTACTGGGACCTCTAGGCTATTCAACAAGTCAAAGATGTGCTCGAGCGCCTTGATGTGAAGGCTATTCTCTACCTCATCTATGAGCAGGATAAACGGCTTCAGCTCAACAGCCACACTAATAGCCAGCACTTTAATAACGCCATCAGCAATATTTGGAGGGGGTAGCTCTACGCCTTTCTCTTTTACCACAAAGAAAACTCTATTCGCGATGCTCCTCGGCTCTATCGATAGATCGCCAAAAACCTTTCTAACAGCCTCTTCAACTACCCTAACGTGCTTCTCAGCCATAAGTCTATAGAGCAACTGAGGCATGTTCTTAGCTCTTATATCTAATCGCTCATCACCACCAAACACTTGAGGCTCGCTTATAGACGATACGTCTGGGTGCTTGAGTAAAACGCAGTTCTCAAATAGGCTTAATATTACTAAAGGTAGTTCCACTAGATCAAGCCACTTGATTTCAGGAATATAACCCGTAAAATCATTAGCATCAGCGACTTGCCACACGAATAAAGCGGGAATAATGAGTCTACCCAATAATATCTCTCCGCGAGATTCGTCAATTACGCCTACTCGGAATAATGTTCGAATGAGGTAAAACTCCCGTTCCCGCTCAGAGTACTCATATACGGTTAGCCCTATCATACCTCGAAATAGATCCCATATTACTGGTTCTTCACGCCTGGACACTATTGTGAAAAGATGTGTATATTCGTTCCCTTTATCGATGTGCTCTTTAATCCTCTTGAGTAGATCCTGAAGCTCTTCACTAATCTTAAAAGACCCTGCCTCTACTGTCTCTACTTTCTCTTCCCTTAACGCTTTCTCTACATAATGTATGTAATCACCCAAGTATCTCCTGTTCAAATACACCCTCATGGCGTTCCCTCGTACCTCCCACTTCGTTGTACCCCAGTCAACTTCCAGGTGGACGGGCTCTACAGTCGACCTATCGCTTCTCAGCCCGAACCTCACTCCGAAGGTTATGTAGGTCTTGTAGTAGTTGTCGCCTTCTCTACGGGTCGCTCTAAACTTTACTCTGAAAGTTATGGGGTTGCGAGTGTCTTTCATGTAGAAGAGGTCTTCTGGACTCCACGAGTAGTATGCGTGAGGCATGTACGGTATCTTGGATAGCTCTCTCCTCGACAGGGCCCTCGAGAGGAAGTGAATGGCTTCTAGAATATTGGTTTTTCCAGCTAGGTTGGGCCCCACGAGTAGGTTTACTCCGGGCTTTAAGCGCAGGGTAACATTCTTTATGCTCTTAAAGTTCTCTATTACTATCTCCTCGGGGAAGACCTTGAACTCAGCCATTAACACACCACAATGCACACTACGACTAATGTACCAAGACTCTACTCTCCAAGGATAGACTAATATGTTAAACCCTATATAGATGCTTTGTGTTAAAACTTGGCACCTTCCTAGACACACCACAACCCCGCTACACTTCCCTCAGGAACATGTTTTTGAGCGTTGAATTACCAAGCAGAGCTCTGAAACCTTATTCTCAACGAGCGATTTTACTTCAGCGGGGCAGTCGTATTACTCGAGGCTTCAAAGTCCTAGAGGGCCAAGTAGAGAGTCCTTGTGAGTTGGCAAATATGTAATGATTTGTTTAATAATTATAAATGTGTTGAAGAGTTTAATTTTGCGGAGGAGTCGCTTTAGTGATTAGTAATGAGAATGAGAGATCTTGGTAGACTAGCTGTTCTCGAGAAGTTTTGGGTTAGAAATTTCAAGTCCTTAAAGAACTTCGAGCTAGATCTACCATCGAGGTTAACGATTATAGTCGGCGCAAACGGCTCAGGTAAGACATCAATAGTCGAAGCATTCGAGCTGCTTAACTACATACTCGAGTGGGCCAGGGGCCGGGTAGTAAACCCCTTCCACAAGTGGTGGGGCTACAGCAACGTAGTATGGAGACACAATGAAGACCTACCCATAACGATTGGATTCAAGATGAGACTAGAGAATCTTCGGGAAAAAGTGAGTAAAATATTAGATCCTAAAATAGCCGATTATCTGCAAACAGATATAATTCCCGAAAGATTCAGAAGAGACACGGTTACAGCCGAAATTATATATGAATTCGATGTGACAGGAAAAGGCGGAAAATTCCAAGTCCAAAGAGAAAGTATTACGATTACTGATAAGTACATGGAGATAAAAGTAGATACGTCGAAGAGGCTAATATTAGTCACTATAAACATAAAAGACTTATTTGAAGCCTTCCTACACTTTAGTACGACTTTATTACAAAAATTAGAAGAGGAGCGCATGGTAACACTCAAATTACTCTTTTATATGCATTCGTACTTAAGAAGAATTCGCATGGAGTATATGAAGTTTACCGACATAATGAGGAGTCTTGGTATGCCTCACGAAGAAAGCGTTAAAGAATTCATAGACTTAATGTTCTCCATACCCGACATTGTTGTTATTGAGCCTCATAAATCGTCTTTCATCTTTAGAATAAGAGATAACTACTCGATCTTCTACGTGTTCCCCGAAGTTGAAAGAGAATTAGAACGGGGGGTTATCAACCCTCTTGACATTGTTATTGTAGCCTTAAAAGACATCTCGACTGTTGATAAATCCGGAAGAGCTTTAACAGATATTCTAAAAAGAATTCACGTCAATACTGCTTCACCTAAGTACCATGAACTTACTAGGGCGTGGAGAGGAGCCGATTTAGAGCTTCTTAACAGACTAATTAAAAGAATCATTTACAAACTATTATCTAAATATATTTTGGACGAAATTATAAGCTCCATAGTTTTGGCTTCAGCTATAATATATGGATTTCTAGATGGTATCGTTGTAATTAAAGGTGTTAATTGGGATAAAGTGACTACTCCCCAGCCTCTAGAGAGACATGAGAGATTGTATCCTGATGCCTCGAATTTTATTCAATTCTTCTTTACTCTAACTGGTGGTAGTGTGAGTGAGAGTGTAAGAGAGGCCTTGAAATACTGTTTCCCTGGTCCCAGAGAGTTTAATGTACGCTTCGAGGTTACAGATGATGGTAGAGTATATATGAGTTTAGTCGCCGACGGCCTGACCCTTAAGCCCGTGTCTATTCCGTGTGGTGTTCTCAAGACGCTGATTTTTGAGGCGCTGCTCGAGTGGAAGCCTACACTGCTAGCTATTGACGAGTTTGAGAATAGCTTGCACCCTGAGGTGCAGCAGTTTCTCATTGATGAGTTTAGGAGTAGCGGTGTACACGTGATCTTGATGACTCACTCTACTATTCCACTGAATTACGCGAAGAGAGTGGAGGAGGTAGTTGTCTTAGTGCTCGAGAACGGCGAGTCTAAGCCACGTAGACTCCGCGAAGACGTGCTTAAACTCTTAGAGACTAAGAGATTCACGTTGAGCGAGTTGTTACTGTCTGGGTTAGCTGAGTTTCAAGAGTAGGAACGGTTATCTACATGGTATTGTCTAGGTGTGATGTCTATTTTGTTATTGATAATTCATACGCAAAACTGCTCTTGAAGAATCTAATTGAATACCTTAAAGATAGAAATCTTGTGGGGAGAGGTGTTAGTGTAAGGGGTAGTCCTCCGGTTAACAAGTGTAGTAATGATATGCGTAAATACATTGAAGTAGCTGTCGATAAATGCGACTACATAGTGATCCTCGTGGATAGTGAACGTGAGAGTCCAGAGAGCGTTAAAAGGGATATTTTTGAAAAACACGTAAGAGACTTAGATGTGGATTTGTCGAGAATCAAGATAATAGTCGCCACTCCCTGCCTCGAGGAGTGGTTGTGTAGGCTCATGGCTCTCCGCGACCCAAAGCCCAAGAAATGTAGTGGAGACTCATGTGACGACGTTATTAGTGCTATTCAAGGAGTTCTTGGAGATGTCTACGAGAAGAGAACGCTACCAGCTCAATTCATGAAATACTTCTCAGATGAGGTCGTGAATAAGTGTTCGGATCAAGCCTATAAGCACTGCTTACCTAGCACACTATGTGAACTACTAGAACTATTGATAAGCCTACCTCACTAACCACGGAGAACACAGTTCAGTAAATAAGTAGACTTTGAATCCACACGTCATTACTTCCAAGTACTAATACAGATAATTGAGTGTAGAGTGGGGATGAAGTTATTTTCACTAGGTCCTCGATATCAACACTTATTAACATCTACGTTGAAATCGTGATCCGGGGGCGTGGTCTTAGTGAACTACTGGGTTATCTCTCTATCTGAGGAGAACTGGTTTGTGGTTAAGGAGATTAGTGTGTATGGTGCTCCAGAGGTTGCTCGTGGTAGGCATATACGGGATCTCGTTGCCCGGCGATGTACTCATATTTTATGTGACTAAGAGGGGGTCGAGGAGGCTTGGAGGCAAGTTTGTGGGCGCGTACAGAGTCGCCTCGGAGTGGTTTCGTGAGGAGAAGCTGCTGTGGCCCGACGAGGCTCGTGAGGGCAGTGTCAAGTACCCCTGGCGAGTTAGACTAGAGCTGTTAAAGCTGGGAGTAGCAGACTACAGTGAGCTAGCACTAGACTAAGCTTCGTAGTAGACAAGAAACGGCCCGGAGCACCACTAATAGGGACACCAGGAAACTACAAGAGACCAATACCAAGAAAAGACGCAGAGTTAATAATAAACAGTCTTAAACCAGTGCCGGTGTCTAGTCTTTAATGCGATATTTGTAGAGAGAAGAAGTAGTCAGGCATTCCTACTTCGTCATATATAAAGTAGATTTTGCCGTCTTTTTCCTTCGACTTAATTAATTTTAGCTTACTTTTACTCGACGGGTTGAACGGATCTTTATACCCCCTGATCTCTACGCTATCGTCTTTTATCTCCACGACAAAGAGCCAATAAGCATGTTTGCCGGAAATACGCTCAGCAAACTCTTTCTCATTACTAGTGTAAACTATGAACTTGGATTTAATGAGCGTCTTTAGTTCTATGAACGCTGTTGTTCCATCACGGCTTTTCGCTAGGTAGTCGAAAGGCGCTTTAGTATCACCAATATATGTTAACTCGTAGATATCACTAAGAGCCTTCTCGAGGAAAGCCCTACCCTTAGATTCTATTTCAAGCTTCTCCTCAGTGATATCACCTATAGCGATACTCTCATCAACGCTCCTTACAATTTCATTCAGTAACTTCTCCTCTATACTTTCAACAAGAATCTTAGGCACAAATACCACTAGTGGTGTAACATCTACATATAAATCACTCTTACCCGAAACTTCTGAATTACTACTTCTTCTAGTGACATCTGCTACGAATTCTATGAACTCTCGCAGATCACTTGATAAATAGTTCATCACCTCGTACTTTATAAAGTGCCTTAACTTCTGTTCAATAGTGAATTTAATGTCTTGCGTTTCACTCTCTATTAGGCTCTTTAACCCCTTACCCACCTCTTCACATACATCGCATCGCTCGATGAAGTCGACAAGGTCTCTAATGATCTTCACTTTGTCCTCGTGGTAGTCGTACAAATATACCCAACAGGTAGCATATTTCTCAGGCGACACACAGGCTCTCACAACAACGACGGGGTTCTTCCCGCTGAGCCCCTTGCATAGTAAATACAGCGGAGTCTCGCCTTTAGGGATCTCTGTCCGCCTGAGTTTTATAAGCCAGTCTGAAATTACGCGGTCGCTACATTTAGTGCCAGTCATTTTGCTAACTAGCTTACATAGAATTTCATCAAGTTCCCTTCTACTCGCGAAGCCTATTATCTTCCTCAATTTACCCTTTTCAACGCTTTTGGCAGGACCTAGTATTCGAGTGCTTGGAGAGTATAGCTCCTTTAACCTCTCAGTAAGGATTGTTCTAAACTCCTTGACGTATTCATCGATAAGCCTCTCGATTCGCCGTCTTCCCTCTTCAGGGTTGTCTGCATCCTTATAGGTGATCCAAATATTAAACGGCGTTAGAGGCGTACGATCTCTAGACCTAGACTCTAGAACTCCAGAAATGGGCAGTGCTATTCGTCCTCTCTCAGTTTCAACTTCGAGAGCTGTTAGAATACTTGGAATGATACCCGCCTGTACAGTGTTAAGAAGCTTCAAATAGAGAGCTTTAAATATTCTGTCTTCAAAGCCGTGGCCCATGATCATAAGATATACCCGTACATCTCTGCGTTGTCCGAGTCGCCAGACCCTACCAGCCCGCTGCTCTAACTTCACGAGGGACCAGGGGAGCTCGTAGTTAATCACGACATTTGCATATTGTAAGTTCAACCCTTCGGCCGCAACGTCCGTGGAGATCAGTACACGAGGACCTGGTTTTGCGAGCCACTCTTGTATGTAATCTATTGTCACTCCTGAACCCAGTCTTCTACCAGTGAGGAGCTCTATTTCATAATTGTGAGCAATAGTATCACGAAGTCTTTCAAAAATATACTCAGCTGTATCAGCAAACTCTGTGAAAACAACTACTTTGCCCCCTTCACCTAGGTGTTTAAGCAAGATTTCTTCTAACCTAAGGAGTTTACTATCGTGCTCCTCTACTTTGTATGCTAAGTCTCTTAGGTCTTTAAGATCCTTTATCAAGTCTCCTATGATCTTTCTAATGTCTTCTCTCACGCTTATTACGCTATTTGTTGCAGAGCTTAATACATCGTCAAGCTCCTTTGTCACGATTTGCTTATCTTTGTCCAGACCTACGTGTTCTTCCTCAACGTACTCCTCTAAGAGCTCATCCGGCTCTTCACCTTCGCGAGTAAGCTTCGTAGAGCTCATGATGGATTCAACGATTTTACTGAACGTCTTCCACCCTGCACGTGGGCTGGATAATCCGCGCTTATCTATCACCATTGCTACGAGCCCTAGAGAACGCTTCAATCCCTCATTTGGAGCTCTACAAACGATTTTCCGCGTGATCTCATCTAGTTTATCGATGTATGTCTTTTCGATCTCTGTTAATTCAACGTTATAGGGGGCTGCAATGGCGTCTACGAATACTTTCTCGCCGCCTCGATCATCCCATTCATAAAACTCATTGACCTCCTTCTTACTTCTACGAAAAACTATGGCGTTCAAAGTCTTCTTGAAGTACTTCCTTAACCAATCCTCCTTTGCTTTTATTTTACTCAACACTTCTGCTTGACCCAGCAACTCCAATAATTCTAAGTAGTCTTCTTCACGACCTCTATGTGGCGTAGCTGATAGCAGTATAATTGAGGCGTCCGGATTTGCTTCAACAAGCTTCTTTACGAGTTTGAGCCTATGACTATCTACACTCAGCTTATGAGCCTCGTCGACTACTATTAGATCCCACTTGTATGTGCGCAACTTTTCAAGATATTGTGGTTTCTTAGCTGTGTCGATCTTGAATATAAATACCCTGAATCCTCTAGGCTCTTCTCGCATTAATTCGTCTATGTGCTTTAAGTCCGATTCCGCTCGCAGCCTCATTCTACGTGCTTCTTCGACCCATTGACCAAGCAGACACCTAGGAACCAAGATCAATACCCGACCATTAGAGAATATTTGTTTACGTAGCCCCCACTCGATCAGCATTAAAGCCTCTATAGTCTTACCAAGACCGACCTCGTCCGCTACAAGGACCTTAATTGGCGACCTTATTGTTAGCCTGTAGAAGAGCTCGGCTTGATGAATAAACCCTTCATAGCCAAACGATTTAAGCCTAAAAAGTGGGTGTTCATCTACAAGGGCCTTTAAAATGACTTCTAAGGCTCTTCCTAGAGGGCTACTTGTCGACTCCATATAGAACCCGCAAAGCTCTTGCAACGCGTCCTATAGCTCGCAGCCCTCCTTTCCTGCATCTTCCAACGACCTCTGTGTACCAGAAGTGTAGTGAGTACTCGTCTAGCTTACGTATGGCCTCAGTTAGCTTTAGCAGTCTCAGCGATGTCTTCTTCTTCATGGAGCTCAAATTGGCGGCGTAGACCACTAGTTGCTTGTACAACGTCTCGTCGAGGACCCATAGACCGCTCTTCGTCTGCTTGATCTTCGAAGAGGCGTTCGCGCCCTTAATGAACTCGAAAACATCCTCTCTACTAGCCTTTAACCTACCTACCTCAGCCTCGCCGAAAACATCTCGCTTAATGTAGGTCCTATCACCTTTGAACATCACGAAGCCTCGAAACTCTGCGCTAATATTCATCACCAACAGTACTCTATGCTAACCCCCTTCTTTATAATGTCTCCACTTATAGATTTGAGCTCATCTGCGTTCTCGATCACGCCATCGCCCTTGATCTCTATCTTCACATCGCCAGCGTTAACAATCCTCGCTGTTAAGCCGAACGCGCTAGAGAGAGCCTTAGAGACGCTTACTACATCATCTATAAGCACATCATTGAAGCTCACATTAATACGTCTCGAGGGCTTTTCGGGGCCTTTCTCGTGAAACTCGACTTTCAAGTTGCATTGCTTAACCAGCTTCTGCCCTTTAATGCACTTCTCAACAGCTTGCAAGAACTTCACGAGCGCTGTCACGTCTATCTCTCCCTTCATGGTGATCTCGATGACCCTACCCTGCGGCTCCGATTTGCATACTAAGCCCCTTTTGACTACCAGTTTCAGCGTGGTTTCTCTTATGAGCTTCCCTCCTCTCGCAACTAGTTTGT
>Ga0326760_1001441_pt1 | contig 10620 bp, 10 predicted proteins | sample GCREP_S_FD_207668 | JGI IMG/M metagenome (GOLD analysis project Ga0326760, IMG submission 207668) | Hot spring sediment microbial communities from Geyser Creek Basin, Yellowstone National Park, WY, United States - GCR.EP_S | ecosystem: Environmental > Aquatic > Thermal springs > Near-boiling...
GCAGCGCCGAGGCGCCGCGTGAAGCCGGTGATTCCGCGCCGGAGAAGACAGCCAAAGCGGCGACGGATTGGCGCCGGGGGTGGGATTTGAACCCACGCCCCCTCGACGGGGACGGGATCTCGAGTCCTCTAGAGTAAAGTTTCGGCGCCGCAGAAACTTTAATAGTCTGTGAGAAATTTGAGCGCATGATGTGGGAACAGTACTTCTACAAGCTCACCGACCGGCAGCGCGTCGAGATAGTCAAGTGTCTCGTGGAAAGCCTGGGCGTCTCCATCGCCGACATAGCCAGGGCGGCCGGCGTCTCGAAGATGGCCGTGTCCAATTGGGTGAGAGGCGTGAACGCGCCGCAGGTGGACAGACTGATAGCCCTCCACAGCGCCATGCCCGAGACCGTGGCCAGGTGCCTGCCGGAGCCGCCGGCTGGCAGGCTTGAGGTGGACATGGCCCTCTCCACCCTGGCGCGGGCCGCCAGGGATCCCGCCCTCAGGGACTACATTCTGCAGCAGCTCGAAACGCTCTTCCCGGGGCAGATCAGGCGCCAGCTGGCGTACCGCGTTGAGCGTGAAGACATTGAGGCCTTTAGGGGGCGTCTCCTCTCCGAGGGCGTTGCTAAGGAGACTGCCGACGAGTACCTGCGCTACCTCGTGAAATTTCTAAGCGCCGCAGGCTGGGTCATCTCGCCCGACACGGTTCAGAGGGTCTACGCCATAGAGACGCCCCACGTCAGGCGGAAAACCGCCGTCGCGCTGAAGCGCTTTATCGACACCGTCGTGAGGACGCGCGAGCCCCAGCTCGCCGCGCTGCTGTACGACGCGTTCACAACGCCTAAGGTCAAGGCGAGGAATAACTTCCGCGTCCCCTCGCTCGAGGAGGTCAAGAAGGTCTGGGAGGAGACGAGCAAAATCTCGCCGTGCGCCGCGGCGGTGTGGGGCATCATGGCGGAGACCGGCGTCCGTCTCGACCACCTGCTTAGGGCGAGACTGGACGGTCTCCAGCTCGACAGGCGCCGGCTGCTCCTCGGCGAAACGGAGGGCCCGAAGAGACAACCATTGGTATTTTTGACGGAGGGCGCCGCGAGGTACTTGCGCGACGTGTATCTCCCCTGGCGCGAGAGGTTCTGCCGAATGCTGAGGCTCAGCACCGACAAGCTGTTCCCGTGCCGCGAGGAGACGCTGTACCAGTGGCTGAGGGAGGCGAGACAGAGGGCTGGGCTTCCCTGGCTCGAGCCGAAACTGCTGAGGAAATTTGTGGCGCAGTGGCTGCTCGACCGCGGCGTCGACGTCGCGGACATCGCCGTGCTTCAGGGCCGCTCGCTGCCAGGAGGGCTAGCGGTGACGGTGGAACACTACATCGCGGACTTCGAGCGCAGGCTGCGCGCCGTTTTCGAGCAGCACGCCCTGCGGGTGTTCCCGTGAGCCGCGCGGTGGGGCCGGCCGCATGGCTCTGAAATGCAAAACTCTCCGTTAATCGGCGGAGAGTGGAAAGAGAAATGTTTAAGTATTTGCCAGTATAAAAAGACGGGCCGGGGAGGGTCAGCCTGCGCGGGTTAGTTCACGGGTCGCCTCAACACCCTCTCATCACCCCCGGCCCGTCTCCGTCTCCTCTACTCACGCACACCTCGACTCCCTGCCCTGCCTATACAAAACTAACACCAGCGGCATGCCCGCGATTGCATGGCGATTATGGCAATTAATGGTGCATTACAAACGCCCCCGCGGGATGTTTCCCCAACGGCGCAGTGCTGCTAGCGCGCGCCTCGGCACTTTCTTGAGCAACCTGGCAAGCCCGGCCGCCACCCGCCCGAAGATTGGAGGCGCGCACCTCAGCGCGAACTCCCTCTCCGCCGGACTTTCATAGCAGCCTTTTCTCCTGCAACTTCAGAAACAGCTTCTCGATGCCGAAAATTTCGGCGAACTCATCCAGGCCTAGCGCCCTGAAAAAGCTTTCTGGACGCAACCCCCCGACAATGCCCCTGAAGAGCTCGGGCCTCGCGAGCTCCGGCTTGACCGCGTAGGCCTCGGGGCCGTCGGGTATTACGATAGGCCGAAGGTCGGGCGTGAGAATAGCGCCCCAGAACCAGGGCGGGACCCTTCTCAGAGCCCCTCTGAGGTCTTCCAAGGCCAGAGCCCCCGGCCCGAGGGCTTTCACAATACTTTCTACTCTCTCCACGTCGAGGACCATGTACAATTCCTTGCGTCTAATGGACCGATTTACCCAGGAACTTATAACAAATTCCTGGAGAAATTTGATGACTTCATTTGTCGGAGCAAGCACCCTTCCAGCATACTCCTCAAGCCACCTCTCCTGAAACCTCTCCGCATCCTCTCGCAGCGCCTCTGCGAGCACGTCGAGGCTCAAGCCTTCAACTACGGGTTCGTGCTCCTTAGTCCTTTCATCTGTTACGTGGCTGAAAATCTTACCATCTTTAAAATATACCGTGACGTGGAGCCCGGGGTCCTTGCCCTCAATAATAGGCTTAAACACGAAACCGTCTTTCGTTTGAGCAAAGACAAATGTTATCGAAAACCCCTCCTTGTATTTAATTTCCAGCACTCTGCGAGGGCTCACGCGGCCTTCCGGCACCAGCAATTAAGAACCTTGACCGCGCAGAGGCGCGCTGCCCCGGCCGGCGGCCGCACGCTGCGCGAGGGGCCCGCTAGACTAGCAGGGCGACGCCGTGCCGATGAACAGCGCTTCCCGCGCGCTGGCAGTCAAACTGCGCAATCGCACGCCGTGATTCGTCTGTATACCGCACCTCGACCTCCCTGCGCCCGAACATAGACTGCGCTGAGTGCTCACCGTCGTGAAGTGCTAGCGCGAAATGCCACGGCGGCTTCTCCATTGACGTGAGGGCCGGCTGTCTCTCTGCGTCGCTCTGAATTTCAAACCGCGCAGACCACGCGGCGAACAGCTCGCCCCATATGTCAATATGTCAATAGAATTTTCTGCTTTCACGCGCAGAACCCTTGGCGTGCGCTCCGCTCTCACGCGCCGCCCACTGTTTAGCAATATAAAGACCTTCTGGCGCGGGCGCGCTGCGGCTGACAAAGCCGGCAGCACCTTCAGGAACGCCCGCCAGAGCCGCGCAGCGCCTGTGGATCTCGTGAGAGGTGTCGCGTGCTCGCACTATGCCCGCCACTTAAGCATGCGCCAAAACCGCCCCCTTTCGGCGCAGCGCGCCAAAAGGGCGACCTGGCACAAACTGCCGGAAACACCCCTTGCGGCACTGCGGCCATCAAGGCTATGTTTCAACCCTTCTTGAGATTCGACCGCTCGCGTCACCCGCCTTCTGGCACTTTTAAGCTTTTCGCCCGTTTTTGCAGGCCCGGCGCCCGCTTTTCCCGGCTTTTTCTTGGGCAAACCAACTCATCTCTTGTGTACCGCACAATTCCCATCCGCACAAGCCTTTTGCGAATAAAGGAAACAGAGACGCCGCAACGCCTGGCGACCTCTGCAGCCGGGGCGCAGCCGCTTGCAACCATCTCGACGACGCAGGTGGTCCTGTCGAGCCGCGGCGCGAGCGCCGTTCTGAGCCCCACTATCATTTCTCTGAGCTCTGCCACCTGCTTTGCCAGCTCGGAGATTGCGAGGGAGAGGCGTTTGATGTGCCCCTCAATTTGCCCGAGCCTGCCGCCCAGGTCAAACCGGGTGTCTTCTAGCGCGGCGAAAATTCCGAGGAGCCTGTCGGATATCGCTAGCAGCAGCTCCGTGTCCCTCTTCTTGCCGAACACGGAGCCCCGGCCGCGCCGTTGTTAAGTGTTTTTGCGTGATTGCGCGCGGCGCCACGGGCCGGCAGGAGGTGAGCTGACTGCGCGGGGCACGCGCGCCGCGCGGTGAGCCGGCACGCCATCACCGGCTGGCGACCGCGCATATCGCCTGCCCGCGCCGGCCGGTGATTATGCATGCCGCCTACCTGCCCGGCGCTCGCGCCCCCCGCGGGCCCGGCGGCGCGCCAGCGCGGCGCGCCGGCTGTCACAGCCGTGACCGCAACGCTGGCGGCCACTTGCGGGCGGTCTCCCATGCCATGCGTGCCGCGCGCGCGGGAGGGCTGGGAAATCATCGCCGGGGGGAGGGGGGTAGGTACCCTATTACACTATTTTCATGGCTGGAGGTCTCGCGGATGGCCCGCGCCGCCACGACGTGGACCGCCTGGCCGCCCGCGCCAACCGCCCTGGCCAGCTTCATGAAGAGCCTGGCGCGGACCCTCACGGCAGCACGCGCGCGCACGCACACGTGCATTCCCGCCAGGAGACCCCAAACGGCGGTGCTCGCGCTTTACATTCGCGCACCCCGCGCGCGAGTTATAGGGCGCCACCCGCGCCCAAGTGACTTGACAGCTTGCGGCACCAGCGCCGGGAACGCTTGACTCGAGCCAAGCCGGAATGCTACTTGTGTCGCGCAGTGCCCGCCGGGGGAGAAAGCTGAGTCCGGCGGGACGTGGCGCGCGCGGGCTCCGCTTTTAGCGATTTTCCGCAAGCGGTTTCTGGCGCCGTGTCGAGGGGCAGTTGCGACTTAAGTGAATGCCCGCCAGGGGCCCGCACTGTATCTTTGTGCAACCCACGCCGGGCATTACGTACAGGGAAAAAATGAGAAAACACACTACCCACTACCGAGTGTGGTAGTGCAGGCAGTGCGGGAAGTGCCGGGAGTGCAAGAAGTGCAAGTGTGCGGGTAGTGCAATTTGTCCAGCATCTAGCCCTCCCTGGACGCGCGTCCAGGCCCCTCCCCCAGGCACTCCCTAACGCAGTACCACGCGTCTCTCTTGCAAGTCAGCGCCTCGCGAAGGCTGAACAGCGGCTTTTTGCCGCGCGCCAGCGCGGCGGTGCACCTCTCGTGCTTGTCCTTGATCATGCGCTCGTAGTCGCGCGGCAGCGGGTCAAGGCCGAGCGCTCTCGCGAAGAGCTGGACGCACTCCTCGACGCCAACCCCGTCAACGGCGCAGCCGCAGCCCCACACGCCCGCCAGTCTCTCGCGGCAGTCCTGCCTGAGGCCGGGGTTCCTCTCAATGACGTCCAGCAGGATTTGCAGCCAGCCGCCCCCGCCCGCGGCGGCCCGGGCTGGCGCCGGCGAGACGCCGGTCTCTTCGGCGCCCCTGCTCGCCGGGCGCGACTGCAGGAGGAAGCCCACCACCGCGCTGTCCACCGGCTTAGGCCACGCGAGCTCCGTAATTCTGTCGCCCGTCGCGGGGTCGAAGATGAAGGCCTCCCGCCCCGTCTTGCTGTTCACGGTGTACGGCACCCTGAACTTCCTGCCGGCGTCGAGCGCCCGCCCGTCCACCCCGGCGCCCAGGAACTGCGCGAGACCCCTGGCGAGCGCGGGGCGCCACTCGGCGTCGTAGAGCCTGGGCAGCGCGAGCTTGACGTGAAAGCCCTTGGCGCCGGAGTAGACAAACATGGCCTCGACTCCCGGCGCGGCGAGTCTCTGCCTGGCGCGCCGGGCCTTGCGGAGGACGTACTCCCAGGACGGGCACTCCCCGCCGCCCCAGTGCATGGCGTCGTAGACCTCAACTGGCGGCACGCCGAGTCTCCTCGCCACCTCCCGCACGGCGTCTTTCAGCCTGCCCTCCGCGGCGCGCTTCAGCTCTGCGCCCGTCGCTCTATCCCTGAACACGTACTTGCTGCCGTCTACCTCCACCGCCACGGGCGGCGGCCTGAAGTCCAGGTCGAGGGTCAGCAGGTCAAGCCGGGCGGGCACGGCGCCTCTCTCCGTGCACCTCGCGGGGGAGCCCGCGTAGAGGGCGTCCGAGGAGGCGATGTCGGCGCCCCTTCTCAGCGCCCTCCATATCGGCTCGCCGGACACCCACCGCCCGCTGTGCGTGTCCATGAACGAGACGCAGGCGCCGTCTCGCTCGATGTAAACGACGGCGCGCAGCCATTCCTCGCGGCCGCAGCCCCTCGGGCCGCAGAGGTACTCGACGTGGTCGAAGCGGGTCACAGGTCCGCCAGCCACCTGTGGCCCCCCTCGCACTCGACCACGTACACCCTCTTGCGCGCGCGGCTCAGGGCAACGTACGCCAGCCGCCGGTTGCCGGCAGGTCTCTCGCTCGTCGCGCTGTTTATCACAAAGACGGCGTCGACTTCCAGGCCCTTGCTCGCGTGCACGGTGTCGACGAACAGCCTGAGCTTCTCGAGCCGCTCGAGCTCCCTCTCCCTGTCAAGCGCCAGCTTTAGCAGCTGCGCCGTCTCCCTCTCGCGGCCCTTAATCGCCTCGAGGAACCTGACAATCTCGTGATCCGCCCTTTTCGCGACGTCCAGGAGAGTGCCCTGAGTCAGGCGCTCGTATAATTCCTTGTATAGTTGCCGCAGCCTGGCGGGCAGGCCCTTGAGCCCCGCGACGATGAAGCCGCGGGCGTGGAGCCGCATCATGACCGACAGCGCTGTCGCGTTGTCGGCCGTGAGCGCGAACACCCTGTGCCCTGCGGCGAGCTCTCTCTCCACGTGCTCTTCAAGTCGCTCGCACGGCACGCGGCGGAGCTCCCCCTTGACGTCCTCGCGACCGCGCCATACTTTCTTGACGCGGTTGGGCTCCTGCTCGATTATTCGTCTCGCGAGTCTCGCGAGGGGCTCCTCCGGGAGCCTGAAGCTCCTTGCAAGGACGTGGTACTCGCCGGGGGTCTCGCCGCGCTGTATCATTTCCACGATCTTTAGCGTGACGTCGACGGAGGCGCCGTGGAGGCTGTCATATATCAGCTGGTCGTCGTCGCCAGCGAGAACGACGTATTCCGCGGCGTCGAATATGCGGGCCACCAGGTTGCGCAGCGCCGGCGACAAGTCCTGGAACTCGTCCAGCATCAGCACTTTCGGCTTGACTCTCCGTCTCCCGCACCTCACCTCGTAGGGCTGCCGGAGACACCGCGCTGCCTCCACTACCAGCGAGAAGTCAAGCCTCACCCTGCCCCCGGCCAGGGCGCGCCAGAGCTCGTGCGCCCCGCCCGCGGCCTCGCAGAGCGACGCGGCCCTCCCGCTAAGCGTCTCGCCGATCAGCGCGTCGCCCCACCCGAGGAGCCTCAGGTACCTCCGCCACGTCTCCCGCCCGCGGTAATCGAGGCGCCGGTAGGCCTCTCGCAGCGCTGGCAGGCCGCCGACGTGAAGGGTGTAGTCAAAGAGATGAAAGACGTAATTGCCCGCCTCTTGCCGGTACGGGTCGAGCGAGTACTTGAGCCCCGCGGAGCCGGCCGCCTCCGCGCGCAGAACCTCCTGGGCCACGTCTGGCTCCAGCACGGCCTTGCTGCCGGGCACGCGGTACGGGCGGTACCTGCCCTCTACGTCCCTGTACACGACCGGGAACACCCTGAGCCCAAGGCCGATGCTCCTCACGGCAAGGCCGTGAATCGTGGCGACCTGACCGTCGCAGACCGCGCCGAGCATCTGTCTCCACCGCCTCTCGGCGTCGTGGGCCATTGAGACTGTGAAATAGCCGGCGCACGGCAAAAGCCCGCCCGCCCCCGCGTCGTAGAGCGCCACCGCGATGCCGCCGGGCAGCGTCACCCTGCCAGCGGCCGCGAGCAGCGTGGCGTGATACGTTTTGCCCGTGCCCGGCGGCCCGAAGAGGAAGACGGCCCTCCGCCGCGACTTGAGCCACTCAAAGAACTCTGTCTCGTCCAGCCGCGGCAGGGCCGGCTTGATCGCCTCGACGGTCTCGGCGTAGTCCGCCGGCTCCGCGCGCGCGGACGGCGCTGGCAGCGACGGCATGCGCACGCCCGGCAGTCTCAGCGACGGCAGCTTCAGCGGCATACCTCCTCCTCGGCGATTTCAAGCAGCCCGGCAACTCTCTCGACGCTGAAGACATAGGCCGCCGCGCAGTTTTTCCCGCCGCAGTCAAAGTCGCCGGGAGTGTAGTACACGTAGTGCCGCTCGGCGAGCACGCCGAGCTTCTTCGCGATTCTCGTGAAAGCCTGCCGGCTCCGGAACCTGAGCGCAAACGCGTCGACTATCTCGCCGAGAAGCCGCGACGGCACGTACAGAAGCCCCCCGCGGCACCAGCGCCCGTGGTAGCTCCGCTCCGGCAGCAGGGGCAGCCTGAGTATTTGCCTCAGCGCCTGCTTGAGCGCCAGCTCCTCGAGAATCGTGTCCGGCTTCGCGTGCAGCTCGATCAGCGTCAGGAGGTCCCCGGCGCTTCTCTGATCGATCTCGATGCCCAGCTTGGCGCGGAGGGCGTCGTTCAGCGCTGGCGGCACTTTCAGCTTTTGCCCCTTCCCCCGGCCGCGGAACTCCCCGGGCCTGACGCTAACGCTGAACTCCTCCCCGCCGGCCCTGACGACTAGCGTGTAGACCGGGCGCCCGCGTCCGTCCCTCCCCTCAAAGACGTCAGCGACGAACTTCTCGAAGAACTCAACCGCGTCTATTACACAGACCGCGCAGTCGGCAAGCGCCTGCAGGGCGATTTCGTGGGCCAGCCGGGCGTGCTCGTGTGAATACTGTAAGGGCTCGTCGGGGAGACCGAGCTTCCTGACTATCCTCATGAGCAAAACGTCGCTGGCGCGCGCCCTCGCCCTCAGCAGTGCCAGAATTTCGTCGCGTCCCGCCGCCCTGACCTCGTCAGGGCACTCCCTCAGGGCCTCCGCGACTTTCTCGGCCAGCAGCAGCGGCGAGCAGCGGCTGAGGGCGAGCCGCTGGCAAAGCACGCCACCCACCTCGACGGGGCCGCTGTCGCCAGCAAGCGCTCTCTCCAGCACCTCGGGCGGCGGCAAAAGTTTATTTTTCGGCGTGATGTTGTTTACTGCCAGCGCCGGGGCGGGGGCGGCCATGGCGTCGTCCGGGGCGGTCATCTCTCCGGCGCCAGCGTCTCCCGTTCTTGCCTGGCTTTCTTGACGACCTCCACGCCCGGCACGGCAATCGCGCCGTTCGGCACCCCGGGGAGAATGTAAGTAGTGCAGATAATGCAAGAGTGCAGGAAGTGCAGGAATGCAGATAGTACGAGTTGGCCAACATCCACTCCGGTCTTGACAAGTGTCAACTCATGCGGCGTTAATGCTTTTAACTTGCCAGCGCCCTGGCTGCCGGGCGGCGGGGCGCCGCGGCTTCCACCATCAACTGGACTGCCCCCTGGGGCCGCTGGCGCCAGCACCGCTGTCATTTTTCACGAAATTGCAGCCACCTCTGCCGCCGCGCCAGCTCGGCCTCTTCCACGGTCTGCAGCACCTCCACGCCCAAAACCGCGACCGTTTTCGCGCGCGCGGTGATTGCCTCGATGGTTGGCTTGTAGCGCGCGGCCACTTCCAGGTCCACCGTGGTCCTTGTGCGGCGGTGGAGACGGGCTATGACCTCGACGGGGGGCGTCGAGAAGTCGGCAGGCGCGACGAGGAGGCGCACCCTCCAGGCTCTTTCCAAATGCGGCCAGGTCTCGATTGGTATTTTAATGTAATACGTGAAATACTCCTTGCCGTCGTACCTTTTCCGCTTCACCCCCACCTTCCCTATTACGACTCGCACATACCGGAGCCAACCTGGAGCCCGCACGAGAGACGCCGATTTGTTTCGCTATAACAACTTTTCGGTTTCAAGCCGCCGGGAAGCTTGTTTCGGCACGTGTTTCATTAGTGTTTCACATCGGCGCGGTGAAACACGAAGATGGTAACGTTTTTATAACGGACTTCTCACAGGTTCTCGTGAGCAAAACGGGGACGATACTCGAGACTGTTAGAAAGATACTGGAGGAGAGAGGGTGCGTGGAAAGGGGCGAGCTGAGGCGGCTGGTGTACGCCGAGGTGGGCGGCGGGCACTCCACCAGGGTTCTGCTCAACCGGGCGCTCAGGCGCCTCGAGAGGAAGGGCAGGGTCTACAGCAGCGGCCACCTCGTCTGCTTTATCGACGAGGAGCTGTCCACGCTTGTGGAGGCGCTCAGCGAGACTGTCGGGCGGGAGAGGGTGGAGGAGCTGAAGAGGAGGGGCCGTCTCCTCCTGCAGCTCATAAGGTCGGACAAGCTGTACGCGCTGGAGACGTGGGTCAAGATGGAGGGGAACACGCTTGAGGTTTACATCGACAACCCGCTGGAGCTGGCCCTCGCCCTGGCCGTCCTGTACCTCCTCCTCGAGGCAAACTGCAAGGAGGGCTTGCCCGGTGGCGACACCTCCTCCGGTTCCGACACCAGCTGCCGGCTCGAGCTCGGCAAGACCTGGTGTGACTACAAGGTGAGGGTATACACATCAGTTGTGGCGCTCCGCGACGTGATGAAAATGAGGGTAGAGCGTTTGGGCCCCCTTCAGTACCGCGTGGCGGGCCCTGAGGTCGTGGGGCCGGGGCACTCGCTGTATGTGGTGAAGTTCAGCGGCAGGTGCAGAGACAGGAGGGGCGAGGTCAGGGACGCATACTTTATTCCGTGGTCCGCCCTGGCTCATGAGGAACTAAAGCTGGCCATAGTCCTCCGCTTTGTAAAAATCGCGAAAATTCCCACAAGCTTCCCACAGAGGGCGTAAAGCCTTTCTCACGCGCAGTAAAGCCCGCGGCGCGCCGAAACTTTACGGCGCCACTTTACTTAATTTTGTCAAGAGGATCTGGCGCCGGGGGTGGGATTTGAACCCACGCCCCCTCGACGGGGACGGGATCTCGAGTCCCGCGCCTTGGGCCGCTCGGCCACCCCGGCCGCGTCTCTGCCGGCCCTCAATTTATAAGCTTTCGGCGG
>Ga0326760_1001442_pt1 | contig 10618 bp, 14 predicted proteins | sample GCREP_S_FD_207668 | JGI IMG/M metagenome (GOLD analysis project Ga0326760, IMG submission 207668) | Hot spring sediment microbial communities from Geyser Creek Basin, Yellowstone National Park, WY, United States - GCR.EP_S | ecosystem: Environmental > Aquatic > Thermal springs > Near-boiling...
GAGCTTTTACAGCATTTGCATTTAAACCACAAGAACCTAACATCATTATAGAATCTCACGTAGCATACATAGAATGTGAAAAAGAAGAAATCGCACATTACTATGCAGCAGCACTTAATTATCTCGCATATAAAGTTATTCAATTAGATAGGTCATTTATTAGAGATCAATTCGCTAGACCCCTACTAGCCGTTTATATAGCTGGATTAGCTTGGAAGGATGTTGATGAGGCTACTAGGAGCAGGGTTATTGAGTTTTCAAAGATTCTTCATGAGAAGGCACCGAATAAGGAATATGGTAATCAAAAAGTTGCGCTAAAGGATATTGCAACGAGATTCTCTGAATTCAAGATGCTTGTAAAACTGCTTGACTCCAAAGTCGATAGAGAAAGACTTGAGGATGCTCTTAATATTGTGTCAGGCAAGGGCATTAAAGAGGAGGAGTAATAACTCAACATTTTAAATGCTTTAATTATATTGTTAGGGATCTTGTATACAATCACGAGAACGAGATTTAATGTGCTACTCAACATTTATTGATAATCCCAGTAATTGCTACCGACTAATTGTAGCAGCACTTAATGAATCTTATCAATGGCTTTCTCAAAGCTTTGAAGAGTCTAAGAACGTTGCCTGTAGCTTTAGAGGTCTTGACAATGGTTATGAGATTAGCTGCTTGAATGATTTGGTCAAGGTATCTATAGAAGTTAATGGAAGCAGTGTTAAGATTGCTTTTAGAGGCTTTGTCTTCATACCTGAACACTCTTCCGGTTCTGAGATGAGCTTCTCCAACATTGTTTATGAGCTTAGTGAAAACGGTGAAGGTGTGGCTGGTAGAACGTGTTTCTATGAATGCCTAAAGTATTAGAGAGCGCCTTTAATGATTGGACAGGAGCTTAAGTGTGGTGAGGTGAACGTGCCACTAAGTAACTTCTTTTAATAACTTGCTCACATCACTTCCATACCGCCGCTTTAAATCCTCTGCAATTCTTTTAACCTTATCCTCAATAAGGTTAATGAGGTTTATTTGCACGTCTTTGAATGTTTCCGTTATAGCATTGATTATATACTCGTACACATTCTCATCATTAAGAAATTGCTTGTAGAATTCTCTGCCAATTAAGAGATATCTCTTTGGATCTAAACCATAGTTTCTTAGAGTAGTATCAGCAACGCCAAATACCTTTTTACCATAGGTAAAGACGATATAAGGTCTGTAACCATTTTTCTCAGCTTCTTTAATATGATCAACAAATTTTTCTGCTACATCCTTATCGATATCTGCAGGTCCTGATCTCACAGCAATCACAATACCTCTATACTTCTTTCCACCCTCTTCAAACTCCTTATCGATTACTATATCCCACCAACAAATCCATTTGAGCTTTTTAGTAGTGCAGCCATAATGTTTCTCTCCCTTCACACCACCTAAAAGATCCCTTAAGAAAGCCTCTATAGCATTACCAAATTTTGTTGTTAAAGATCTTTCAACTCTTTTATAGATAAACAGTTTAGCAACATCCTCAACATTTGTTATACTTAACGCTGCCACCATGTAGGGGTTTATCCCGCCTTCATCAATAAGATCCCTTAGGGAAATTTTACCAATATCATCCTTAACTTCAGTTACAAATCTCCATATATGACTTAATGCACGATTCACTCTTTTAATTACTTCTTCAGACAAATTCTCACGTTTAGAGTTAATACTTACAGAAGCCTGTAAAGTTTTATATTATCCATGCAAGCGAGTATACATGTAGATAAGCATGCATAACCTTAGACTTTTAGGCAGGTCTAAAGTTTGGGGGAGGGGTTATACAACAATACCTCTCGCAGTTCGTAGAGTTTTAGGTATTAGTAATGGTGATACTATTGAATGGTACATTAATGAACGTGGTGAAGTTGTGGTTAGGAGGGGTGTAGGTTATGGCTAGTGTAAGGTTTATTGAGGTAGGGCTATTTCCTGTAGATGTCATTAGTCGTGATTCAGCTATTGAAATGAGCTTTAAGCCTAGGCCTGCATACATAGCGAGGTGTAAGGAGTTAGGGTTACCTGTACCTAAGAAGTTCTACGATCCTAAGATTAGGAGTATTCATCCATGGCTCGCTAGAAGGTCTCGTTCCGCTGCAAGAGCTCTTAACCTTGCTTCATTACTTTCAGCAGCGCTTTCTACCGACGAGTTTCTGAAAATGCTTGGTTTTAGTAAGGAAAAGCTAATGGAACTTGTTTCGAAGGGCTACCCACCGCTGATCTCCTATACTATGCCAGATTCGGCTATAGTAGAGTTTACTAAGGATAAAGTCGTTTTAGACCCTATGGCAGGTGGTGGCAGCATTCCACTAGAGGCGGCAATCCTTGGGGCTAAGGCCATTGCCTGTGAATATAACCCTGTTGCATATCTAATACTTAAGGCAACTATAGAGTATCCGGCTAAGTACGGTTTGCAATTATATCGCAAGGTCAGGGACGAGGTAAAGAAGTTAATAGACTATATTCAAACGGCTCTAGAAGATTTTTACGATAAAGATGCTGAAGGATACATAGTCTTAAGACGAGTTCTGATAAACAACAGAGTTGTCGCCTTAGCACCATTCATACCTCTATCACGGAAGGAAGCTATAGTTATTAAGGGAGATACCATCACTATTACTAAAGGTGTCGAAAGAAAATCATTAGATACAAACAGGGGTCTTCTACCCCAGTGGATGAAGCAGCATGTTGCTGTCATGGAGGAGAAGCCCGATGTAGAAACTCTGACAACTTTACACACTATAGCAGCTGTGCAGACCGAGAAAGGTTATAGACTCGCTAGTGAACGAGATGCTAGGCTTCTTCTCAAAGCTTATGAAAAGTATTGGCAATTGAGGAGCGAAGGAATGGTTCTGCCATCAGTACCTCTCCCACCAGACAATGAGGTGTTTAGGGGTATTCTCCCTCTAAAAAGATACTCCAATCTCTTTAATCCAAGGCAAGCGCTGGCCCTTGAAATGCTCATGCGTTATGTTAAGAATAGGATAAGAGAGCTTGTAGAACGTGAAGGTGAATTCGGCATCGCTGTAGGGCTGTATCTCGCGTTAGGTCTTGATAGAGTCGTAGATTTTAACAGCATTCTAACTACGTGGAACTATGAACAGGAAAGCATTAGAGATGCTACAGGGTCTTATTATAAATTTAGGGAGTTTAGGTTAGAAGGCGTTTATGCCGAAGCTATAGTCCCGTTTAAAACTCTTGAATGGATTTTTGAGCCTGATGCAGGAGAGGAAACAGCTGGTGGTATATGTCCAATACTTAAGGAATTATGTGAAAAGCTTGATGGTAAGGGCGATAAAATTGAGGTTTACTTAGCGGACGCTCTAGAACTTTCTAGCCATGTTAATATCAAGGTTGATGTAGTCAATGTTGATCCTCCATATTACGACCAGCATATCTATAGTGATTTTTCAGAATTCTTCTGGCCGTTCTTGAAATCTGCATTAAGTGATGTTCTTGATAAACTCTTTAAAAACAATCTTTTAAGCAGCTGGACTCCAGCATCCTGGCGCGTTCCTAAGGAGCATGAGGTCATAAGTAGAAAATCTGGAAATTCATCATTTAAAGAAAAATTTAAGCAAGCATTAATTGAGATGAGCAAGATTTTAAAAGATGAAGGTCTACTCATTCTATGGTTTAGTCACAAAAGTTTAGATGCGTGGAAAGCTGTCATAGACTCTCTTCAAAGTGCTGGCTTCAGCATAACCAATATAATTCCTTTAGTATCGGAGCATCCAACGAGAAGCGTAACCAGAGGCGGTGTTACAGGGTTATCACATGTCTTAATACTTGTTGCCAGAAAATCAAATACCTTATTGCATCACATAGATAAGGATGAGCTTAGAAGGAGAGTATTAGAATGGGCAAAGAAAGCAAAGCTATTTCCAGCTTATGAGATTAAAAGTGAAGATCTGAAAGTCTTGGACCAGGCAGTAGAACTAGCTTTAAAAATTGTTGCATAAGTAAGGTATGTTATTATGAGAGCCGAGACACGTGAAAAAGTAAAAGAATTTCTATTTAATTTTGCAAAAGAGGTTATTGAGGTAGAGCGAAAGAAGATTGGAGGTTTATCTATAGAAAAGCTTAGACATGCTTACCCATTTCACTCACTATGCTTTAAAGATGAGGGTCTATTAGCCTTTAAGTTACAAAGAAGTATTGTTACAAAGATGGGAAAGAAGCTTTACCCTACACTAGCTCTCTACATAGCTCAAGATAGGTATAGCAGAGTATATGTAAATCATAGGTTAGGAGGAGCCGTTCCAGAGGCTTGGATAAGTAGAGCTGATGAGATTGTGGACGAGCTGAGGCAGGGAAAAAGGAGGCCCAATGCTTTAAATGAGTGGAACGAAATAATATCATTACCTAGACAAACTATGAAACCTTTTGAAGTTGTGGCTGATCTCTACATAGAGGATCATGAAGAAGGCCCTTTATTCATGGAGATTAAAAGCCCTTTGCCAAATCTTGATGTATGCGCTGAGAGTAAAAGGAAGATGCTATACTTTAAGATAATTGCATATACAACACTATATCCAACCAAAGGTAAGCTAAGCGTTGCATATCTAGGTCTTCCCTATAATCCGTTCATAACAAGAGAGAGTTACTTGCAGAATTGGCAAAGAATAATGAGGGTATTTGATGTTGATAAAGAGGTGTTAATCGGCGAAGAAATGTGGGATAAGATTGGCGGTCCAGGCACATTCAATGAGTTACTCAAGATAATAGATGAAGTTAGAGAGGAAGTAGGTAAGGTTTTAAAGAGGGGTTAATTTAAATAAAATTATAAGCTCTAAACTTTAGATTACCTACATTTTGGAGGTCTCTTCTGTTTCTCTTCTTTCTTTGCTTCTTTCTTAGGCTCCTTACTCATGTTCTCACCATAATTAGGATTCATGTTGTGAAACGCTTTAAATATTATTTAACACTTTGGAGTACACATATTGAAAGAGTTTTGGTGTTGTGAGGTATGCGTGAAGATGTCTTGAAGTACTACGCAGCATTTATTGAGCATTCTGGTTGCTGTTCTACTCTTGTTAAGGCTTCTCTAGATGAGCTCTACTACTGGCTTATTCAAAGCATTGGAGAGTCTAAGAATTTTACTTGTACCTTTAGAAACCATGCTAATGGTCATGAATTTAGCTGTTTAAATGACTTAATCAAGGCTTCTATAGAAGTTAATGGGAATAGCGTTAAAATTGTCTTCAGAGGCTTTGTCTTTGTACCTGAGCATGCCTCTGGATCTGAGATGAGCTTCTACAACATTGCTTACGAGCTTAGTGAAAATGGTGAGAAGATGTACTTTGATAATCCACTTGGAGAACCATGTGAAACTACTGAAGGCGAAGCTATCAATGCTTTGCTAGATACACTAGTAAAAATCTTTAATTTTATAGGGAGAGAAGCTAATTGGTGAAACTCTTTGAGTTATGAGGTTGTGGTTAGGGTTGTTGATGAGAAGAGTGGTTTGAGGGAAGCAGTTGTGAAGATTCGTGGAAAGGTGATGGCTACAATACCATTTAAAGATGAAGACTCTTTGAAGAGGATTTTAGAGGGTATCGAGGCTCTTAAAAGTGTGGTGAAGTAGCTGTATTTGGTGAAGTTATTTGGATAGAGAGGTTGTTGAGTATAGAGATGGTGTTTTCATTAAAAGAGGTTTTGCTGATGGTGAGGAGAGGATTGTTGTAGGTTATTGGCTTGAGGAAGAGGGAAGAATATGCTGGGTAAACGAGTTAAGGAGAGCAAAGGATAACAAGTTGATTAAGAAGTTTGCAATGTGCTTTACACGCTAAGACTACAACATGTACAGAGATTTTTGCATCACATGAGTTTCTAGCGAAAACCGCTCATTAGTAATCGGCTTACTTAGCTTAAACAATGTCTATGGCTCTCAGCATATGAGGATATTACTGTTTCTGTAATGATGTTTATCCTTGCTGTTCTGTTTTATTTATCTTATGGCTAGGGTAACTCAGAGATATTTACGAGGATAAGATAAATATATTAACCGCCTACAGTATGTAGTGATTGAGACAGCAACTAGGTGAGATAAGATGAAAGAAAAAGAAATATATATTGAAGTTGATGAGAAGCTTTATGAAGAGATTCAGAAGGTTAGGGGTATGGGTTACAGCTTAGTAGAGATTGTTAAAGCTGGTATTGAAGCTCTTAAGAAGATTGGTATTCCTCAGAAACTTGTTGATTATAAGTCTTGTGGTGAGGTTGTGCAGTTTAGGTTTAGGTGGCCTGATGGTGATTATGAAGAGTATGAAAAAACCTTGTGCTTTGAGGTTTATGGCGACATTTACTATATAGCTTATAGATTTAGAAAAGCTTTTGGAGCTATGAGAAGACGTGTTGTTGTTATAAAGGTTTCTCGTAAGAAGAAACCACAGCATGTCTTAGCAGAGTTTGCAGGTACTGATGACTGGAGCAATACAAAGCTTGTAGCAGCGCTTCTCAAAAAGCATGACGATAGCTATGTAAGAATAGATGAGGTTCAAAACATACCAGAGTATGAGCCGTTAAGAGGATATATCGAGGAGCATGTAAAGGTAATTAAAGAAGGTAAAAAGGGTTATGCAGCACTAGTTGTTAAAGAAGATGACTATGAAAAGATACTATACTACGCAACTAAACGTCTTGAAATGAAGAGAAGAAAGCAGGAGACACAACAATCACAAACACCCTTCACATAAACCCTAACTAATTTTATCATTTTTATTAAACATATTTCACAATATTTCTACACTTAATTCTTATAGTTCAATTCTTAAGCAACTTTACTATGGGCACAGATATTTTGAATTCAATTTTCTTAAACTCTTCAGCTATTACACACTTTAATTACTAGATACTTCAAAGAGACAGGTATTTCAAGGTCTTGGAATACAGGTTTTAACAAGACATATGCTTTTCATGTTACTAATGCTGTTCGTTACCATCGTGTAGCAGGTGCTACAGAATGGTATTCATAGTTAGATTGATGGTTTTGATGATTGCTTAGCTTTAATATCGTGATATTTTTTACATGTTGCAACATATGTAAAAATCATGTTCATTACTTGCTCTAAGGTGTAGGAGTGGTCCTTAATTAAAGCGTCTTTATTCAACTTCCATATAGTTTTATTGATGTATAGTCTTCTAGCTTCTAGAACCCCATACCTCTTCAATCTGTACAAGTATACCCTAACCCTGTTGCAATCCCTAAACTCCAGACCTCTGCAAATCTCTGTAGTTGTTAACCAAACTCTTCCGAACCTCAACCTTCTGTCCATAAAGTAGTAGATTATTGCCAGGGTATCCCAAAAACCATAACTACAACACTCGGGAGTAAGAGACTTGAGGCACACCCTCATAGTCTCAATAATATCCACATTACGTTTAGCCACAATAACACCACAACTCTCTACAATCTCATTACAATTTACCACTACAGAGCATAATATGTTTACAACAAATCGTAATATAGATACAACGAAATGTATTGTAGTGCAACTATACCTATAGTAGGTAGAGTGCAGAAGATGTGAAGCACTCTAGCTACAGCTGCGCAGCAGGAACAGCTACTGCGGAAAAGTGTAATTTTAAATGCTATATGATTTCAAATTCCCCTTTTCTCAGCTCTGAGTTCAGTATGTTGTAATCTTCAACAGCTTTATCCAAAACCCTCTTTAGCATTTCTCTGAGTTTTCGAGCTATTTGCTTCCTCCTCTCTATCAATCCATTTACCTCATTAAGAATATCCTTAACCTTATCATAATATTCTCTCCATAGCTCTTCACCAAAAATGTGCCATACACCTCCTGGCCGACCATCACACCAACTTGAAATAAACTCTTGTATAATAGCATTTTGAGCATTTGTATACTCCCAGTCTGGATATTCTTTCTTCACCTTCTCTTCCCACAACACCTGAATACGCTTATCCCCTTGCAATATATTTGCTAAAGTAGACTTCAATGCATCTACTTTCTTCTCTAAGGCTGACTGAACACAATTAAACTCATCTATTCCTCTTTGAAATTCCTCATAATCATGATATTTCTTAAAGAGCTCAATGAAGCGTTTATAAAGAACACCCGACTTTGCATAAAGCTTTACATTGATTGGCAATGTTAAAATGCTTATTTCTCCGCTTACATATTGACACTTGCTCTCCTCATAATTTTCAATTTCGTTAAGAAGCGGATTACAACATCATTCAATACTTCAATAACTGATTGTTTTCTCGAAGCACGTTTCTGAATTCGAGCAGTGATAGTAGTACTTATAGCCGTTACAATTGAAGTTGCAGCAGTTATTGCAGTCATTATTACAGCAATCCATTCATACATTCTTCAAAACCCTTAATAAATCTGTCATTGTGTAGTAGCTACCACGCAATGTTTATGTATTTCAGCTTCCTTCAAGTTTAAGTTTAAGAACAAAGACATTTAATATTGCATCAAGAATTTTCTTGCATTGTGGTTCTGCGATCTCCCCCTCTATATACTCCTCTATGCACTTCAGCATCTTTGTACTCTCAATTTGATTCATTACCTGCTTGCTCCACAAAACTATAAACTTGTTTTCATCAATACCCTCAATACTATATCTAAGCTTACTTACAGCACTTTCGAAGGGTACGTGAAATAACATTATGAATCCTAGTGCATCCCACAGGTAAAGCTCCATAGATTTCTTAATTAGGTACTTCTTCAAAACCTCAATATCTATACCCAAACATTTAGTAACACTGGCAAAGGCTGTGAATACTTCATCATGTACTAGACCTGATAGCACATATGTGTGCGAGAAATACTTGTCTATGTACTCCTTCACCTTCTTCTCAACATCTTTACTCACATCCATAAACACGATTTTGCTAAAACCCTCAATAGCATCAGATATCTGCTCCCTTTCTGACATATATCCTTTGTAAAAGCTGTACATTAGATTCAGTGAATCAAGTATAAGTGATGAACATTTACTTTTAGCTTCATCCTTTGATAATTGTAGGAATAGTTCTAGCATTTCTAAGATCAGTGAAGTTGTAACACCTTCTAACAACTTTAGTACATTTCTTGAAACTTCATGACCTATCCTCTTCCTAAGCTCTTCTTCAGTCCTAATCAAACCGAGCTTAATTAGTATTGCTTTAGCAGCTTTTTCTATTGACTGGTGAAGCGTGTATACAGCATTTGCATAAAGATTTTTCTCAAAGAGCACCTTAGCTGCCTCAAAATCTCTTTGCGCAATTCTTACAAGCCTAATAGGGTCAGCACCCCTACTCTTCTTGTCCTGCTCCCCACCTTTAGAACTTTGTGACATAGTTTTGCATCACCCCTAGGAACAGCATATTTTTGTAGTTTCATATTCGCGTAGAAGCTCTTCTGCAAATTTAATTAGTAATTTTGTTAGTGTTAGTAGATATTCACAGTCGGCTTTACCAATCTTTATCTCCTCGGTTTTGTATCTTTGGCTACGCTTAATATCCTCTATATGTAAATCAAGTGATGCTAACTTTTCAAAATTAGCATAAGCACGACCCCACCTCTCTCTATAAACAAAACTTTCTTCACTAAACCTTTCCTTAACCACTCTATCAAGTAGCTTTCCAGCTTCACGACAATAAGCATAAACACTCTTCGAGTCCCACCTCCTAAAAGCTTCTTCAGCTTTCTCAACATATGACCAAGCCTCTTTAACTATATCCCCACCCTTAGGAATCTCAACAATGAAATACTCACCTAAACCAAGCTTAGGAACAAAATCATAAATCCAATCACTTTCAGGAATCTCTATCCTCACTGCTTTCACTCTTTTCTCAACATCGAGGAAGCTAGGACCCCCTGCCGCAGATAAAACCCAAAGATTATTGTAATTTGAGTAATAATTTGGATCATAAGCAAAAACTACCCTGTAGCCTTCCCTATTACCTGGCAAAACCACTTTCTCGTTTGTTAGATGCAAATGACTAATGAGAGTCCGACTTACAAGAAATGTTACATGAAGTTCAAGATTTAGCATAACCCTTCTCTTAGCATCACTCAACCTCCTCTTCTCTATGTAGTCAAGAGCTACTTTATCTAAAATTGCTATAAGTAAGAACCTATTAGAAATCCACTCCTCAAACTCCTTATCACGATATGTGCCTCTAGCACCAAGGGTGCCAAGAGATCTTATTTCCTCACCTTCCTGAAAACTGGCCTCACTAAGAGTAGATAGTATCTTTCCATCGTCAGACTTTAAATACCCTGATACCCCTAAAATCACTCTTTCAAACTTTTTATACTCTACCTCCACATCAAATTGTAGAGTTGGTAAAGCAGCTTTTTCGTAAGGCTTAACGCTATCGACTTTAATCTCCATAAATCTGACGCCTAGAATAAGAATTTCAGTACAGAATTAATATTCTGTGGTAGCTACTACTTAATGAGAGTTAATTGAATAGAGTTAATGATTTTAGTCTTCGGGTAGCATCATGTATAATTCTTCTAGTTTTCTAATCCATGACTCTAGGTATTTCCTAGCCCCTCCAGTTAGCACCCTTATCCTAAGCTCTCTATAGCTGTAAACCTTTTCAACATCTTCAATAGCTTTC
>Ga0326760_1001443_pt1 | contig 10617 bp, 9 predicted proteins | sample GCREP_S_FD_207668 | JGI IMG/M metagenome (GOLD analysis project Ga0326760, IMG submission 207668) | Hot spring sediment microbial communities from Geyser Creek Basin, Yellowstone National Park, WY, United States - GCR.EP_S | ecosystem: Environmental > Aquatic > Thermal springs > Near-boiling...
CGCTCCGTGAGGGCTGTCGTGAGGGCCACCGACGCTGCGGAGAACGCAAATATGTACAAGAGGCTCGCCGGGTCTGGCGGGGAGCCGTAAATCAGCGCGCTCCTCCCCAGCTCCGCCAGATGCGTCAGGGGATTGGCGGCGCTCACGGCTCTGAGCCACTCCGGGAAGAACTGTCGCGGAAAGAGCGCCGTGGATGTGAACATGAGCGGCATTGTTATGAAATTCGCCACGACGCCGGGAGCGTGCACGTCGGCCGCGTTAACCGTCAGCGCGATGAAAAGCGCCGAGAAGCCCGCGCCGGCTGCCGCTAGCGCGGCGATCCACAGAGTAAGCCCCGCGGGGTTAACTGAGTAGCTCGCGCCGAGCGCGGCTCCCGCGGCAATTATCACCGGCACCGTGAGTAGGCCTCTCGTGGTCGCGCCCAGTGCCTTCGCCGCGAAAATTGCCGACTTGGGCACGGGCGCCACCAGCAGCCTCTTCAGGTAGCCAGTCCTTTTGTCAAATATCAAGCTCATCGAGCCGAACATCCCGGCAGACATCATCACGACGGAGGCCATTCCCGGGAGCATGTAGGCCAGGTAGCTGCCCACGCCGAAATACTGCAGCAGGAGGGCACGGGGCAGCCCGGCGAGGCTGCTCCCGAAGAATGCAACCCACATTAACGGCTGCGCAACTATCATGAGCCACATGTACCTGCTGCGGGCGAGCCTCAGCAGCTCTCGCTTGTACAGCACGTAAATCTGCCCCATCACCGTCTCGCCCACCGCACCCGCGCGTATACTCTCCTGATGTCCGCGCGCCCGCTCTCCATCGACGCTCCTGTGAGGCTCATGAAGACGGTGTCGAGGCCGGCCTTCTTGACCCTGACGCTCCTAATGCCGTCTACTGCCCTCACGACGTCCGCCAGCAGCTCCTCGGCCCTCCGCGCCTTAATGACAATCTTGCCGTCCAGCACTATGACCTCGCCGAACTGCCTGAGCATGGAGACGTCGGCAGGCTTTGATGTCTCGATCTCTATCACGTCAACGCCGTATCTCGCCTTGAGCTCGTCAGGCGTGCCCACTGCCACCACTCTCCCCCTGTTCATGATTGCGACGCGGCCGCACAGCCTATCGGCCTCCTCAATGTAGTGCGTCGTGAGCAGGACCGTCACGCCGAACTCCCTGCTCACCTGCCTAATAACCTCCCAGAACCCCACTCTCGCGCCCACGTCAAGGCCCACGGTCGGCTCGTCCATGAACAGGATCTCGGGCCCGTGAATCAGCGCCATGGCGACCTCGAGGCGCTTTCTCATGCCGGTTGAGAGCTTCCCCGCGGGCCTGCCGGCGGCCTCGACAATGCCGAAGTACCTCAGTAGCTGGAGCGCCCTCTCCCGCCAGTCGCTCACGCCGTGCAGCCTCGCCTGTATCTCTAGGTTCTCCATAACGGCGAGCTCGTCATCGATTATAATCTCGGAGGATATCCAGCCGATTCTCCGCTTGACCTCTCTGGCCTCCCTCACCACGTCAAAGCCGGCCACCAGAGCCCTGCCTGACGTAGGCGGGGTCAGCCCTGTCAAGATCTTTATTGTGGTCGTCTTGCCGGCTCCGTTCGGGCCTAGCAGGCCGAATATCTCGCCGCGCGCGACGGAGAAGGACGCGCCGTCAAGCGCGAGGACTCTGCCGTAACGCTTCACCAGATTCTCTGCCACTATAACGTCCGCCACGGCAAGCGGCATTACACCCTGTTTTATTTAGGTTTTTAGGAGGAGTTACGCGTCTCGCGCCCAGCCGGCTGCCGCGTCCTCACGGCAATGACTATCAGCCTTTCCGAGCCTCTGAAGTACTCGCCGCCGCTGTAGTTGCCGTACACTCTCTCGACCGTCGCGCCAGCGCCTTCCAGCAGCTCGCTTAGCTCGCCGAGCCCGTAAGTAGTTAATACGAGCGACCTCTCGCTCACGAGCGCGCTTCCCCTGCAAATGCGCCAGACCTCAACGAGGCGCGACCCCCTGCCGTCGCACCTCACGACGCACTCGACGCGCAGCCCGCCGGCGCGAATCTCGTGCTTCCACGCCCCGCCGGAGATCTCGCACATTGCGGCAGCCCTGTCTTTATTGAGCGCGTCTATGAGGATTCTGCCCCCGCGCTTGACCGTCCCGGATAGCCAGGTGATGGCCTCCGCCGCGTCGTCCCTCTCGAACAGGTTGATTGTCGAGTGCATGATGTAAGCCCCGTGGAATGCCTCCCTCCTGAACGGCAGCAGCCTGACGTCAGCCTGAACGACGTCGCCGTGTGCCTTCGCGATCTTGAGATAGTCGAGGTTTATGTCAACCCCGACTACAGACCCCGCGGGCATGTATTTCATGTGCCTGCCGCTGCCGCACGCCACGTCAAGGGCCCGCGCGCCGGGTGCTATGTTAAGGGACGCGCGGACCAGGGCTGCCTCGGCCTCCGTCGCCCTCTCATCCCGGTAGTGCCTGAGGATCTCCAGGTAGAGCCCGTCGAAAAACTCCGCGGGGCTCATAGCAGCGCCTCCGCGATTCTGAGGAGCTCCTCCGGCGTGCGCGCCTCTCTGCGTCCAGACGCCTTCCTCAGCCTGTTCATTAACGCGAGACCGAGGCCAGCCTCCTCGAGCGCCGGGACGACTCCGATGTCGACCGGCAGCCTGTCGAGAGAGCGCAGCGCGCCGTACAGGTTTCTCGCCGCCTCGTACAAGCTCTCCCCCAGCTGGAGCGCGCCGTCCGCCTCCGCGCACTTGCCCGCGGCGCATAGCACTGCCACCCTGAGCCCGCGGGATCTGAGCAGCCTGACAGCCTCGGCCAGCTCGAAGTGCACTATCACGAGGGGCGTCTCCGGCGCGTAGTGCCTATACTTCACCCCCGGCGCGATGGCCACGTCGGCCTCTGCAAGGCCTCGCGCGTACGGCGGTATCGCGATGTCGCCGAAGTACTCTCTAAGCTCCTCCGCGGTGAAGGGGCCCGGGCGCAGCAGCACGGGAGGCCTCCTAGTGACGTCTACGATTGTTGACTCTATGCCCAGAAATGCCGGCCCGCCGTCTATTATCAAGTCGACCTCTCCGTTCAAGTCCTCTATCACGTGCTCCGCCGCTGTCGGGCTCGGCCGACCCGCCCTGTTCGCGCTGGGCCCGGCTATCGGCGCGCCGAGCTCCCTTATGATGGCCAGCGGAATTGGGTGGGCCGGCGCCCTCACGGCCACCGTGTCGAGACCCGCCGTCACGCACTTAGAGACGACTCCGCGAGACCTCACGACGACGGTCACGGGCCCCGGCCACACGCGCCTCAGCACCTCGGCGATGTCGCTTGGTATGTGCCCGACCTCCTCCGCCATTTCCAGCGAGTCGACGTGGACTATCAGCGGGTTGTCTCTCGGCCTCTTCTTGGCACGGAATACCCTCTCGCAGCCCTCGTCGCTCAGGGCGCTCGAAAAGAGCCCGTAGACTGTCTCCGTCGGCGCTGCGACTATGCCGCCGCGCCTCAGCGTGCGAACTGCCGCGTCTATCACGCCGGGGTCGGGCCTCAGGGGATCTGTCTTCAGCACGCGCATGCCCCGGCCTCTCTTAGGGGCGCGCCTTTTGAGGCTTCTCTTGCATTTAGGCGCCAAGCGCTGCCCTGCCCCGCGCCTTAAATACTAAAAAGAGTTGCCTGCGGAAAGCCCCGCCGGTGACCGGGAGCGAGCTGTGCGCCGCGGCTATACTGGCAATTGTCATCGCAGGCATGATCGCTAGGCCGCTGTTTCCCAGGCTGCCGGTCTGGTCGGTCATGTCCCTGGCCGCGTTTATTGCCGTCGTGCCCGGCCCTGTATCCGTCGACCAGATACCGGCAATAGTGAACTTCGAGGTGCTGCTGTTCCTGATAGGCATGTTCTCAGTAGTGGCACTTGCCGAGTCTAGCGGCCTCCTTGAAGCAGTTGCATACTGGTTCCTCGGGCTCTTTCAGACGAGATATCAGGCAGCCGTCGGGGCGTCCCTTCTCTTCGGCCTCCTCGCGGCCATTGCCGTTAACGACACGGTCGCGCTGATGGGGCCCCCAATAGCTGCAGCTCTGGCGCGCGCGGCGGGACTGCCGCCAAAGTTCGCGTTCCTCCTGCTCGCCTACTCACTCACTATAGGCTCTGTCATGACGCCTATCGGAAACCCGCAGAACATGCTAATAGCCGTTATCTCAAACATGCAGGCCCCCTTCATAACATTTGTCAAGGTCCTCGCGCTGCTGACGCTCGTAAATCTTGTCATAACGCCGCTCCTCCTCGTCAAGTTGATGCGCGTGAGGAATGCGAGAGTTGCCGTGGTGGTGAGCCCGTGGGAGGCAATTAGGAACAGGAGGGACGCCATTCTTGCTGCAGTGTGGCTTGCTGCGACAATTGCGGCCATGGTGGCAAACGACGTGGCCGCCATAAGCGGGGCGCCGCACATACGCAATATAGGCGTGATACCCTTTGTCTCCGCAACGCTCCTCTACTTCCTCGCCAGCAGCCCGCGGGAGGTCGTCTCGCGCGTTGACTGGGGGGCCGTGCTCTTCTTTGCAACGATGTTCATTGCAATGAGAGCCGTGTGGGACAGCGGTCTGCTCTGGCCGCTGATCTCGGCGGCCCTGCCAGAGTACCGCGGAAGCCCGGGAGACTTGCTGGCCATAATCGCCCTGTCTCTTGCGCTGAGCCAAGTGCTGAGCAACGTCCCCTTTGTGAGCCTCTTCTCGTCGCACCTCCTGCATGTAGGCGCCGACGCTAAGGCATGGCTAGCGCTCGCAATGGCAAGCACAATAGCCGGGAACCTCACACTGCTGGGGGCGGCGTCCAATATAATAACTGGAGGTCCTCGAGAGGAAGTACGCGGCCACAATCACGTTTCTTGAGTTCCTGAAGCACGGCGCGCTAGTCACGGCAGTTAACGTGCTTGTCTACCTGCCGTTCGTCCTGCTCCTCTAGCGCCCTTCTGAGCTCCCTGAGAAACGCCACCGCCTCCTCCACGGAGCTCTTGAGTCTTCTGAGAAACGCCGTGCCCACAACAACGGCGTCAGCCCCGGCCTTGATGACAGCCGCGGCCTTCGACGGGTTGTCTATCGCGAAGCCTGTAACGAGATAGGCGTCGCCGGCGAGCTCTCTGGCCAGCCTAATGTTCCTCTCGACGTAAACGGGAAGCTCTACTCCCGTCGCAGCATAGAGGCCGAGGTAGATGAACGCGGGCCTCAGCGAGGCCAGACGCCTGAGGAGCGCGTGGGGGAACTTGCCCGGCAGGAAGAACGCCAGCTCGAGCCCGTGGGCCCTGGAGAGCTCGATATAGCGCTGGAGCTCGCCGGGGTAGTCTATCAGCAGGTCGGGCGCCAGAACTCCCGCCGCGCCGACCTCTACCGCCGCGCTGAACAGCTCGCCGGGGCTCCCGGCGAAGTCCTCCCAGTACGCCATCAGGAATGCCTCGCCGCTCACGCGCGCCAGCTTAACGGGCTCTGCCTCCGCGTGAGCCCTCCTTATGAACGGGCCGTCGTACTTCGGGTTCCTGCTCGGCAGGCCCAGCTCCACGAAGTCCGCAGCCTCCCCGACGGCGCCGAGGGCCCTCATGAACGTGGCGACGTCCGGCCACCCGGCCAGCAGGTAAACGCCGAGGCCGGGCCTCCTCACGGCGTCAAGTCAAGGAAGTTCTTGAATATTCTCTTGCCGTAAGGGGTCGCGACAGACTCAGGGTGGAACTGCACGCCGAATGTCGGATGCTCGGCGTGCCTTATTCCCATTATCTCTCCGTCGTCGAGAGACCAGGCCTCCGCGATTAGCGCCGGCGGGAGCTCGTCGACGGCGAGACTGTGGTAGCGCACTGCAGCGAAGACCTCCGGGACGCCCCGGTACAGCGGGCCGCCCGCGTGGCGCACCACGCTGACCTTCCCGTGCCTCACCGTCCGTGCCCTTCTGATCCTCGCGCCGAAAACGTGCGCGACTATCTGGTGCCCCAGGCATATGCCGAGAATAGGCGCCCTCCCGCTGAATGCCCTCACTATCTCCGGCGAGTTCCCCGCGTCGCGCGGGTTCGCGGGATGTCCGGGGCCCGGCGAGATAACAACCCTGTCCGGCCTTATCCTCTCGACGACTCTCACCGTGACCTCGTCATTTCTGAGCACCACAGGCACGCTGCCCAGCTCGCCGATGTAGTGCGCTATGTTGTACACAAACGAGTCGTAGTTGTCTATTATCAGCGTGAGGTCCACGGCGCCCCCTCGATGACGCTTTTCAGCGCCGAGAGCTTTATCTCGGTCTCCTTCAACTCCCTCTCGGGAGTCGAGTCGTACACCACGCCGGCTCCCGCCTGAATTTTAGCGCTTTCCCCCTGCACTATGATGGACCTGATTATAATTGCAAACTCGAGCAGCGACGGCGCGATGAAGCCGACAGCGCCGGCGTACAGCCCCCGGGGTCTGTCCTCGAGCTCTGCTATGATCTCCATTGCCCTGACTTTCGGCGCGCCGGAAACCGTGCCCGCCGGGTGTACGGCCAGGAGCGCGTCGACTGGGAGGTACCGCCTGTCAAGCATGCACCAAACCCGCGACACGATGTGCTGCACCCTGCTGTACTTCTCGACGGCGAACAACTCCTCGACCGCGACAGATCCCAGCCGGCAGACCCTCCCGATGTCGTTGCGGGCGAGGTCGACCAGCATTATGTGCTCCGCGAGCTCCTTCTCGTCTCTGAGCATGTCTTCCTCCAGTGCGAGGTCCTCGTCCTCGGTAGAGCCCCTCGGCCTGGTCCCGGCAATCGGGTGCGTCTCCACCCTGCCGTTCTGCACCTTCACGAGGAGCTCAGGCGACGTCCCGATCAGGTGGACGTCCCGGCACTTTATGAAGTACATGTACGGCGAGGGATTCGAGTCGGCGAGAGCCGTGTAGAGCCTGAAGAGGTTCCCCCTCGCCGTGTACTCAATCCACCTGGACAGGACAACTTGCAGCACCTCGCCGCCGGCTATCCTTTCCCTCGCCTCCGCGACCCATTTCATGTACTCGCCGGGGTCGGTCATGTCGACGGGCCCTCTCACCTCCAGCGCGCCGGGCTGGGCTCTCGCCGCGCGCGGGAGCTCTCCTGCGACGTACCCCCTGCCCAGCAGCCTGTCGTAGATCGCGTAGCCCTCGGGTATGATAAAAAACGCCGTGGGGAGCCTGCTGTCAACCCTGCCGCGCTTGAGCAGCACGGGCTCGAGGTAGTATGCAGCCTCGTACGTCACCGCGCCGATCGCGACGCCTCCCCCGAACGGCCCGCCGCCTCGCTCCAGACCGCGCTGGACCTCGTAGAGGGCTTGCTGCAAGTCGGGACCGCTGGAGACATACGCCCTCCTCACGCCCCATGCCACGAGCGTGTAGCGGGCCCGCTCGGCAAAGCCCTGTCCGGACTCCAGCAGCGCGACAAAGGGCTCTCCCGACAGGTACAGCCCGTGCGCTAGCTCGCGCGGGTCAGGCAGCCTCGACAGCGGGACCTTGACCAGGCCCCGGTCGCGGTCGGCCACCCCGAGATCATAGCAGCACGGCGGACTGCAGATTTAAGCATTTAGGCGTGAGGGGCCAGCGCGCCGTAGATAAGAACAGCGCGGCTCCCGCCGGTCTCGGCGCGCCTACTGCCAGGATGCCCTGACGGCCTCCTCGAGCTTCGCGCGGGCCGCGCCCTCCCTGACGGCCCTCACGGCCAGCTCGTAGCCGTCCCTCAAGTCGCTCACGATGCCCGCGACGTAGAGAGCAGCAGCAGCGTTAACAGTAATGGCAGCCTCGGCCTCCCTGTGCTCTCCCCGCAGGCCGGCGAGGGCGACCGCAAGAGCCTCCTCTCTAGTCGAGACGCGCGGGACGGGGGTTCTCGGAACGCCGAAGTCCTCGGGCTCCACAATGTAGCGCTCCACCCTCCCGCGCCTGACCTCGGCAACCTCAGTCGGCGCCTCGGCGCTCACCTCGTCTATGCCGGAGCCGTGCACCACGAGCGCGAAGTCCATAACTGCCGACGCGACGCCGGCGACTATGTCGAGCAGGCGCCTGTCGGAGACGCCGACAAGCTGGCGCCTCACTAGCCCAGGATTTGCCAGGGGCCCGACTATGTTGAAGACCGTCCTGAAGGGGAGCTGCCTCCTCACGGAGGCCACCCTGGCAAACGCCGGGTGGTACCTCGGCGCGAAGACGAAGGCGAAGCCAAGGCGCTCGACCATCTCGGCAGCCCTCTCCGGCCCGACGTTGAGGTTGTAGCCCGCGGCCTCCATGAAGTCCGCGCTCCCGAAGAAGCCCGACGCGGACCTGTTGCCGTGCTTGAGCACCCTGGCGCCCGCGGCTGCGGCAACGATGGCAGCTGCCGTGGACAGGTTAATTGTCCTGGCCCCGTCGCCTCCCGTGCCTGCCGTGTCTATGGCCTCGACCCTCAGCGGCACCCTCACAGCAGCCTCGCGCGCGAACTTGACAAAGCCGGCGACCTCCTCCGCCGTCTCGCCCCTGCAGCGCATTGCGGCCAGCGCCGCGGCGATCTGGACGTCGCTGAGACTGCCGGAAAGCATCTCCCGCGCGAGGAGGTACGCCTCGTCGGCGGATAAAGCCCTGCCGCCAGCGAGCTTCCTCAGCATCTCTACTGCCACCCCGATGTCATGCACGCGCCGGGGGCGCCCCTTATAAGCTTTAGACGGCCAGCAGCCCCACCTTCTCGAGGCGGCCCGTCACTGGGCTCACCGCATAGCCGAGTCTCTCGAGGGCCTGCACGCCGATTAGCACGTCGAGCGGGAGCTCGTCGAGGATCTCGACGAAGACCTCGGACTCCTCCCCCCACAGCCTTATCACCGCCACCGCGACCTCCACCCTCACCCTTCTGCCGTCTACGGTCACCCTCTCCTTAGTTCTGAACGGCTTGAGCCCCGCCTCCTCGGCCACTCTCCTGCTCACCAGCACCTCCCCGTTAAAGCCCGTGTCAACGAGAGCCCTGTAAGTCCTCCCGCCGATCTCCACCTCTGCGAACGTTATGCCCATGCCCAGCCCGGCGTGCCGGTATTAAACCGCTCCCTGGCAGACAGGATAATAATAAGACTGGCGTAAAGGCGGCACGTGCACGCGAGAATTCGGAACTACCGCTGCTTCGGGGACGTCCAGCTGAGCGTGAGCGGCCCGCTGGCCGTGATAGTCGGGCCCAACGGTGCCGGCAAGACGGCGCTCCTGGAGGCGCTGCTCATCGGGGCGTCCAGGTGCCTGCCGCCGCCCCGGCGGAATGGCACGACGAGAATTGAAAGTGAGTGCCGGAAGTGTAAAAGAAAGGGCGAAATGCCTAAAAAAGTCGCGAAGGCAAAGCCGCAAGAGCGGAATCTCAGGAAGGATTGAAAATCTCGTACGCGTCGACGTCAAGAAGGCCGTGCCCCGACATGTTGAACGCGATGACGGAGCCCGGCGGCAGCTTCCTCGCGATGTCTACCACCGCCTTGACGGCGTGGGCGGACTCGGGCGCCGGTATCACGCCCTCCGACCTCGCGAAGAGAATGGCCGCGCGCATCACCTCCTCCTGCGTGTACGCCACTGCCTCGACGATGCCCAGGCGCCTGAGCAGCGAGAGGCTGGGGGCCGCCCCGTGGTAGCGCAGGCCGGCCGCATGCACGGGCGGCGGGACGTAATCGTGGCCGAGCGTGTACATCCTTATCATTGGGAGCGTGCCGACAGCGTCCGGGAAGTCGTACCTGTACTCGCCCCGAGAGAGCTTGGGCGCAGCTGACGACTCTGCCGCCACGAACCTCGCTCTCTCGAAGCCCTCGCCCCTCAGCCTCGCGCCTATCATCGGGTAGGCAAAACCGCCGAAGTTCGACCCGCCGCCGACGCAAGCCACGACGACGTCCGGCTCCTCGGGCAGCTGCCTGACCGCCTCGAGGCCTATCACGGTCTGGTGCAGCAGCACGAACTCCATCACGCTGCCGGGCAGGTACTTCCTGCCCTCTCCGGACAGAACATACTCGACGGCCTCCGATATTGCAATGCCGAGAGAGCCCGGGTGGTCAGGCCTGTAGTGGCGCCTGCCGGCCTCCGTTATCTCGCTCGGGCTCGGGTGCACCACCGCCCCGTACGCCCTCATGAACGCCAGTCTCTGCCTCTTTGTCAAGTACGACGATCTCGTCATGAATACAGTGGCCCTCATGCCAAACAGCGCCGCGGCCAGCGCCACGGCCATCCCCCACTGCCCGGCGCCCGTCTCCGTGGCTACCTCGACCGCGCCGTCGGCCCTGGCGTAGTATGCCTGTGCTATTGCCGTGTTCAGCTTGTGACTGCCTGTCGGCAGCACTCCCTCGTACTTGTAGTATATGCGCACCCCCACGCCGAGTCTCCTCTCGAGACCCTCCGCCCTGAGCAGAGGAGTCGGCCTGCCGACCCTCCTGTAGGCCTCCCTGACCTCCTCGGGTATCGGCGCCCACCTCTCGGCGGAGAACTCCTGATCTATGAGGGCGGACGGGAGTATTCTCCTCAGCAGCGCAATTCTGCTCTCTCCCGCCTCGGGATCTCTCGGCGGCGGGAGAACTCCCGGGAGGTCCGCGGCTATGTTATACCACCTGTCCGGCACCACCCCGACGTCACGGGACGTGCAGGGGCCGCCCTTAAAAGCATCGCGGCACAGGACTCTCTGGCACGCCTCGCAGCACCAGTGAGGG
>Ga0326760_1001445_pt1 | contig 10612 bp, 9 predicted proteins | sample GCREP_S_FD_207668 | JGI IMG/M metagenome (GOLD analysis project Ga0326760, IMG submission 207668) | Hot spring sediment microbial communities from Geyser Creek Basin, Yellowstone National Park, WY, United States - GCR.EP_S | ecosystem: Environmental > Aquatic > Thermal springs > Near-boiling...
GATCTTCCATAAATCTCCACAACGGATCTCAACCACGACCTAAACCCCAATCCACCATTAAATCCTCCACGATCCAAGCTATTAACCTCATGTTTCTCAAAGATACAATCACAAAATCACAGTTTGAAGCCGCCGGCGGGATTCGAACCCGCGACCACCGGCTTACAAGGGCACGGGCATATGATTGTTTCATATTCATTCCATATGAATGGGGTCCCATTTTCATACAGGCCTCCATCTCCAAGTCCATACACGTGAAAGCCCATATGACTTCCAAACCTAAAAGCTTCAATGTTTTGAGTTTTTAAAAGTGTGGGAAAAGTGGGATTTTTGGTTTTTTGCAGAAAACAAAAAGTACAAAGTATTACTTTGTACTTTCAATTTTTTAAAAAATAAAATTTTTCAGACGATGTCCCCGTTATTCAGTTCCCCGACGTTGTGCTGTGCACGTGTAGCCTAGGCTATGCCTGGTAGGAGCTCTCCCAACCTCATCATACCCATATCGGGTGGTGTACATGTCCTTAGGGCCCCCTCTTCTTTAGTAGCCACTCCAGGAATTCCAAGCATGCTGCTACGCTTCGTTGCAACAGTATCTTCCTGAGTTCTGTGACACATTCTGCAACCATGGTAGGTTTGCAGTCTACACCTAGTTCTCTTAGGGTGGAGCTCTCAGCCTTCAACTGCCTGAGCTCCCTAGCGAGCTTCAATATGAAGTCCTTGGCTGTCAGGCCCTCCTCGGACGCCAGGCCCTCCAGCAACTCGTACTCATCGTGCGTAAGATAGAATCTAATCTCTTTATGCTCTCTAAGCCACCTCTCCCTAGCTGTTAACCGCTTATTCTCCGAACCTCGACCTGAGGTCATGCCCGCCCCTCACCTGGACATCGCACCAACATCGCACCCGTTTAGGATAATTACAGGATAATGGTTAAAACTGCGGCAAGACTCACGACCAGAGGGGTAAGAGGGGGAAGGGGGGCAAGATTCATGTCCGTTCATGCCCGGAAGTCTTGACCGCGCATCGCCTGGACATCACGCCACCATAACATTACTTAAAATCAGGGTCACTCTCCACCCTGGAGAGCCCCCGGGCTCGGGAGGGGGAGGGAGGGGTGTGGTTGGAGAACACCTCTAACCAGAGAGTGACTTTCACCCCCCTCTCGTAGCAAGTCCTCTTATGTCCTCTTGTCCACTTGACCGCCCTTGCCCAACTCTTGCCCGACTCTTGTCCACTCATCGTCCATACATCGTCCGTTCTTCGTCCACCCTTCGTCCAACATAGAACACAGACTAGAGGCTGGAGCTCTAGAAGGCGAAGAAGCGAGCCCACACCAATGCCACATATCACCCCACAACAAGCACACTACTGGGGGTTCGCGGAGGGCTTTGCTAGGGTCTAAGGCTTAATAGTGGGGGGAGACAAATTTGTCTCCCCCTAATCAGGTTAGCTGTGTCTGCAGCCCACCGCTAGCAACCCTAGGGTTAGTTGCGGATTGCAAGGCCTGTGGGTGCTCCCAGCCTCCACAACATTGCATGGGGGCTCTAGGTCAGCCTCCATGTTATAAGCCGGGGGCTTGACGGTAACCCCAATCCTGGAGGCTAGAACCTCAAGGCCTCAAATCTTCCCGCCGAGCTCTTCAACCCTAGTAGCGAGCTCATGAACCTGCCTGATCCTAGACCTAGGGCTCTCATAGGGTGATATCAGCTGGTGCACCTTGAAAACACTGCAGCCAAGCTCCTTGGCGATCTCCCTGTAGCTTAAACCCCTAGACCTGAGCTCAAGAGCTCTAGCTCTGAGAGCCTCATCATCGTACTTCCTCCTGGGCACCCCGGGCACACTCACTAAAAACGTTAGCTGTGAACGATTATAACGTTATCGGATAACATTATAGGATAACGCTATCCGGAGAGCTGTCTGAACCCTGTACATATTACAAGCACGCTTGAACCCCCAGCAAGTTGCTTGATTAAACCATGCAAGCAGACAGGGAGTGAAGCGTGTGAGATGTCGATTAAGCGAGTTAAGAACGCTGTTTTCTAACAGCGGGCACCGTGTCATGTTGCAGGCATGTTTTAAACCCCACCCCTTCTAACCTTTCCTGGTAGGTCCGGCGTGCCTGGTGGTGGCTTAAGATCGGATGGGCCTCTTGGGAGCTCGCACTACAGCCCTTCGGGCTTAGAGGAGCTGGAGAGGGTGCTTGAGGAGTGCGGGGAGCTCGCGCTGTGGCTGGAGAGCAGGGGCTTTGACCTGAGGGAGTTGCTTGAGGACGGAGAGGAGCTTCTGGACAACGCTCTGCTACTCTACTACCTCCTAGAGGACGTAGCAGGAGGAGGTTGCAGGGCCGTTGATATGTGGAGGGGCGGGCGCACATCTGCATGCAGGGATGCGGAGGCTCTCTACTTCGAGTGCGCTCACAGGACAGCCGAAGGCTACACAGAGAGGTACGGGAGAGTTGCGGTGAGGATAGGCTCCCACGTAATTACAGCCGAGGTGCTGAAGCCTGCTGGCGCCACCTAGAGCGCCGGAGGCCCCACTCACGAGCTTGAGCAGAGGGGCTTGGCGGCGCGCGGAGGCAGTACTTAAGAGGCCCGTTAAGCCTTCTTCAGCTCGGCAAACCACGCGCACAGATTCCTGAGAGGGCACACCTCACACCTGGGATTATCGGCTGTGCAGATCTTCCTTGCCAGATCGAGCACTCCGAAGCCGAACTTCTCGGCAAGCTCTGGATCTCTGGGCACGAGCATCCTCGCAAAGGACCACATCGCAGGATCCGTGTGAGGCCTCTTCCTGGCGGACTTAACACCGAAGACCCTCTCCAGAACCCTTATCATGTTCCTGTCAAGGAGGGGCTCGGGCTTCCCGCAGGCTCTAAGCAGAACTTCTGACGCGATGTAGTCCCCCACGCCGGGGAGCTCGTCGAGGCTCCTCCTGTCGCAGGGAACCCTTCCGCCGAACCTCTGCACCAGAACCCTGGCAAGCTCTACAAGGTGCCTGGCCCTCTGATGCTCGATCCCGAGAGGCCTTATAACAGCCTTAGCCTCATCCTCGGATGCGGAGAGGAGAGCCTGAGGGCTCGGGAATCTGCGCATAAACTCCTCGTAAACCCTGACAACCTGCTCCGTCGTGGTCTTCCTCAGCAGGAAAGCCGCTACGAGCACCGCCCACCCATCTCTCGTTCTCCTCCACGGCAGATCCTTATCTCCGTGAACCTCGTACCACTCAGTAACCCTCCTCCTGAACTCCTCAACCTTGGACTTGTCGAGAAACAGGCCGCTCATGCTCCTGCCACTACATACTACTCTGAACGCGACTATTTAAGAAAATTGCTTCTAATGCTTGTACATGGCAGAGCTTTTCCGCATCGGTGCAGATAATTGCATGAAAACCTTAAACTCCTCCTTGGGAGTATGTAGCCTTGGCGATCTCTATGAGCACGGCAAGGATTAGGGCATGCGTCCAATACGTTTCTGCAGGCATAGACTCTGGGAAGCTTCCTAGAGCATTCAAGGGCTTCGAAGAAGAGGTATGTGAGGGTGCTGTAAGGGCTCGGGACATTGAGGTCTTCGGGGACTACAGCAGATGGGTTGAGTGGCTCGGGTGGGCTTCTGTGGTTCTGGATGAGGACGACTACCTTAAGGCCGCCGTCTACGGGCTGAGTCTGGCGCCCAAGCTTGCTGGGGCAGACTACGGAACCGCCAGGCAGAGGGATCTGGGCCAGCTGTGGACAGATGTTATAAGGGGGTTCTTAGGGGAGATAGCTGTTGCCGAGTGGCTTAAGGAGAGGTTCGGGATCACCGCTGAGCTGGACTACAGGCTGGGGCCCCTAGAGGAGTTCCTCCCGTCAGACATCAAGAGTGTTGCTGGGAGGGAGCCGAGGCTCAGGGTCAGCATAAAGACCACTAAGCTCAGCGGGCTGTGGCTCGACGTGCCCGGAGCCCAGATAGAGCACAGCGATGTGTTCATACTCGTGAGGGTGGGGGTGACGAGGGAGCACTTCGTAGCATTCCTCAAGAAGATAAGCGTGATAAGGGACAAGCTGATGAGGGAGGCTGTCGAGAGAGGGCTTGTGAAGAGAGAAGAAATAGAGCAGATATGGGATTCAATACCCGAGTTCACAGCCGCACCGGCCTACATAGCCGGCTTCCTAGACAAGACGGAGATCCAGGACAAGCTGAGGGACAGAACAGCAGTAATAGAGGCTGACGTGGATGTGAAGATAAAGAAGGTCGTTATAAACAAGTTCCTGGGCTTCTGGCACCCGGGGGAAGACATCTACGAGAAGAAGCTGAAGGAGCTTTTGAGGAGAAGAGGAAGGCCTGTGAGGGATGAGATGAGCATAGAGTTTGAGGGAATAGGGGACTTCTCAAAAACACTCCACTTCATAGCAAGCTCAGGAGCCCTGAAGAAAAAGAAGGAGGATTGGGAGAAGCTTGTAGAGAGGCTCTGAAGTTGTCAGAACCCGCATCAACTTATGCTGTACACGCAGTCCTGTCTCACAGCTTCATAGGAATTAATGCTTTGTCGCAATACCTGTAGCACAAGCATGAGGTCGTCGATCATGTTGGGAATTCTTGTCAGCACTCCCGGAGGCTCCCTCTCCAAAGGTTGCCTCCAGACCATGGCTGGTTTCTTGAGAGTCACGGCTACATAGGTGTCGCACCGAGAGAAGAGCTCTGGTGAAGTACCACGGCATATTCCAGCGAACACCACAAAGTTGTCTCTATCGTTAGGTGAGTAATCCTTCAGACAATCGGAGAGATCGGCAGTAAAGTCGCGCCGCGCTTTGGGTTGCAGAGAAGCAAATCTATACTCTATTCCCCTTCTACATTTGGCACAGAGCGTTAACAGCCTAGGGAAGTGCTTAAACAGTGCGGGCCGTAATGGGAAGAGCTCTAAAAGCTTTACATATGTGCTCAGCGGAATTATGAGATAAGGTATGTTCACATGATATGCGACATCACCGCCGGTATTTACAATGTCGAGTACCAGGGTATTCATGTTTCTATTCACATGCACGCTATGCGCCTCAAGTTTGGCGTCACGCTTTCCTGCCTTAAGCCACCGCTGTATGTAGGCGAGCTCAAGCTGAAGCATCATAACAACGAACACTAAGAATTCAAAGAGTCTCTGTGTTTGAACAGCATATGCGGACAGGATGCATAGAAGGGCCAGAGCAATTATTGTATTGCGGTATTCAGCGAGGAATGCTCTGATAAAAGCGCTGATAAAAGCCAGTCTTATATCGCCTACGCACTCCCCCTTGTCGCGCGCATCATGTTTCAAGGCCCATCAGCACCTCTGCTAAGGCCTGCGCAAGCCTCTTGCCGGCGAGCGGAGGCACAGCTTCACCTATCTGCGCCCTTATCTGGGTTTTTGTGCCCGAGAAGAGGAAGGTGTCTGGGAATGTCTGGAGCCTTGCCTTCTCTCTGAGGGTCAGCGTTGCCCTGTCCCTGTCGTAGTGGTATCCGTGAGTTCCTCCGCCTCCGTAGGCAACTATTGTGTATGAAGGCTTGAGGGGGTGAAGCCTTCTGTAGACCAGGCTTATCCCCTTACCCTCCACCTCCCACTTTGTGCCCCTGACAAACCCGTGGTTCTCGTCAGGCGGTATCCTCTTCATGCGCTCTACAACCGAAGACTCCTCGTTCGGGATCTCGTGGGTTCCGTCTGGAAGCCTTAGGGTGTGCACAGGCACTCTGTAGTAGCCGAGCTCCCTAAGCACGGATTCATGACTTCTGAGCGCCTCCTCAAGCTCCTCCCTGCCCGCAGGCTTTATCATGTTCACCGTCAGGTAGTCCTCCACCGCGTCGAGCTTAAGCCTGTCCCACACCTCCTCCTTCCACCTCCCAGCAGTCTCTGTGCCTACCTCAAGCCACACGCCATCCCACTTCCTCATAACCTCCCTGTACACGTCGCCGAGCTCATCAAGCCTCCTCCCCTCAAAAGCCTCTATGGGCGTCAGCGGGTACTTCGGGAAGAGGCCGGCAAGCTTCTTCAGCACGCTCAGGAACATGCTCCTGATCCTCCAGGCTCTGTCAATGGTTTTCACCAGATCCTTCCTCACACCCACTATTATGAGCCTCTCCCTCTTCTGGGGGACTCCATAGTGCGAGAAGTCCACAATGTCCGAGAACACTATCTCGTAGCCTTCAGCAGGCTTCTGTGCTGTGCTGTTGCCTATAACCTTCCTGACCTCGTCCCACCTCATGTTCAGGCGGGAGAAGTCCTCCAAAATAACCTTGTACGCGAGCCCCTTGTTGGCGCTGACGAGCCCCGGAACGTTCTCGAAGAGGAAGGCCTTCGGCTGGAGAACGGCCAGAGCCCTCACGAAGTGCGCGTAGAGCCTGCCCCTCTTCACCTCAATACCCCTCCTGTCCCAGTCAGGACCCCTAACAATTGAGAAGTCCTGGCACGGAGGCCCCCCGGTAACTACATCTACCTCCACGTCCTTGAGGGGGGAGAAGTTGACGCGCTCAACATCGCACACGAGAGCCGTGCCCGGCTCAGCCTCAGTCACCCCACTGCACTTCTCCAGCTTGAGCCCGAAGTTCCTGGAGTAGGTCACCACCGCGGGCTCGAGGATGTCGTTTGCGAAGACGATCCTGTAGAGCCCTGTCTGCACAAAGCCCAGGTCGAGCCCGCCGGCGCCGGAGAAGAGGGAGACCACAGTGTATCTGCTCACGCCGGCCCACCGCCCCCGGCGCCCCCTCCCCCCTTAGCGCTCTCAGATACTAGGGACTTCTCGGAGAGCCAGGAGAGCACGATGTTCCTCACAATCTCCGCATCATCCCTGCCCATGATCCCCCTAAAGCGCTCTATGAGGCTCCACTGCTCCTCAGTGAACGTAACCTGAACCCTCTTAACTCTGCCCCCTTCTCTTCTATGTTTCAAAACACACACCATATACACATATGCGACACAGAGTTAATAAGCGTTTCACCTGGAGAGCACCCCCTCTACTCGTCTTCAACCGCGTAACCCTCCATGCATGAGCTATGAAGCTCGATTAGGACCTCCCTCTCCACTTCCCGCGCACTATCTGCATATAGGTCTCTAGAGAGCTGAACCCAGCCCTGAAGGCAACAGTTGTTGCCCTCTCTAGAAGGCGGGGAAACGAGCCCACGCTAAGGCCGTATTTCATCCCACCATCTAGTGGGGGTTCACTAGGGGGCTTCGAACCTCCAGCTCGCACCTGCCAGGATCTTAAGCTGATATCCCTGGAATACCAGATGTTCTAGCTTTCAACCCCGTTGAATGGGTTTAGGTGATAGGTTAGCACGGTGGGGGGTACAAAATTTTTAGCCCCCTAGTCAGGTTAGCTATAAGCTCCCAGCCCTTATAACATGATTCAAGGCCCCCTATGGTGGGTTGAATTAAGCGGTAAGACTGCTAGTAGGAGGTCTGCTAGGAGGCTAGGAGGTCTAGAACTCGTAGGAGGCTTGGCTTGGAGGGTGAGGTTTTGCTAGAGGGTTTCGCTGACGCAGACCCGTGCTAGAGCTGTAGATCCGTCTACCCAGCGTGATCTCAAGAGCTTAAAGCCCCCTCTAGGAGCTCTAGTGCTCCGGTCAGCTTCGACTCGATACCAGCTAGCCCTAGCTCCTCGATCTTACCCCTATGTGTTCTCGCAACCTCAACCGCCGACCTAAGCATCTCTACGAGCTTTAGAGCTCCAGCTACAGCCCTAGCCCTGTTGTTGGGTCTCAGGGATCTAAGCCTTAATGCTAGTTGCTGTGCTCTGCCAGCAAGCTCCTCTACAGCCTCCACCAAAGCCCTCCTAACTAGATCCCTAGCCTTATCATCGTGCGGCCTGACATGGTAGACTTCAAGCTTGTAATATCCAGGTGCTACTAGGTCAAGGTAACCCCTAACCCTGAAACTCTCATCATCAAAACAGGCATAGGTTGACATGTCTACGGGGCCGCAGAGCCTAGAGTACATCATCTCCTTTACAAAAGTGTACTCGTGTGAAGGCTTCCTGTAGGGCTTAGAGCTCCTACCAGACCTCTTGATCTTAACAAACTTAATGTCGAAGCTTAGGAGCCAGAGGCAACCCTCAGAGGCCTCACACTCCTTGAACGAGTAGAGCCTCCTGGAGGCAGAGCTAGTGAGCCTATCGAGCTTTAGAACGTCCCGGAGCTCCTCCAAGCTCTTATACCTGCCGGTGAAACGCCTAGAGCTCAAACCCCTAGTCCAGCCCACAGCTATGAAGCCCAAGCCCATACACCGGAGCTCTCTGGGGAGAGCCGGGGTTTAAAAGCTTATCACTAGTCTACGGGAGACAGGAGGTAAGTCAGCCTGGGAGACTGGCGATAACCTACATTATGCTTAGATATGCTGGCTCCGTAGAGGGGAGATTGCGTATACTTGGAGTAGAGGCTAGAACTGTTTACCTAGGGTAGTTGTTTGAGCATATTGGGGACAGTATACTCAGGGTATTTACCCAGGGTAATCGTCTCATACTGGGGGTAGTATAAGCTTTTGACTACTCAGAGTAATCGTCTTGGCATACTGGCCCCAGTATACCCAGGGTGTGAGTGGTAGCATATACTATCTCCCTTCTACGGAGCTCCGGGAGAAAGGCGATGAAATACAATTACAGAGCATAGTGTATATCATCGCCTTTCTACGAAGCTGGCCATAGCTGGTCTACGGAGCTGGCAAAGCTAGTTTACGTGAGGGGGCCTACAGCTGTAAGCCCCCAACTCCAAGAATATATGCCATCGCCAGTCTCCGAGCCCGGTGGGCTTACGGTAGGCTAAGACTTTCACAGTAAGCCTATGAAACCTACAATAGTATTCTATGCTAACATGTTTTAACTCCCGTTAAGGGGGTTTGATATAGTGGGGGGTGTAAGTTAGTTTTCTGAATTTCAGTAGGAAAAATAGAGGAAAAAGTCTGACCCCCCACTATATCAAACCCCCTTGTACCGGGATATTAGGGGCTGAAGACTACCCACGCCTGATCCTCAGGCCCCTAAACCAAACGACATTATCTCGACTGTACTTGGTGTATCTTGTCGCCACAGTTGTGTAGAAGCTGTTAAGACCCATCGGTGTCAAACCGTTTTCTTTGCACCATTTGACGTAAGCCTCGTAGAGCTCCGTCCCTTTAACCCTGCCGTCGGGATCATCTATTACATATCCTGATTCAAGGAATCTTAAAGCTGTGTTAGCCATCTTGGTCAAGTACTCCAATTTTTCTTCATCACTCCTTCTCCGTATCTCCCATCCCCTCTCTTCGAGCTTAACCCTGCACCACAGCAAAAACTTAAATACCTCTAGCGGGTTCACTCTGTACTCCTTGACTGGTTTGAAGCCTTCTGGGGCTCTCATGAAAACCAAGCTGAGCCTTGATATGAAAGCTGCCAAAGTTTCTCCGCCCTGTTCGTAGAGAATGGGGGGATCATTCATTGTGAATAATGCAACCTTCAAGCTTCTAATTCTAACTGCCGGTTTATGTTTTCTCTCGACATGTATGAAGTCGCTTTCTCCGACAATGTTGTTTATTATATCGAGGTTCTTGAGGACCACGTCGCCCCTCTCGCTATAAGCTAGAATGTGCTTGCCCACGAGGGCTTGCAAGCCGAACTGGTAGCCGGTTATCGATCTAAGGCTAACGGCGGCTACGAGGGGTTCTAGTGGTTTCACCAGGTTAAATAATAAAGTGGATTTGCCCGAATTAGACGGGCCTACGATGAATGTTACGAGTTTGCTCCTATGGGGTGCCAGCCATGCTCCAAGGCTGTCAACCAGATACTCCCGGTCATCATCCTCGAAGTGGGCCCTCCAACTTTTATATATAGTGTTCTCTCTAACATCGTACGAGCCCTCCCTGATAGCCTTAAGCTCTTCAGCGGAGATGCTAATGTTAAGCTTGTAGGTGAAGTAGTACTCGCTCTTATCGAGCAGCTTGAGCTCCCTAAGGTCTAGGACTGCGTTTGCAAGCCTCACTTTATCCCAGGGGTTTACCTCGTGCCAGCTCGTAGTCCTACTTGTGGAGTATAACGCTAACTCTAGATCCCCTATTATGCTTTTCCTAACAAGCCCCGCCTTGATCAGGGATCCCACAACAGGCCTCAGCACGTCCTCAACCGGCCTTAAAACGTCCCCGTCTAAGGCGTAGACCTCTGGCTCCCCGTTCACATCTGAAGCGGGGAGCCTCACAAAATCGAAATACCTGACTATGACATCGAGTACCCTCACAATCCTACCTTTAGAGTCCATCTCCTCGAACTCCTGCGGATTAACGAGATCAACAATCCTATCCTTCAACCAGTTAACCCTATCGTGAAAATCTACGGGAGCTAGATCCCCACTCTCCACCTGTACCCAGCCAGCTAGGAGCTTTGATAGCTCTACATCTACCCTTGATAGCTCTTCATCAAGCTGTAGCAGTCTGTCAACCCATAACCTAATCTTCGATGAGTCAGCGTACCATATGTGCTTTAGCAGCTCCTCGAGCTCAAACCTCGCGGGGCCGATAACATCCGGCCTTAAATACTCTGCGAGCTCCCTACACCAGGTTCTAAACCTATAGCTGGTTGCCTCGACACACTCATCCTTAACCCTGAAGGCGTAGATCTCGTACCGGTAGCCCAGAACCCTCTCAAGCTCCC
>Ga0326760_1001448_pt1 | contig 10609 bp, 9 predicted proteins | sample GCREP_S_FD_207668 | JGI IMG/M metagenome (GOLD analysis project Ga0326760, IMG submission 207668) | Hot spring sediment microbial communities from Geyser Creek Basin, Yellowstone National Park, WY, United States - GCR.EP_S | ecosystem: Environmental > Aquatic > Thermal springs > Near-boiling...
GATCGTAGTCTACGGGTATCTTGAGGGGGTAGCGGTAGGCCACCGCCACAACATCTGGTGGCATCATGCTGGAGGCGTAGGCGATTGTCGAGTAGTAGCAGAGGCCCACGGAGAGTGCCACGAAGAATAGGAAGACTCCCGTGGCGATTGCGAGGTCTACGTACTCCTCCACCCGCTCGCACCCCGGCCTTGGAGGAGAGGGTTAAAAAGAGGCAACGACCATCTCCCGAAGGTTCGGGAGATGGCCGTCGCAGGTCGCAAGATGTGCAGGTGTCCAGCAGTTGCTGGACAGGTCGATGAGCATTCCACTCTAGACCCAGCCCATCATAGCCCCCACGAAGAGCTCAAGCACGACGATCAGGCAACAGATGACGGCATCTCTAAAGCCCTCCCCCAGCTTGAACGACGATATCTTCCCGGCTATGAGGCCACAGATGATCGCGGATGTCGCTATCCCGAACATTATCTGGCTCGCTATGTAGGGCATGTTCTCAGGAGTTATCGTTATCAAGAAGGGCATGGAGGCGAGGGCCTGCTGTGAAGTCGTCATGGCGCTCAGCTTCGCAAGCATCGGCAAGACGAAGCCCATCAAGGCGAGGGCTATGCCACCCGCGAGGCCGACGCCGAATATCACCATCCACCTGTTGAGCGAGACGCCGCTCCTGTACTCGCTCACGGAGTCAACGTGCTCTCTGAACGCCTCAGCCAGACCGTCGAAGGCCTCCGCCCTAGCACCCAGCTCTTCTAAATCCCTCACCAAGTCGAGGGCTAGGAGTGCTGGCTTCGGAAGCAAATGCGCTATGTCTTTCAGCGCCTTCTCGAAGCCGCTCAGCCTCGACTTGTTCACGAGCAGTTTCAGGAACCTGTCGAAGAGCCTTCCGTAGACTCTCGTTGAAAGGTACTCCAAGGCCTTGAAGGGGCTCGAACCTCGCCTAACCTCGTCGGCTAGGTCTCTCAGGAAGGCCGGTAGCTTCTCTATGACCTCTGTCAGGGCCGTGTCGTGCCTCTTCCACTCCACGTAGGCCGGTACTGCGAAGCCGAGGCAGGAGATCACGACTGCAAGCGTCGGCGCGAACCTCATTGCGAGGGGTAGCTTGAAGAGGCCGAGGCTCGCGCAAATCCCCAAAACCATGCCCAAGGGTAGCCACTTCATTAACGGTTTGAGGTAGATGGGCGAGTAATGTTGAGGGGCCACGTCGGGGCACATGGTGTCCGCCACGATTATCAGCATCCCACCCATCATCAGGAGGGCTAGGGAGAAGAGGGAGACCATCATTCCAATCTGTTGCGACGCTAGGAGCATGAACATGGTGTAGACCGCGACCGGCATTATGCAGAACATTGAGGTGACGGCTGTGGCCAGAGTGCTCATCCTGTTCCCCATGGCTTTGAACGACGACTTCAGAGCGTTGAGCGCCTGAACGTGCAGATCGCGGAAGGCTTGGGCTGGGGAGCCTCCGGTCCTCTCCAAGAAGGCCATGGTCGTGAGGAGCTGCCTCCACACCCCGCCTATCGGCCTGTCAGCCTCCTTAGAGAAGACCGTCGGCAGGGGCTCCAAGGTTATCGAGGCGTCCCTGAAGAGGCGCTTGAGCTCGAAGCTCACGTGCGGTAGGGTCAGCTCCTTCTCCTTCAAGCGACTCGCTATCTGGATGGTCGAGAGGCCCGCCTGTGCGTATGCGTCCGCTATTAGGACGGCCCAGTAGCTCTCCTCCGCCAATCGCTTCAGGTGGGACTTGTAGTCCCTGTAGGGCTTCGTGTAGAGGAAGAGGACTATGACCGGAAGCGCTAGCGTGATCAGGGTGATGTGGATCGGGAATGCTGGCAGGGGTAGCTGGGGCGCTAGGCGCTTCAAGAAGGAGAGCACGACGAAGATTATGGCTGGGAGGAAGGAGTAGGCGAGGGCCCTCTTAAACCTCTGGTAGAGCACCTCGGGGTCTTGGAACAGGTAGTAGCGACAGGCTTCCTCGAAGAGCTTCCTCATGTGAAATAAGGCCTTAAAAAGAGGATGAGATGAGGCCCTCTCTTAAAGAGCTCTTAGGGGAGGAGTTCTCCCGAACCTCCGGGAGACGGCGCGACCTGCGGGGCTGTGGTTGGAGTTGAGGGCGAGGCAGGTAACGAGACGAGCAGTTGCTCAGCTTTTACAGCCTCCTCAAGCCTCGCAATCAGGCCCTTCGGATTGCGGTAGAACTCGATGAGGGCCTTGAGCCACTCGCTAGGCTCCGAAAGCCTCTCCCTAACCTTCGGAGTCGCAGTCACCAAGCTGAGGAACCTCGCGCGCAGCCTCCAAGAGGCCTCTATCTCAGCCTCGCTCTTCAAGCTCCTCTCAGCAATGAGTTTGAACACGGGCCTCGGGTCCTCGACCACAACCCTGTCCTTCTCCAATACATACTTCGCCACCGTTATGTACTTGGGCCTGTACTCCTCGTCCAAGCCTTCCACGAAGTAAACCGCCTTCACCCTCCTCAGCCTCTGCCCCTTCGCTTGGAAGAGGCCCATGTGAGCTAGAACCCTCAGCTCCGCCGCCAAGGCCCTCTCCACTCCCAAGTCCTTCAGCCTCCCGAAGAGGGCTTCCGGCGACTCCGCGTGGATGGACGCTAGGCCTCCCTGCCCAATGCCCAGCGCCTGCCCGAAGACCTTCGCCTCCTCTCCCCTAATCTCGTTTATGGTTATGTAGTCGCAGTCGTACCTCAGCAGGTGCTTCACGAGGTCCATCATGGTTATCGCGCCCTCGCTCGCAATTCCGTAGCCAGCCCTCTCGTACATGAGAACCTTGCCCGGGTGGGGAACGTCCATCTCGGGGATGTCGCAGGCGATCCCAATTCGGGCCTCCGGTGGCAGGAGCATCGCAACGGCGTTGATCAGAGTCGTCTTCCCTGTGCCCAGACCGCCAAAGCTCATGAGGGCTAGCTTGTGCTCTGAGGCTATCCAGAGGAGCGCCATGGCCTCGGGCGAAATGACCCCCGTCGCAAGGTAGAGGGGTGGAGTCCAAGGCCTCTTGGGGAACTTCCTTATGACGAAGCTTGAGCTCCTCGCCACCTCACCCTCTCCCAGCGTGAGCGCCGCCCTGTCGCCGGTCGGCAGGACCACGTTGACCTGAGGCCTGAAGCGCGATATCGACCTCCCTCCCCTGTAGGCTAGGAGCCTCACCATCTCGTCGAGCTGTTCCTTCGTCAGGTAGATGTTCGTCGGCATCCTCCCGTACTTTCTATGCGTCACGACCACCGGTCTATCGGGCGAGTCGCAGGCTATGCCCTCCAAGTTGTCGTCCATGACCAATGGGTGCACGACCTTGTAGCCCACGACCTCCCTCTGGATTAAGTACCTGAGGGCTCTGGTCTCGTAGTCGTCCCCCTTTATGCCTAGGGCGTCGAAGATCCTCGTCAGGCCGCCTTCAACGTCCTCGGGCCTGACGATGTACAAGAGCACCTCGTCTATCAGCCTCTGGGCCTTGTAGAGGGTCTCCTCGCTCACCTTCGGATCTTCCACCACGTACCTGTAGCCCTCCCTCCCCTCGACTATTGTGACCCTAGCGAAGCCGTCCGGCGTGTAGGAGTCGAGCTCCTTTCCCTCGTAGTCCTCTCCCCTCGCCCTCGTGATGGCTATCCTCAGCTTGAAGTCCGGCGGTAGCTTGAAGATCTTCTCAGTCGAAGAGGGCTTCTCTCCGACCTCTGAAGCTCCCGACTCAGACTTTCGCTTCAAGAGGCTTGAAAGGATCGAGAGCTCCAGCTTCATGTATTGGCCTGCTTAAAAGAGGTAAAGAAAATTGGGTCGGCTTACATGTCTTCGCGTTTTCGCATGTGTCGTGGGCGTCGTGGCGTCGTAGGAGTCGTCATTGTGCTGTTGTGGTGTCGCTAGCCTGAGAGGCAGGTGACTGTTACTGGGTAGTTCTTTATGATATCTCCTGAGAACTTCACCTGCACGATGACGAGGTATGACTGGCCAGCAGAAGGAGCGCTACCGAGGGTTCCTTGGAGGCTCCTCTCGCTACCCGGAGGTATTGGAAAGCCCAAGCCTCCTTGTGGTGGGTTCAACGAGGCCGAGCCGAGGGCCGTAGTGCTACCCTTTGGATAGACTGTCGCGCTCACGCTAGTTATGTCCACCGAGCCGGTGTTCCTCACGTTCACGAAGATCATTTTATTGCTGTAGAGGGCCACTCCGCTGACCATAGCGTCTGCTGTCTGCGCCTGCTGGGCTATCATTGGGACTACCTGTGATGCTACGAAGCCTGCCACCGCTATTGTCGCCACGAAGAGTATTAGGAACTCAGCCGACAGCTTCACTCCCCACACCTCACGTGAGTCGAGGGCTTAAAAGGGGCAGAGCGCTTGGGCAAGGGCTTGGACAAGAGCGCTCTCAAGTCCTGACCTCCTCCCCGCCCTAAAGGGCGAGGGTTCCCTCAGGGCGGTTCGGTTCCCCACATCTATTCGGGGCTACATCTGTAAAAAAGAAAGGAGGTTGGAGGTTGAGGGCTCTTCGAGGCTCGCTTGGGCGCTCTAGATGCTCTTCACTACGTCGGTCACGTCCTTGGAGACTACCTTGCCATCGGCGAACGTGCAGGTTATGGTTATCGTCACGCGCTCGCCGACAGCCCCTATGGTGCCTGTACCTGCCGTGATCACTATCTGAGCCATGTCGCCGGGCTTTATCGGCTTAGTAGCGGAAATGTCAGAACCGTCAGCGTACTTGACCGTGAGAGCAGTCGTCCCCTTCCTGGCCGCGACGCCCACTATATCGACGGTCGCCAAGTTCTTTATCATCACATACATCCTGTCGGGCTTGCACTGTTGCACCTGCGCTGTGAAGTCAGGCGTGCCGGTCATTGAGCCGCCTATGTAGCCCATAGCCCAAGCGGCGACGGCGCCGACTATCGCTATCGTCACTACTAACAGTATTACAGTCTCTATGCTTAGCTTCACCTTTTGGGCACCTCGCGTAAATAGCCTCGCTTAAAAAGGGGAGAGCTCGTCAACTGATGGCCGAGGAGCGATGTTGGGCGCGAGCTGGGTGGGAGGCGGGTCTCAAGGACTAAGAAGGGCGAGAGGTAGAGGTCAGGTAGCGGTCATCTTCCTCATCTCCCGAACCTTCGAGAGAAGGTCGGAGAAAGAGGATACGACAAGAGAGCAAGGAGGAAAAGCGCGCAAGCGCGAGCTCCAAGAGCTCTAACGCTTTAGTGCTGACCTCCTCCCGCTCTAAAGGGCGAGGCTTGTCGTTCGTCCATGAGAGAGCTACTCTCTAGGACAGGTCGAGCACTATGTTGAGCGCGATGTTGAGCGTGAGCTGAGTAACGAGAGAGCTTCCGAGAGCGAGGACGCTCTGATTCCAATTCTCTTGCTCATCACCTCCACGATTATCCTCTCCAACGCATCGTAGCCGTAGTCGAAGAACTCTCTGAGGAAGCGCGTGAAGGCCTTTGAGCCCTCGGGCCTTCCAAGTGCTTCCTCCACCTTCAAGCCAGCCCTCTCCTCGAAGTAGTAGTAGAGGGCCTTTGTAACGCTCTCGCCCAGGACGCTCCTCAGCCCCTCGTCGAGGGCCTTGAAGGCCAGACCTGCGAGCTCGTCCTCGTGATCGCTTTCTCGGCCTTTCAACCCTCCCCCTTTCAACTCCCCCACTTCCCCTTCTTCGTCGTCCTTCGCTTCGTCGTCGCCTCCTCCGCCGTCCCGCCCTCTTTCGTCGTCCCCTCGGCCTGCCTCGCCAGCATCGTCAGTCCCCTCAACAAGGACAGGAGGTCGCCTCGCCCTCCCAGCCCTCTCAGCTCTTCGTCCCCGACCCCCATGTTCTTCAGCCTCTCCCTGAGGAGCTCCGCGATTTTCTCCTCGTACTTCGGCGATGCCTCCTTGAAGTTCTGCCTCAGGAAGGATATGACGAGCTCCGGCTTTGCGAGGAGGCTCGGGTAGCCCCTCAGCACCTTCACGAAGTTGTTGAGCGTCGTGTAGAAGGCCTCCGCTAAACGGCTGCCCAGCATCTCCTCCAAGCCTTCCCTAATCGCGTCCTCGACTGCCTTCTCGACATCTCCTCCAACGCCCTCGACGCCCGTGCTCGCCCTCTGCACCACGAGTCGAGCCACCCCCTCTCACCCTCACCTTCTCAGCCTTCTCGTTTCTCGTCCACCTCCCACCCTCGCCTTCAGCCCTCATCCCCCGACCCAAGCATAGCTACCGTCGGAGCTTATTGCGACGACGACCCCTCCCACTGACGAGATCCCAGTCTTCGAGATCGGCTCCTCCTCGCTCAGGCCCGAGGAGCTCACGACTATTTTGCCCGGCTGCACCTCGACGATCGCGTTCCCCACGTAGACGACTTCGGAGCCCCTCAGCTCGTTGATATCGCCCGCCAGCCTCTTCGCCACGTTGTCCGCCTGCATCCTAGAGACCGCGTGGACCTGTGGTGCTAGGAGGGTCACGAAGGTCGCCACCATTATCGTGGCCAGCATTGAGCCTATCATCGCTGAGATAGCCCTCATGTAAGGCCTCGCTTAAAAGAGGGATTGATTCGAAGGATGCAAGGAAGAATGCAAGGAGGAGTTCAAGAGAGTATTCAAAGGAGAATTCAGGGATTTATTCAGGGCTTGATTCAGGGGTTTTGCGAAGGGCTCCACGACCATCTCCCGGAGGTTCGGGAGATGTGGGGGTCTATCCGGCGCTCACTGCCTCACCTTCTCCCGGAGGTTCGGGAGAAGGCCGTGAGCAACGCTTAACGACGGCGAGCCCCACCGTCGAGCGCGATGGCCATGATGGCCTTCAAAACCGTCCGGCAACTGCCGGACTGCTTGATGTGCGCTCCGCACGGTTAGCCGTACGGTTAGTCGCTCGGTCGTTTCCGCGCTCGCTTGATTGAAGACCATGCGCAGCCACGGCCTTCGCACGCTCATGTCTCGAAGCTTCGGGAGATGGTCGTGGGGCGCTCTCCTTCCTCGCCATCAACCTCTCCAGCAACTGCCGGACGTCCCGAAAAGCTCGCCATGATCATCTCCCGAAGGTTCGGGACAAGGCCATCGAGCCCCAGCTCCCCTTTTAAGCCAGTCAAAATAGCGCGAGAGGTGCGAGAGGTAAGGGGCAAGGGGCGAGAACCGTGGGAACGCAGAGGGCAACGCAAAGAACGAGCACGAGCTTGAGGGACCTCTTGAGGAAGTGCGAAGAAGTAGTCGCGGTCCTCGACGAGGCCTCTAGAGAGCTCGACGATATGGAGGCGAGGCTAAGGCGTTGCTCTTGGAGGCTGGCAAGCCTAAAAGACGAGGCTATGAAAGTTGAGGAGGTTGAAGGGGCCTCTTTGAATAAGGCTCGCTTGGACAAAGCCTCCGACATGCTTAGCAAGGCCTCCGCTAGGCTCTTGAAGCTCTCGGAGATGGTTGATAATGCGTGCTTTGAGGTGAAGGCCTTCGCGATAGAATGCTCACGAGTAGCCCGAGAAGCTTAAGAGAAGACTAGGAGATAGTTATCAGTAATGCTTAAACCAATATAGGAGGTGCTCCCGCGGCCCTTACGAAAATCGCTGGCATGACCTCCTTGACTAATAGTGCTGGCACCACAAATAATGTAAGGCCTTCAACCACTTGAAAGCCCATTTTCTCAGAAAGCTCTTTCTCATGCTCCTCGACGTAGTTGGCATGTTTCCTAGGCGCGTTTGTGATCACGACGAGGGAGAAGTCCTTCACGCCCTTAGCCTTATATTCATCGATGTAAGGCCTCAACCTCTTAGAGAGCTTATCATAGTACTTCTCAACACCCTCGCTCTCGTAGTGCCCGACCTCGGACTCCACGAACATGACCGCCTCGATCTTCTCTTTGCCCTCAGCGCCTCTGCCACACTCTTCAATGATCAGGTCTGGCCCTTTTTGAGAACCCTTAGATGCCCTCACTCTCCACCCAAAGACTTGTGCAATTGCTTTGATGTAGTCTATAGAGTAGTTGTGGAGAGTTTCATAAGGTTCTTCCTTTCGAGGACTGCTTGGCACTTAGTACCACCCTTTTTATTAAAAATTAAATCCTCTTAACTTAACCACCTTCCCTCGTTAACCATTTAGTGAGAGGTGGTATGTCATTTTGTGAGGCCTTTCTCCTCTTTCTCTTTCCCTTTCTGCGTTTTGGAGCTACTTCTACCTCCACTTCGGTTCCAGGCCTGACTTCTCTACCAGCGCCCTTGATCCTCCTCTCCATCATCTCCCAAGCGTAGTTCCATAGCCCATCCACATCAACTGTAAGTCCTAACGCCTCAGACACCTTGCTGTCTATAGCTCTAAATATTGGCCTAAGGGCCTTGAACATCTCAAGCTTGGCACCCCCTTCTTCCTCTCCTTCTCTAAAGCTTGATGAGTTCGAGCTTTTGGTGATGAATTGTCGAGCCATGGAGTCTAAGTCGTCGAAGAGTTTTGCTAGGTCGTCCACGTAGTTCTTGTTGAGGCGCTTCACGTCTGGTATTGGCATTCTCTCAACGACGTTTACCTCCAGCCCTAGGGGTCCTTTAGCGATGTACCTAGCGTTCTGCTCAAGCCATAACCAATTGAACGTAGAGTTGAGGTAGGCCAGTATCGCTTTGAGCTCCACCTCATTTAGCTCGACATCTTCCTTCACGTCATCTATGATGTTGTTATAAGCCTCATTAAAGTATGAAGGGTCATAGACTTCATTGCCTACCTTGACCTTAACTCTTGGTATGAGAGCTATTATGGCATCGTAAGTGACAAGAGGCATCGCAACTAAGAAGAATTGAGGATGGTACCGAGCCTGCCTTATCGCCATTACCGGCGTCGGTATGTAACCTCCTAAGTCGTACCATCCATAGAAATATGGCCTTCCCGCTCTCTGTCTAGCCTTGCATGCCTCTGCTTCACTACATATTCTGCCGCCTCCCCTAGTCTTCCTGATCTTCGTCCTACACTCAGTCTCGCCCCACTTGATGTAGCTCTGCAACTGTGGTGGAAGCCTCTCCCTAGCCTCATGTAATACCAAGATGTAGGCATTAGCACGACCTCCCTCTCCCCTCTTCCTTATCTCTTCCCAATCCTCATTTGTGAAGGTAAAGGTCTTCACGTACTTAGAAGCTGTTATTGCTGGGACCAGATACGGCCTTATTGCCTCCTCAAACCCTTCGACCTTCTCATTCCAGTCAGCAATTTTCCCCTCACTAAAATAGAAGAACTCCTTAGCTCCTAAGTTACGAACCCCGCTTACTACACCCCAACTTGTAAGACAAAGGTAAAGCGCATTACCATAAGACGGTTTGAACCATTCGCCTACCCTTATCATTAGGGGGTTTGCTTCCAAGCCCTTTACTACATCCTCAACGCTCTTGAAGAAGAGGCTAATCCATTTCTTATCTCTCGGGATTTCGGATTGCTTCACAAGCCCGTACCAAATTCCATGTTCTTCTCTGCACTTTTCTAGAACCTTTTCATTGAAGCCGTAGTTGGGCGTGATCGAGTCCTCGATGAGCTTTAATATTGTGTCAAGCTTCGTCTCCACTTCCTTGTTGCTTAGCTTGCTGTCTATGGGCGGTATTCTGACGAGGAGGACTTCATTGTTGTCACGAGCGCTTTTGTCGGGCTCTTTTTCAGCTAAGACTATGACAGTTGATATCAAGGCTTCGAAGAGCCTGTAAGATATGTCTATTAGGGCCCTTATCTTATAGTGGTCTAAGAGAAACCTACCGAAGTCAATGCCGTAGTCTGTTTGAAGCCACATGTTCGAAATTATCATTCCCAGTCTTCCGCCGTCTTTGAGGAGGTTCTTGGTAGCGTGGAGAATCCAGTAAACGTAGATGCCGGGTTCTCGTCCCCTCTTTAAGTCGGCAATTAGGTCATAGTTTTTGGCGAGGTCTCCGACCTTCTCCTTTATGAGTTCTTGAGTTTCATCGGGTATCTCGACCCACCTAGTGTATGGTGGGTTGCCCACTATAGCGTCGAACTTCTCCTCCTCTTTGACTTCAAGGGAGAAGTAGTCCCTGCACGCCACGTTAAGTTCTGAAAACGGGCACCTCGGCTCCATGAGCATCAAGTGAAGCGCTGTCAACTGAGTTGCGAATGCGTTGATATCAACTCCATAGAGCTTCCTCAAGATCTCTTGGTGCTCGTTTAGGCCGTTTCTACACGAGGGGTAGCTCTCGCCGTAAACCTTGTTGAACATCTCGTAGAGGAGCCTTTTATAGGCCTCTATCAGAAAGGTCCCTGATCCACACCCGCCATCTAGGATTTTGTCCCTCTCCGACCTTATGCACCATTTTGTGATCAACCTAGCAACAGCTGGTGGAGTATAGAACTCTCCAAGCTGGTGTCTCTCGCTGGGGGGTATGAAGCTCTCATAGACGAACCCTATTATGCCTGAGAGTCCTTTAAGCGCCTCTTTTACAGCGTCGGCTACCTCTATTAGTGCGTTGATCCTTCGAAGAGCCTCCAAACCCTTAAACATTATTTTATCGTAGAGGCCCGTCTCGAAGAGGGGTTTGAAGTCCCGGACATGTATCCTCTTCTCTATCTTATCAGAGGCTATTGTGAAGAACTCATTCAAGGCTTTGATTATATCATTAGAGTCTTTAATCTCCACCTTTTTATCATCGATCTCAATGACATCACCCAAGGGTTTGAGACTCGGTATGTCGTGGTAATGTAGCTCTAGGA
>Ga0326760_1001450_pt1 | contig 10588 bp, 8 predicted proteins | sample GCREP_S_FD_207668 | JGI IMG/M metagenome (GOLD analysis project Ga0326760, IMG submission 207668) | Hot spring sediment microbial communities from Geyser Creek Basin, Yellowstone National Park, WY, United States - GCR.EP_S | ecosystem: Environmental > Aquatic > Thermal springs > Near-boiling...
AGCGCGTGATTGAGAGAATTAAGGAGGGCGGGGAGGATCCGGCTAGGTACGAGTGGTTCCTGCAGATGCTCAGAGAATTTTACCCGCTCAGGACTGCCGGCTTCGGCATAGGCGTCGAGAGGCTGACGAGATATCTCTGCGGGCTGAGGGCCGTCTGGGAGGCGAGGCCGTACCCAAAGGTTGCCGGGATTGCGCCAACGCCGTGACTTGCAGCGGGCCGGGGCCGAGCTAGAGCGCACTCTGACGGACCTTTTTGCGCGCATTAATGAAGGAGTTGGTGCCCCGGCCGGGATTTGAACCGGGTCACGGGCTCTGTATAACTGGGGAGTAGGCCGGGACGCGCTTGCTAAACTGCGGTATCAATAAAGTTTATTAACTCTATGAAGGATCTTACTGCGGCTCCACAGACGTGGAGGAGGTCAAGGAGTAGGACATGTCAAGGATGGGATATCACGTGACGCGCTACGTCTGCAGAGAATGCGGCGGCCGCTTCAACCACTATGCGGGCAGGGAGAGGGAGTTCGTGCTGAGGGTCAAGCCTAGGCGGCGGGGGTAAGTCTCTTGTAGAGGTTGTAGAGCCATGCTATCGTCTCGAACCTCACGCGGAGTAGCTTGCGGTACTCCTCGCTGTTTTTTGCCTCTCGGCCTCCGCTTTGGATCCTCTGGTTTATTGTCAGCTCCAGCTCTAGGAGGTCTGTCTTGCCGAATATCTCGCGTCTTATGGACGTGAGGGAGAGCGGGCCCTCTACATGTTTCTCCAGCTCCTTGGCGAGATTGATCACCGCATTGCGGTTGAACCACGGCGGCAGCCTCGCCACCTGTAGTCTCCGGTCCTCGCCGAAGTAAACGACGGCCTCCGCGAGTCTGTCTGCCGCCCGGCGCACTGCCTCCTGCAGAGCCTCTCCGGCCGTGGTGTGTTCTGTGGATTTCCCTGCGTCGTGTACGTAGAAGCCGTCGCCGAACTGGTCCACCGCTACTATGTTAGGCGGCGTCTTAGGCACAAGAACCTCCGCCTCCCTTATCTTTGCGGGGACGGCGTCGCAGAGGTAGTACACAAAGCGCGCCGCGGCTCTTCTCAGCTCCTCCACCGATACGCCGTGAAGCGCCTCGGGCTCCTCCTTCTCGATGAGCATCTTCATGTATTCGTCTAGCTCTTCCTCCTCTACGGCTCTCTTCAGCGTTTCACACGTCAGCGTCTGGCCGCCGACCTCGATCGGCCTCATCTCCCTCAGCTCCTTTAGGAGGCCCACGGGCTCGGCCTCCCATATCTTCAGCAAGTTGCCCCAAGAGAGGCTGTACCTCACGAGGTTCGTGTCGATGCGGAACCTCTTCCTGAGGACGGCGAGGAGGAACAGCATGGCTCTGTCTACCCAAGCCAGGTCATTGGGGTCCAGCTCTACGGCGTATGCGTAGGTGAAGAGTTCGTAGCCGTGCGGCTTCTTCGGCTCGTAGACCTTGATCTTCTCGACTACGTAGCTGTACATTACCTCGTCGCCTATTTTGACTGGATGCAACTTGCGGGACTCCACGTACCAGTATAGAGCCTGCGGCACTACCTTCCCCCTCACGAAGCCGCCTTGGCCGAACAGAAGGTCGGTCACCACCTTGGACCACACCTTCCCCCTCCCCACGTCCTCCGCGAATTCCCGCAAATCGCACGATCTTTCTCTCGTCTCCTCGGGAGGTAGCCTGCGGCAGAAGTCTTGGTATTTACGGACTGCCTCCCTGAGCCAGCCTGGGATCCTCACGGGGCTGTCTCTGCAGGTGAACGGGACATTCCAGAGGTCCTTCAGCGCGTCTGCCCCCACCTCGCATAGGTACTGGTCCTCTCTGCTTTTTACCAGCCTAAGCACTATCGCATCTGTGGAGGGGTCCAGCGACCCCGGCTGGAGGTACTCGACGTAGTCTCTCCACGGGATTCTCTCCTCGAGGGCTACGTCGTCCGGCGCCACGACAGCCGAGGCCTCTCCTAGAGTGGTTGTTCTGCCGAAATCGGCCAGTCCGCGCGGAGGCGACGTCGAGCGCGGGCGCGGCTGGAGATAGCAGGTAGAGGCGGCGCTCGGCTTCCGGTCCGTAGCCACGGCGGCGTAACAAAGCGTAAAAACGCCGTTGCCAAATATGGAGCTCAACGGCATAGGTCTCAGAGCAGAGAAGCCAGCCATCGCAATAAAGTGTACAGATAAAGTATATAATTACATACGGTAAATTATTATATTTAATATCAAAATAGTGTTATACTTATTAATTTAAATTGTCATAATATATTTTTATTTGGTTTATTTAAGTCAATATTTTGAAACGAAATATTAAACTTAATCTATATATATTTATTTTAGAGAAAGTTTAAATATAGAGTCTTTGCGAGGATTATGGACCTTGTAGTGTTTGTGATTTTCCTTAAGGCCTTATCGCTTCATTTCAATGCCGCAGGTCTCTCCTCGACAACCCTTGCCGTAGAGCCGCCGGCAATGCAGCTCGGCAACGCCGTTTCTCCCTCAGAGGAGGGAGGGCAGTACAGCCCCGGTGGTCACCTTGCGATACCCCCTCAATCTGGCGACCCACAGGCTCAAGCCACGTGGCGATTCAACTGGGACGTCTCTATCGGTGTTATCCAAGGTACTATAGGGCTTACTATCACGTATCGGGTCAACGTTGACGTGAATGTTGAGAACCTAAACAAGTGGCTACCCGCATCAGATTCCTCATTAGAAGTGAGGTACTCGGCCTCAGGCGGAGTTTTGAGCTATACGATCAGCTGGAATGGGCAGGATATATACAGTGGTGATATACAAATCAAACCTGGAGAGCAAGTGGGGCCTGTAGATATCGACCTGGCATCATTTATAGGAGTATCACTGGCAAAGTTGCGGCTCTATGGGTCAGTCAATGTATTTGCTGACACCACTGTCCAGGGCGCTACGCCGCAGACCTTCGGCGGTTATGTTCCCACCAGTACTACCCTCGTTCCCAGCTCAGATGTACAGTTGGACACAATATTTTATATAACTCCCACGATACGACTACAACTGAATACGCCTATTGGTAGCCCACAAAAAGATTTTCCGCTCCAGCGCGCGCAAGGTGGCCAAGTAAGTCTCAAGATAAATAGAGTTATACTGCACTCTAACTGCGGCACTTGGATTAGTCTGACCACGAGCAGTCCGCCGTACAAGCCGCCTAGGGTGTTAACCCCAAACGAGACTACTGTTTGTGTGCTTTCTAGAGTTCTTGAGGAGAAGCAAACGGCGGCAGGTTATGAGATCTATGCCGAATACATTAACCCGACGGCCACGACGTCTTGGCAACCGTCTTCTATCGTGGTTGCCCACACCGGGCCTGGGTCGAGTGCTTCCCAGATTGGTGTGTGGCAGATAGCGCTTTGGGCTGTAGTCGGCGTGGCGGCGTTCTTGGCGGCCTATCTGCTTACAGGGTTTATATTTAATCGGCGGGGGGCAAAACTTAAATAATATTGAGATATAAAAGGTATGCGGGCTGGTTTGTTGCTTGGCGTTATGGCTGTGTCAGTTCTACTTCTAGGTCAAGGCGTCCAAGCTCCGAATTTCTATATCGTGAATGTGCAAGGCCAGCCGACGACGACCTTCTACCCGGGCGACGTGGTTCTGCTCAGGGTAGCCCCCTTCGGCACTTTCGCAGGAAAGTTGGCGATATACTACATAGGACCCACGGGAGCCCAGTCGCAGGCAATGAGCTACGTCTACTGTGGATCCAACGTGTTAGCTACAACACAAGACATCCAGATACTTCCTGTAACCCAGCAGTCGCTGGCGGGTAGGTATACGCTGTATGTTGCCGTGTATGATTGTGCCAACAATCACGTGAGGACTGTACAGCTGGAGTTCTATGTTTATACGTCGCAATCTCCGCCGCCTGGGATAGATCCAACTCTGGTGGCGGCACTCATAGCAGTGGTCGCGGCTTTGGCTGGAGTGGGCTTGGCTCTGGCTAGGCAGAGGGCGTCGTCTTCTTCACGGCAACAGTCCCAGCCGCAACAATCGGCGACGCCTCAGCGTCCCGTTGCTCCGGCGGTCTCTCAACCTGGCTCTACCCAGGTGCTTTCCCAGGGAGCGCGTCAGCCGCCGTCTGAGACCAGGTTGGGGAGTCCGCTTGCTTTCTTCGAGTTGCCCAGCGGATCCTCTATACCGATCACCGAGTCCAGCACTGAGTTCGGCCGCGACGACTTCAAGCCCTACCTCCCGCCGGAGACTGTCCAGTTTATCTCTGCTAGACACTTCAGGATATATTACGCTGGCGGTCAGTGGTATATCGAAGACCTGGGCTCCACCAACGGCACGCTTCTCAACGGGCAACAGATAAAGGGAAAGGGGCCGCAACCGCTCAAGCCGGGCGACGTGATATCGCCTGCAGGCGTGATAAGGCTCCTCTTCAAACCCGGCTGAAAAACTCGGTTTTTTCTGAAAAACTTATATATTTATGTTATGCAGAATGACATGAACAAAGGCATTGTAGCCGCTGTCGTTTTGTTAATTGCCGCGCTGATATATGGAGCCAAACAAGAGCCGGTAACCGCTGGCACACCTAGTTACTCTTCAACGACTTCGACAACATCCTCGTTAAACTACTCTTATATAGTTGATATAAAGTCAAAGATCAACTCGCTAAATGGGTCAGTGATAACAAACTACCGTACCCTCGCTTCCTCGATTTCCGAAGTCCGGTCGAGAATCGACCATATTAACCAGTCGGTTGCCGACTTGAGTAAGTCGGTGGCTGAGCTGAACGACGCTGTACGCTCTATGTATTCGCAATTGAGGCGGCTTGAGGATAGGCTAGGCTCTGCCTATCTAGCTCTCGCGGTCTCTCTGGCAGTGTCGGCCGTCTCGCTGGTGGTGGCGGTCATGGCGTGGCGCAGATCTTCGCGGCACTCCGCTGGCGGGTACGACGTCTGTGGGTGACATGCAACGCGGCGGCCTGCTCTTCGCTGGGGCGTCTCTTGGGGATAAGTACGTGGTGCGGCGGAAGTTGGGCGAGGGCGGGATGTCTATCGTGTGGCTTATTGAGGATGGCTCTGGGAACTGGTTCGCGGCGAAGGAGCCGATCTTGAAGGGCGTTTCTCAGGAGGATGCTTTGCGCAATATCAAGTTTGTGTTGCATGAGGGGAGGATCCTCTCGATGATCTCGCATCAGAACGTGTGTGGGTTCTATGGAGCCTACAGGGCCAAGTACGGCGACCTCAACTCGGTGATTATAGTGCTGGAGTATATGGAGGGCGGCTCTCTGCGGGACATCCCCCAGCCTCTTCAGCCCAATGAGCTCAAGGATGTCCTTAGACAGGCGCTTGAGGGGCTCGCGGCGGTCCACGGGGCGGGCGTAATCCACCGCGATATAAAGCCGAGTAACTTGATGAGGAAGGGGGGAAGGGTCAAGTTGATAGACTTCGGCACGGCTCTCCTGCGCTTCGAGTCGGCGCGGGAGGTCGTGGTGTCGCCTGGGGGCTACACGGCGCCTGAGCAGTTGAGGGGCACGTCGCTTTTCCAGAGCGACATATGGTCTCTCGGCGCCACAGTGCTCTACCTCGCCACCAAGAAGCCGCCGTGTCAGTTCATAAAGGGCTACGACTGCTCCTCATCCCCAAGGGCGCCGGGGGCCTTGGAGCTTGCGCTCCCCGATCTCGGCGACGACCTTCTGAATAAGTTCCTGGCTATTGCGCTGGATCCCGACTACAGCCGGCGGTTTGCAGATGCCGGCGAGGCTTTGGCGTTCTTAAGCGGTCAGCGTGTCGAGCGGAAGGGCCTCACTTTCATGATCAAGGGGCGGTCTATCGCAATTCCCGGCGGCAGGGTGTACATCGGCAGGAGCGACGACAGCAGGAAGGACTTGGTGCTTGAGGGCGAGTTCCTCTATATATATGACCCCGATAAGTATATATCTAGGAGACATGTGGAGATCGCCGAGATACATGGCAGGTGGTACATCAGGGACTTGGGGAGCACCAACAGAACTGCTCTGTACCGCGGCGGCAGTTGGCTCTATATATGGAGAGGCAAGGGGGTCACCTCCCAGTGGTTTGAGCTGAGGGACGGCGACATCATAGCGCTCGGATACGACGACGCTAAGGGGCCCTACATGCTGGCCACCGTCAGGCTATGACCGTGCGCCTTCAGCCAACGTCGCTCAGAGTTGCCCTATACACGCTGGGGCGTTGCTGGGCCGGCGAACTGTCGCAGAGCGAGGCTCACCTCAGTTGCGACAAGCTCGTGGGGTTGCTCGGCGGGCGCCAGCGCGCATTCAGTTGCGGGAATCCCTCGGTCGTGGCCGGTCTCTTTAGCCATGTGGGGCCCCGTAGCAACAACGAGGACTCGGGTCTTGCCGTAGTTGCGCCGGGGCGTTTCGTCGCCGTGGCTGTCGCAGACGGCGTAGGCGGGCTTAAATACGGCGAGATTGCGAGCTACAGAGCCGTCTGCGCCGTTTTGCGGGGGCTCATCCTGGCGGCTGGCGGCGCCGGCTGGTTCTCGGAGGAGTGGTTCCACAGCATATTCGACATAGCCCACGAGGATGTCGCCAGGTCGGCGCAGGGCGGAGCCACAACTCTCGTCGTGTCTGTCTACGACCTGACGAGCCGCGCGTTGCACGTGGCGCATGTGGGGGACAGCGTGGCCTACATAGTTCTGGACCGCGGGGCGGCTGAGTACCAGCTGTTGACTCAGGAGCTCGACGAAGCCTCTGGCGCAGATGGGCCCTATGTAACCCAGGCGCTGGGGCACGCCTCATACAGGAGGCCTCACTATTATCTGTACGATTTGGCGGGCCTTAGCGACTACCTCAAGGTGGTTGTCGCGGCGTCTGACGGCGTCGACGATTTTATAAACAAGGAGCTCTACGGCACACTTCCGGGTCTCTACAAGAGGAAGAAATCGGCGACAGAGCTCGCCAAGTCCTTGGTGTGTTCGGCCATCAGAGGCGGCGGCAGAGACAACGCCACTGCCGCAGTTGCAGTCATCGCGCCGGGTTTCTGAAGTCTACTGAGCATCTAAATATAGGAGTCGGATTAGAGGTGGCTTGCTGGCTTTACCCCCCGGCACCGCCAACAAGCTTGAGGCGATCCGGGGGTAGCTGTCGGAGAGACCCGAGACGTATTCGGCGACGTTTTGTAATGGCCTGTGGAAAATCGTATTGTTGCGTATAACATATAAATTAGTTAATGTATGTTATTGATGGACGTTGAAGTATATGTCAGCCGCTCTGGTGAATATGCCGATGTTGAGGTGCGGCTGTCGGCTACGGGGACACAGACGTCGCCTATACCTGCGGCATTCCTTCTGCTTATTGACAGCTCCAAATCCATGGGCGAACACGGCAAGCTGACGCAGGCTGTGGAGGTCGCTAAGCGTCTGATAGCCAGCATGGAGCCTAGCGACGTTGTGGCCGTGTACACATTCGACGAGAAGGTAAAAACCGTGTTGCCGCTGACTCAGGCCCCCGAGGCCCTTGAGAGGGCCAAGCGACTCGACAAGGTTAAACCGGGCACCTACACATTCCTCTATCAAGCCCTATCCAAGGCGATAGACGACTTTGCGGCGGGGTCCGGATCGCTCTTCAGGAGGGGGCCTTCTCTGTCTAGCTACGTGAAGAGGATAGTCCTAATTACCGACGGAGAGCCGTGGCCCTACTATACGGAGGAGCATTGGTACGAGTCGCTGGGGAGAACGGCGGCATCCTACGGCATCTCTATAACCGCGATTGGCGTGGGCTACGACTACAACGAAAAGATCCTCTACAAACTGGCGTCGGCCTCGGGCGGGACTTGGCACCACGCGGCCGACATCTCCGACGTCTCCCAAATCCTCATGCAGGAGCTCGGGAGGTCGAGGGCCGTCGAGGCGAGGAGGCCGGTGGTGAGAATAGAGACCGACGCCGAGGTGGTCGAGGCGAGGAAGCTGGGCAGGACTATCGCATCTCTGGGCCCCGCGAGGGAGGTCGCCCTTGAGGACATCTCCGCGGGGGAGGTAGTCAGCGTCGTCTTCAGGCTGAGGCCCAGGGAGCGTCTCGCCGCGGAGGTCGTGGTCTCCACCGAGGAGGGCGAGATTAAGAAGCAGATCGAGGAGACGGCTGTTTTGGCTCAAGACAAGACAGCCACGTTGGCTTTCCAGCTGGCGGGCGAGCTGATAAAAGCCGCGGAGGGCGGCAGGGTAGAGCTGGAGGTGCTCCAGTTCGCGGCGCAGGTGGAGGGCCTTCCGGAGGTCTATCGGGAGAAGGCCACGCGGGTGATAGAGACCTTGCGTGGTGGTAGCTCAAAGGAGCTGATCCACGAGGCCACCACGATCACCTACTCGAAACAACAAGCGCAGGCCGGCGGCACCACCGCGCATCCCCAGACGGCTGGAGAGACCACGGCGGCGAGGGGAGAGACGCAGTTAAGCCCCGGCGGAATCGAGTGCGAGATCCTATGCGTCGACACAGGCAAGTCCATGCGCGTGGCCCCGCCCGCGGTGCTCGGGAGAGCGGAGCTTGCCGAGATACTGCCCGAAAGCCAGCTCGAGTACATATCTCGCCGCCACATGGAGCTGTACATAAAGGACGGAGATATATACATCAGAGACGCCGGTAGCAGAAACGGCATTTATATAGGCGGTAGCCGCGTATTCGAGGCCAGAGTCTCGCCCGACGTAGACGTGGTCTTGGCGAGAGTTGCCAAAGTTAGAATTAAATGTTCAATTAGACATGAATAGCATGAGCGCCACGGCCACGCAAACCCTTGCAGAGACGCCCACGCCGGCAAGCACGGCGTCACTACCGCCTACATCGGACACCGCCACCAAGCCGGTGGCGGCTATCCAGCGCCCCCGCTACGTTTTGGCCGACAGTGGAGGCAGATACAGGCTGTGGACTGACAGCTACGCAGAATATGGAAGGCTGGACTTCCTTGACCTCCCGGCGGCCGGCTATATCTCCCGTGTGCACTTCGCCCTAAGGCTCGAGGGGGGCGAGCTTTACATAAAGGACCTAGACAGCAAAAACGGCACTAAGGTCAACGGAGTAGACATCAAGGGCAAGGGCTGGGTCCCCCTGAAGCCTGGCGACGTGGTAGAGGTGGCAGGTGTCATAGCCCTCACCCTCACCGAGGCCGCTGAGCCTTAAAATTTAAATATACTGCGCAGAATATTGTATGCGCGGAATTATAGTTATAGTTGCCTTACTCCTCCTGGCCATTGCCGCCTCGGCGCTCCAATTTGGTGAGTCTATTGTGCTTTACGCTGCCGCGGTAGCTTCCCCTAGTCCAGATGGCTACTTCGGCGACTTTCCGGTTTATATTGTCGATGCCTCGACACACAAGCCGAGGAGCGAGCTCTATCTAGGCGAGAATTTCTATTTGGTTATCGACTTGAGAGAGTTCAGCGGGACTTTATACGTGAGAATCTCCCTGGGCGGCAACGTAATTGCGGAGGGAACCGTGAGGGGGGGCTACAGATACGGTTTGCCTATGAAGATAGTGCCGCCTATCAACCAGGGCCAGACGTATACCTTCGTCGTCAGCGTATATGACGCGAACACCGGGCGACATCTCGGCACCGCGTCCGCCAGCTACGTGGAGAAATACTGCCCCAGTGTGGAGATCTCCAACGTGGCGTGGACTAGTTTCGTATACGGGAGGCGGGCCAACGTCACCGTGACCCTCAAGAACCTGGGCCAGAGCGACTGGACGTATACAGTGTCGGCGTGGACTCAAGGCAGCTCCACGGGGAGGGTCTCCGCATCGCTGAAAGTCCCCGCCGGGAGGAGCGCCACCACAACTCTGAGCCTGCCCGTAACCAGCTTCAGCTCCACCAGCGACATTTTGGTCGTGGAGGCGTCTTGTGCAGGCGGCCAGTGGCACGTGACCGCCCAGTATCCCGTCCAGATAATCCCACCGAGACCCGGGCCCTTTAGGTTTGCGGTGGCCACGGTGGAGGCCAGGCTGGGCCAGCCGACGACCTTCACTATAGGCGCCGAGAATCTGGGCTACGACGCCAATCTGGTCTCGCTGTCCATTCAGGGTGTCCAGTACTCGGTCAACCTCCCGTCGACGGCGCCCGCCGGCTCCACCGTGCCAATACAGGTGACGTTTACGCCAGCCGTGGCCGGCGTGTATAACCTGACAGCCATCCTCACCTACAAGTCGCCGTTGACCGGCGCGACGTATCAAGACACGGTGTCGGTGCCGGTCGTGGTCTACGCCGAGCTGACGGTCTCTGCGGAGGACCACATGGGCAACCCAGTCCCGATCAACGCCACTATAAACGGCCAGCGGGGCTCAACGCTCTGGGTGCTCCCGGGCACGCACACAGTATCCGTCCCGTCGGTGGTGCAGCTGTCTCCCGACACTAAGCTGGTCTTCTCGGGGTGGTCCAACGGCCAAAACACGCCGACGATCGCGGTGAACGTCCAAGGCAACACAGTCGTCCAGGTGGTCTACACCCGTATGTACAGGATAGCACTCAACCTGGGGCCGGCCTTGCCCTCAGGCGCCGAGTGGGCCGCCGAGGGCTCCACCTACTCCAAGGAGATCCCCCGGTACGCGGACATCGGCGACGGCGCTAGGTGGGCCCTCCAAGCCCTCTACGTCAACGGA